>ODAI011264628.1_pt1 | contig 13667 bp, 15 predicted proteins | sample 1539321 | NCBI WGS metagenome assembly ODAI01 (sample SAMN02144231, study PRJEB22623) | gut metagenome | biome: sheep rumen | host: Ovis aries | place: New Zealand
TCTTAATTCCTCCTTTTATTTTAAAATATTTTGTTTCATTCTTCTACAAATGTTATAATCTTGTAAGTATTCTTATTTGCTTCAGAAACACCTTCTATAGCTTTGTTTTGATAAATTCCTATGTGTTCTTTAAATTTTTTTTCTTTTAAATTATTGTATATTTCGCTTAAAACATTCTCATCTTTTATTAATTGATTTCCTACACCTGCCTGAGATAATTTTATTATATTTTTACCTTGAACTATTGGTGTATTACTTAAATTTTCAACATTACTAACTCTTAATTCTTGTGGAATTTCAGTTAATAAACTATTAGTAGCAAGATATATTGTATAATCTTCTTTCCACATTCTTCTAATAGATGAAATAACCGACTCAATTCCAACAATTCTTATATCTTTGTCATCATTTTTTATATAATTAATATATCCTTTTGAGTCTTGTGCTATTTCTAGTCTATCTCTTTCCATTAAAATGTCTTGTGCTTGTGTTCTTAAGTTAGATAAGGAAGATATAGTTACAGTAAGTGCAATTATAAGTAATAACACTGACCCTGCCATAATTAAGGCATCTGTTGCATTTTCCATAATTATATCATCCCTTTCTTATGTATTTTTATTTTGGTCCTTGTACGGTAATTATAGTAAGTAATCCATTTGAATCATAACTTCCTTGTACACTATAATATTTGCCTGTTATAACACTAGTAACTCCTTCAGTACCATTATATTTAACTGAAACTTTTCTTATATTGTCTTCTGTTGAATCTGCTTTTTGATTAATCGATCTTATACGTTGCATTAATTCATTTACTTGAGAGCCACTTATGCTTTCCCCGATATATGGAGAAATTTTAGAGTTAAATGTCTCTATTTGCTGTTTATTAAGATTTGCATTTTTTTCAACAGTATTAGACATATTTCTAAATATCATTACTCCTAATGATATAACAAGTATTGATATTAATATAGAACCTGCTATTATTAAAGCTTTTGAAGCGTTTTCCATTTTTATTCCTTTCGCTTAAATTTACTATTTAACTTCAATTGCAGTAATCAAACCATTTGAATATGTTTTGACTTCAACAGTATAAGTTTTTGAATTTATTAACATAGGTGATGTTGTTTTTGTAGCAGAACCAGTTTCTGAAATATCTATAGTATTAGTACCATCCCCTCCTGAAATAGTCATAAACTTATTTGTTCCTAAATTCTTTTCTGAAGCATTATTAGCTATTGCTGCTGAACATAATGATCTTACTTCACTTGCTGTTTTATTTTTTCCTATATAGTTCTCCCATTGTGAATTAAAAGCCTCTATCTCTTGCTTATTTAAATTTGAACTTCCTACTGAATTTTTGGCTTGTTGATATGCCATAAGTCCTAATGAAATAATTAAAATAGCTAATAATATTGCTCCTGCGATTAATAATGCTTTTGATGCGTTTTCCATAAAAATTTCCTCCTTTGAATTTATTTATTTATTTTTGTAACACTTAATCTACTGTGATTATTGTTACTCAAAGTTAATAACTAAATTTATTTTACTTGTTCAAATAACATGTATTTAACTTGTCCTTTTGAATTATACTCTATTTTGTCACATTTAAATTTTATTTGACCATAGTATTTAACAAACTCATTCATTCCTCCATTATATAATGTTTCCATTGTATAAGTTTCTTCTTCTGCAAATTCTGTTATTTTTATTTCTATATATATTGAATTAATATCATCTTGAATATATTTATTATTTTCATCTTTTTTTATCATTGCTTTTTCATTATCATCTACTGCTTGATTTATTATTGTTGCAATGTTTGTACCTGATATTTCTTTATTTAAATATTGTTCATATCGCATATTAAACTTTTGCTGTTCATTATATTTTTGCTTATTTGTGTAAAACAAAGATAAAAGTCCTACACAAATAATTAAAATTACACTTATAATTATGATTAAAGTTCTGTTCATATAATCCTCTAAAAAACAAAATATATCAATAATATAATATAACATTTAGCGAAAAAAGTCAAGAATTATAATAATTTTTCTATAGCTTAAGATATTTTTTCTATTGTTATATTTTCTACTAAGTTTTTGTTTTCTCCATATTCAACTTTACATGAATATTTAGCGTCTATATTATTTGGGTTAGCTAGCATTTCTTTTATTTGAGCAATAGTACTATCTTGCCTTTCCTTTCCATCAACTTTAACCTTAACAGTTGTAGGAAATTTACTGTTTTGATTATTATCTTTTGCAAGATTTATAATAGAAACTACATCTTGTATAGTTAAAGGATTAATCCATTTTCCTTCTGAGTCTTTTTTAGTTCCTCTACCATCATAATTAAAAAATTTTTGATTAAATTCATCAATCTTTGATTGCTCCATGTCACTATATAATTCTGAAGTTTGTCCACCAATTCGTCTAACTAAATAAACCGAAAAAGTAAGAACTAATATAAGTAATAACATTGCACCAGCAATCAATAATGCTTTTGATGCATTTTCCATTATAATCTCCTTTTTTACGTTATAATTCAGTAAATTAAACTTACTGAACTATAACTATTTTATTTTTCCTGTAAAATTAAAATTTATTGTTTTAACTCTACCTGTTATATCATCATATTCTATTCCTGTACATTCAAAAATTCCTTTTTTAAATTGAGAATATTCGTAATATTGATATATGCTTGCTGTATTTTTAACTTTATTTACCATTTCATCATATGTTTTAACAGTATTGTCATTTGTTATTGATTTATATGTTGTCAAAGCACCTACTCTTGATTCTTCTTCTGTCATTCCTTTTACATCTATATTATATTGTAATTGTGCATTTGGTTTTCCATTTTTATCGTATAAAATTAGAGAATTTATACTCTTTGCAAGTTTATTAGCAGTGTTTTCATTTCTATAAAACTTTGTTATATTAGATACTGTAGATATTATATTTTGTATTCTATTGCTTATTCCTGACTGTTCAATTTTCCCCTCTGAAAATAAGTGTGGAGTGTAGTTTCCGTCTCCATACCAAAAACATTTTTTTATATTTTCATCTGATAAAACAATAGATAGTTTTATAGGATTGTATTTTTCATTATTTTCTGCATCAGTTGCATTAGAGTGTCTCATATTATAGTCTGCAACATTATTTGCTAATGAAATAAGCTCATATCCATAAACATCTCTGTTTTCATAGTTTGTAAACTGCAAGTTAAACTGTGCTATATTTGTAATTTCTGCTAAATCATCCTTATTTGTATAAAATTCTGAATATTTTCCCCATGAAAAGAGAAATAACATTATTACAAGCATTACGAGTAGAACTCCCCCAGCCATTAGTAAAGCTTTTGATGCATTTTCCATAATTCTCCTCCTTATAAATTAAGGTTAAGTTGACATTGTGTTCATTGAAGTTGACATGCTTGTAAGTCCTATATAAACTAATGGAATTATCAAATATCCAACAAACATAACAACCATTGGTGCAAATCCAATTAGTTTTCCTATTCTACCTTTTCTTGCAATTAATCTTTCATTTGATTCTCTACGTTTAGCTTGATAGTAGTCTCTTTCAGAATCTAATTCATCAAATGCGTCAATAATTGGAATTTTTTCAACCGCCGCTTGCAAGCTTTCTACTATTCTTATAAATAAAGGATAGTTTGTGTCTGTTCTTAAGACTTCTAATGCCTCCCAAGCTCCAGCTTCATAGTTATTAACACACTTACTAATTGGTTCTTTAAAAATATCTGAATATCTTTCAAGCCAATCAAGTATTATTTCTACATTAACCCTTTCTATTCTCATAAGCATAAGAATAATAGTTTGGAACTGCATTACTTCATCTTCCATTTCCATTAATCTTACCTTGTATTGAATTTTTAAAAGTATTAATGGACTCATATATCCTATAACCATAAATACTAAAGCAATTAAAACTTCATACCATTGTAGGTATTCTGAATTAACTTTTTGTAATTTTTTATATATTCTTTTTACCGCTCCATTTTCTCCAGTTATTTCTTCTTCTTTTGCATCTTGATAATCTTTAGAACGTCTTACTTCTCTTTCAATTTCATCCTCTGTTGTATCGAGTTTTCCTCTAAACATGTTTAAAAATTTATTATCACTTTCAGTTATTTCAATTGCTCTTCTCTTATCTAACTCTGTTGTTCCACCGAGTAAATTATATTGATATGTAGGTTCGTCATATACCCATTTTATAGATACATAATGAAGTTGAAGTGTTAAAAATAATGTTACAACAAATGTTGCAATTCCTATAGCTAACCTATTTATATAAAACCACTCCATTTTGAGCTTTGATGCAGAATCTTTTAAAAGCTTTTGAACTTTTAAATATTCTTTAGTTCCATTCTTTGGTAAAAATAAATTTACTATTCTTTTACCAATTGGATTTTTGTACACCTTTGCTTGCCAAGGATTTTCCATATTTACAGCTTTTTTATCTGTTGAACCATTATTTTTTACTCTTCTTAATAGTACATAACAAATTACTGTTAATAAAATAACTAAAATTTGTACAATCATTCCAGGTTTTCCTTGATAAAATGCTTCTGTAAAATTAAAATTACTTATTGACCATTTTTTTAATGGTTCAAGGAATAATACTGGTACTATAGATATTATTGATAAACTTTGAAATACATAGTCAATTTTATCTCTTTTTAAAATTTCTATTTGCATTTCTTCTGTTATATTGTTTACATTTTTTAAATATAATGAAGCTTTATCTACTTTTCTATCTCCAAATTCCTTTGTTAGATATGATATTCCTGCAAACTCTTTTAAATAAGGGTTTGGCGCTATATCATAGTATTTTTCAAGTTCTGTTTCTGGATCATTAGAAATTAATACTTCATAAATTTTTTCACCTTGTTTTGAAATTGTTTTTTCATCATCCTGTGATATTTGATATATTGCTTCTTCTACCATATTAAATTCATGGTATGCATGTCTTATTTCAGCAAAAAAATCTAGTTGTTGTTTTAACAAATTATTATCTAACCCATCAACACTTGCATCTATAAATGCATCCACCATAAAAAGTTCAAATATTAATATTATAGACATTAATAAATAATTAGTATGTGTTGCTATTATTGATAAAGTCATTATTGGTATTACTATAAATAAAACTCTTGTCATTATTTTAGCAGAATCTCTTCTGGTTGCGTATTCATCATCAACATTTATTATTTCAAGTCTTCTTCTTAGTTTGAATATATATGTTTTTATATATGGTATTTTTGAATAAGTTAAATATAACTTTTGATACAATATTTCTTTCGAGAACTTATTGCTTTCAGTTCCTTGTCTAAGTTTTCTTATTTGCTGATATTCAGATTTATTCATTTTCTTTCTTAAAATGAAATACACTGCAACAATAATTGCAAATACCGCAAGAATTCCATATATAACATATAGTAAAAATTGTGTTGACAAATTTCGCACCTCCTTTTTTGTTATTTTTTATCTTTTGTATATTAAAAATTATTGTTCCGTTGCAAGTCTTGCTTTTCTTGTTCTACTCATTTTTGCAGCTTGACTTTTCTTTTCAGCTTTATATGCTTCAGGATTAAATACACTTTCTTTTCCCCAATGTGCTTCTACAAATTTATCAAATTCTACTGCATCTGAATCACTCATATTAAGTCTCATTTCTTTAATGTTTTGGTCTGATATTTTATTTGTAATTACATATTCTCCATCTATATATTCTAATATATTTCTATATTCATATAATTTTTTATCTGTAGTTTTTGAGAAAAATTGTGTTGCATTGTCAAAAAATTTGTCAAATTTGCCTTCTAAAGTTTTTTCTTTTCTATGATCATACGTGTATTCATCTTTACTTTGTACCGGAATACATTCTGTAATTCTTTCTATGTATCTTCTTCCTCTAAAGTCTTTTACTAAGTGAATATCAAAATTTAATACTTGTACAACTTGTTCTTCTGCTGTCTTTTCACTTGTAAATACTCCTGCTCTAAGCATTGAGTTTCTAAGTGCTGTAACTAAGTCAGGAAATGTTTTTGCGTGGTGAGTAAATAAAGTGAATTTTGATGCAACCTGTGCAGATTGTATCATCCATGAAGCAACAGGGTCAGTTGCAACCTCACCTATAATATTAACCGCACCATCTGTTTTTTTCTGAACATCCAAGCACTCTTGTCCAGCTATTGTATCTGTTTCACGCATAGATAAAATGTTTCTTGTTGGATATATTTTTCTTAAGTGCAATTCGAATGCAGTTTCTGTGATACGCAAGTTCATTGTTTCGTATATATTTTCTATCATAGCCATAAGCATTGTTGTTTTTCCGGCATCCTTGCTCTCCTGTTAGAGATATAATTCTTGCACCTTTTACTAAATATTTTAATAAATCTATAGTATCTTCTTTTCCTGGGAATAATACTATCTGCTCTAATGTTGCTCTCTTTACGTCAAATTTTCTTACGAAGAATGCCCATGTTTCAGACATACTTGGTCTTACAACAACTACACGAGAACCATCTTTCATTTCGTTGATTTTGTAACCATTTGTATCAGATAATTGTCCTGGATTGTTATATTTATAAATATTTTGGCATACTCTTTTTAGCTCTGCTTCTGTTCCAAATGAAAGAAATGCTAAACGTATTGATTTACCTTGGAAAAATATCCATATACTGTCACATGCTCTTTGCACTTTATGTTCTTGTAATTGTGTTAAATAATCCGCACCATCAGTTTGAGCTACTTGACTTAGGAAACTTTCTGGTAGTCCTGAAACACCTCCAGAAACACCATCAATGTTCATATCCCTTACTTCGTCTATACTACTATATCCTTTATATTTTTGATAAATTCTTTGTACTACAATATTTAATTTATCTGAAAAAGATAATGCTATATTTTCTTTATCAAAAATTTCTTCAATTTCTTCTTCTGTAATTACATAACATGGCTTAGTTTCTCCTTCAACATATTTTAATTCAGCTAAGTCATATTTCTTTATAATTTCTGTTAAAGCTTCATATCCAAATTCTTTTTTATATGTATATAAAAGAATATCAAATTTATCTTGTGGTGTTAATATTGAAGGTATATCGAAAGGAATAGCTCTAGATACATTGATTTCATTTACACCATATTCTTTAGATAATAAATCAAATATAAGCTCTTTTACGTATTTCTTATCATTTACATCTCCATAGGTACATCCCTTTAAAGCTTTTTTTAGTTCATACTTTTTACTTTTTCTTCTTTTAAGTTCTTCTTCAGATAGACCTATATCGTACAAGTTCACTTTTGTTATTTCGTCAAGTCTTCTCTTTACAAATTCGATCATTTTATCTAGTGTATATGTTTGATCATCAACATTTACCTCTTGAACCACTTCTGCTTTTTGTTTTGATTTAGTATATTGTCTAATTATTACAATAGCAATAAAAACAATAGCTATAATTAAAAATAAATTCATTGGTGACATATTACTAGCTTCCTTTCTATAAAAAATGTTGTGATATTATCCCATTAGTTGTTGTTCTTTAATTTTATCTTCTATACTATTTTTTAATCTTTCAATTTCTTCTATAAAGAAGGTATTTTCATCTTTTCCTTTAATTCCTAAGAATTTTATAAACATGTCTATTATTTGTCCCTCTTGTACAGCTTCAAATAATATTGTATTATATGGAATTGTGTTTATTGTATCTTTTTGTTTTAAAATATTTCTTGAAATGTTTTTTGCATTATATTTTGATTTTTCATCATATTTTCCTAATGTAATAATAGAATTTTGTTTTTTTAATGCGACACCATCATTCATTGTTGTTATTAAATCTCTTATATTTTCCAATTTTTGAGTTGTCATTGCAATGACAACGTCTGCTGCATTTGTAAGTTCAAACCTTGTTTTCATATCTAATTTTTTATCAATATCTATAATTACATTGTCATAGCATTTTGATGCCATATTTGAAATTTGCAAATATTGTTTTTGAATTGTTCTATACTGTTCTTCTGAACCTCTATATCCCATTAAAAATTCTAATCTATTTTTTAATGCTACTTTAGTATAATCTGTTATAATGTCTGGTGCTATTTTGTTACTTCTTATAACTCTATCTAATCCTTCAATACCATTTTCTGATATTACATTTGTATTTGGTCCAAATAAACCAGACCTCTTTTTAGGTGGTGTTCCCCAATAAGCTTGCCTAATAGTATTATCATTTATAGAGGTGGATATAAATAATGTCTTTTTATTTTGTACAATTCCTAAATATGTTGCTAATGATATTGCTGATAATGTGTTTCCTGTTTGATCTTTGCAATTTGTATAAAAAGCTATTACAGACATATATTTATTCCTCCTATTCTTTTATCATTTTTTTTATTTTATTTATATTTAAGTCTTGTATAATGTCCTGAACTATATATATTATTCCTTCCAGGTATTGTGGACTTAATTTTTTCATTCTAATTCTATATAATCTTTGATTTTCTTCTATAATTTGTTTGTCATAACCAGTTACTGGCATATAAATACTAAGTTCATTCCATCCTATTTTTGTATCCATACTTAAATAATTTAAATAATCCTCATCTTCTTTATCTATATTATAATCGCATAAAATTTTTGATAAATTCATTGGTTCCATAAAATTTTTTAATATTTCTACACCTCTTTGTAATGAATACATATCAAAAGATGTAACAAAATAGTTAGTTTTTGTATTTTCTATTTCAAAACTTTCAACCATTTTATCGTGATCTATGTCAATTAGCATATAATCATATGGTAAATTTTCTTCTTCTATTTCTAAATAATCTGTCAAATCATTTATGCTAGAAAATCCTACTGCAAAATCCACATCTGCAAAATCAGTAACATATGATTTTGTAGGACTTATAGATGGTACTAAATATTTCATTTTTTGTAGTTTAGTAGTGTCTACAACAATAACTCTTTTGCCAACTATTTCTAGCAACTTAGCTACATATACTATTAAATTAGTTTTGTCACACGCTCCTATAAATCCAACTTTTTTCATATGTCAAGTTCCTTTCCTTAATTGTTTATTTTTATTGAGTTACTGGTAATGATAATAGATAATTCTTTCTTTGGTCTTGAGTTGATTGTATACTTGTTTCTGATTTAGTTTGAATATTTTCTTCATTTCCTTGATTTCTTACTGCATCATCTATATCCTTAATTCCTCTTGAGTTTAATCCTTTTATAGCACTTGTAACTATATTTGAATCATTTTTAATTAAATTTATAACATAGTCATTTGGTTGATATGTTTTGTTTGATGCATCTTGCATTCCAGCTTCTGTGTATCTTGATGCATAAAGTTTTGAACCATTCATTTGATAATTTTCAACAATTGCGCAAGATAGCATTAATATTTCTTCTTCTGTTAAATCCATTTGAATTGTATCAGATAAATATTGACCATTAACTACTGGTATTGTTACTTTCTTTTTAGATGTAACAATATAGTTTTGTCCATTTGGTAATAAAAGTCTAACATCTATATATTCTCCTGGTGCTAAATCTACAGGTAAAGATATAACATTATATTCTTCTTTTCTTAAATCATTTGTAGTTATTTGATCAGCTCTATTTATTAAGTTGCTTGTAAGGACTGTGTTTGCTCCCATATTAACTTTTGCAACTATAGCATTGTCCTTAACTGTTATTTCATTATTTCTATTGTCTGCTTTATAGTATAATTTATCATTTACATTAATATTATCAGATACAACTTGTTCTTTGTTTTCTCTAGTTGTTTGGTCATAAACTACTCTATATAATTTATTTGCTGGTGTTTCTAAATAATAATATGTTTCTTTATCTGTATTATCTGGTAAATGTACATATATATTTTTTCCTGTACTATCTGTAAATTTGAAAGAATCAAATACAGTATTATATGTAGCACTTGTAATTGCTCCTGTAGGTACTGCTTTTGTTTGTATATCTTTTAAAGCATAGTTTACCCCTAGCTCTAATACATCCCCAGAATTAACATTTTTCGTAATAACATAAACTTTTTGAGTTTTTCCTAATTCATCTAATTGTTGTTTTTGATTTTTAATTTTCATATATAACAATGCTACAACTAGTGCAGCCACTATCAGCATTATTAACATTCCTAATAAAAAAGCGTTTCTTGATTTTTTTTGCATTGGATTTGTTGCCATAACCCATTCCTCCTTATTTTATTTCTTTCCTTTTTATTCTACATCTTTTTTAGGTTGAAATCAATAAATTTGTATTTTATTACAAAAAAATAATATTTTTGTAATAATTTTGTAATATTTTGTTATTTACTCTTGACATATATGATATAATATAAATAAATTGGAGGTAAATTATGGCTTTTGATGGAATTGTTACAAAAAAAATAGTTGATGAATTGCAAAATATACAAGATTATAAAATAGACAAAATTTATCAGCCTGATAAAAACACTGTTATTTTAGGATTATATGGAAATTATACAAATGTATCTATTTTAGCATGTATCTCATCAAATAATTATAGAATACATTTAACTACAAATTTGGTAAAAAATCCAAATATAGCACCTAATTTTTGCATGCTACTTAGAAAGCATATTTTAGGTTACAAAATAAAAGATATTTATACAAAATCATTAGAAAGAATTGTATTTATAGAATTAGAAAATTTAGAAAATCCAGACAAACCTATTTATAAAACTTTAGTAATAGAACTTATGGGTAAACATAGTAATATAATCTTACTTGATGAAAATAGAATAATCATTGATGCACTTCGTCATACATCTGTTGAAGAAAATGCTCAAAGAGATATATACCCTACTTCTAGATATTATGAGCCTATATCAAATAAACACAATTTATTCGAAATAAATAATTTTGAAGAGTTTTTTAATTTGTTAAAACTTGATGAAGACTCAAATATAGAAGATTCTATTGTAAATACTTTTAACGGAATTGGTTTATCTAATTTAAAAGCTTTAACTATGGACATAAAAAGCAAAAACGAATATACTTCACAAAAAAATGTAGCTCATAGCATATATAATAGTATTTTAGAAATTCTAAACAGTAAAAATCTTTCTATTAAAACTACTTCGCAAAAAAATGATTCACCTAATGACTACTGCCTAGTTTCTTCTTGTAAAAATAATTCTTATTCTTTAAATTTTGCCATAGATGATTTTTATTTTTCAAAAGAAAACAATGAAATATTTAAAAATTTTAGAAATATGTTATTAAATATAATATTATCTACATTAAAAAAATACGAAAAACGTTTGCAAAATATAGACGAAAAATTAGAAGAATGCAAAAGTATGGATAAATATAAACTGTATGGCGAATTACTAACTGCTAATTTATACAGAATCCCAAGTTATAATACAGATTCTATTTCTTTAGAAAATTATTACAATAATAACGAATTGATAAAAATACCTTTAGATAAAAAATATTCTCCTCAATATAATGCAAAACGTTATTATAAAAAGTATTCTAAATTAAAAAATGCTCTAGAAATAGTTAGCACTCAAAAATTAGAAACTATAAATGAGATAAAATACATAGAAAGTACAATCTATGAGCTTGAAACTTGTAAAGATATTTCCGATGTTCAAGAAATATATGATGAAATATCAGAAAATGATATTTTCAAAAATTCTTTTTCAAAAAAGAATATATTTAAGAAAAAATCTTCAAAAAAGCCTAAAAAAATGACTACAAATAAATTTGTATCATTTAATCCTCTAAAATTTAATATAGACGGATATACAATTTATGTAGGTAGAAATAACAAAGAAAATGACTATCTAACAAATAAATTTGCAAATAAAAACGATATATGGTTTCACACAAAAGAAATTCACGGAAGCCATGTTATATTAAAAACAAATCCTAATGAGCAGGTTCCAGAAAACATTATTTATGAAGCTGCAAAACTTGCTGCAAATCATAGCAAGGCAAAATCTTCTTCCAATATACCTGTTGATTATTGCTTAGTTCAATATGTAAAAAAAGTCCCAGGTAATAAACCAGGGCTAGTAATTTATAGAAATAATAAAACAATTTATGTATAATTTATTGTATATTTAGTAGTATTTCTTATTAATAAAATTTTACTAGTATACAATTTACACTAAAAGGCAGGAGCACAACTCCTGCCTTTATGTAATACTTTTTGGACAAGCCACTCAAAGTAAAACTATAAAACCAAGAATAATACCCCTGTCATACTAATCAGCTTTTAACATTTCTTATTTGTTTATCATGTTATTTTCAACTTGTTGAATCATCTTCTTAACCATGTTTCCACCGATTCTTCCAGCATCTCTTGCAGATATATCACCATTGTATCCGTCTTTTAAGTTAACTCCAACTTCGCTAGCTACTTCATATTTGAATCTATCTAAAGCATTCATAGCTTCTGGAACTAATTTTTTATTACTATTGTTGTTTGCCATTTGAATTCACCTCCTGTTAATATTAACATTTTATGAAAAATACTATGATTTTTCTTATATAATAAAAAGCAAATTGCTTTTTCTAAAATTATGATATGCAAATCTAAAATTTATAAACAGGAAATTTTTTGAAAATTAGTTGAAAAATGTGAAAATTAAATATATAATAAAGCAAATCATATAATTTTATTACTACAATGTAATATAGTTATAGTATCAATGGTTTATAGGTAAAACCTCTTTAAAAAACCTAAATATACTTATTCAAGGATAAAAAAATGTATAAATTAGTAGCAATTGATTTAGACGGAACTATGCTAAATACATATGGAGAAGTAACTGAAAGTACAAAAAGAATTTTAAAAGAAACAATGAAAAAAGGATGTGAAGTAGTTATTGCATCTGGTAGAACAATAGATTCTATCAAAGCAATTTCCAGTGAAATATCTTCTGATAAATATATTATTGCCGGAAATGGAGCAATTATTTATGATATACAAAAAAATGATGTAATATATGAAAAGTACATTCCAAAATCAAAAGCTTTAAATATTATTAAAATTTGTGAAGACAATAGTATTACATATAGTGTATATACAAATAAAACAATTATTGCCGATTCGCTTAAATACAATATTTTGTATTATTATAAACAAAATCTAAAAAAAGAACCATCAAAAAAAACAAGTATTACAATTGTACCTAACATTTATGATTATGTTAAAAATACGGATGATGAAAAAATTATGAAAATTTTTATTTGTGATAAACATCAGTCTATTTTCAATTCAATTATAAAAAAATTTTCTAAAATAGAAGATATTGAAATACTTGACGTATCACATATGTCTAGAAAAATTATTTCTAATGGAACAGAAGATGTTACTCTTGAGTACTTTTATACTGAAATAACAGAAAAAAATGTAGATAAATGGTATGCCTTAGAATACTTAATTGATAAATTGAATATAAATAAAAATGAAGTTATCGCAATTGGAGATAATGTAAATGACTTGAAAATGATACAAAACTCTGAACTTGGAATAGCTATGAAAGGAAGCTCTCCTAGAGTTACTGAAGTTGCAAACTATATTTCAAAATTTGATAATAATCATGATGGTGCCACTTTAGCTATAAAAAATTTTATAGAATAA
>ODAI012660573.1_pt1 | contig 13666 bp, 15 predicted proteins | sample 1539321 | NCBI WGS metagenome assembly ODAI01 (sample SAMN02144231, study PRJEB22623) | gut metagenome | biome: sheep rumen | host: Ovis aries | place: New Zealand
GTAAGGCTTAAAAAACTGCTTTGACAAAACAGTCTTATCGGGGCTGCCGCAAAGTGAAAATTTTCACTTTGCGGCAGCCCCGATAAGACTGTTTTGTCAAAGCAGTTTTTTAAGCCTTACCTCGTACTCTTCTTCGAGTGCTTTAAGTTTTTCGGCGTAGTTTTTTACCGTATCCGACGCTTGTCGGTTAGCGGAGAGCAACGCGCCGAGTTCTGTAATACCCATAACCGTGCCTTTTATGAGCATTTCGGCTATATGCGAACGCGAGTCGTCGCGCATTGCGTCCATCTTGATACCCGTATACATCATGGCTTTTTTCATAAAATTGACGTCTTTAGGTTCTAAGCCTTTTTCTCGCATATAAGCGCCGACTTCGGATACGAATTTCTCATAGCCCTCGTATTCGTCCGCGAGTTCTTTTTTCATGTCCTCGTCGTTTGTTTCGCCGACTATATCCGAAATCGCCTGCATGGCGATGTGCGCGTTTTTCCAGATAACGTCGAGCAGTTCTTTTTCAGTTGCTTTTTCGTCCATAATAACTCCTTTAGGTTTTATTTTGGTTTTATTATTGACAAATTTACGAAAATAATGCAAAACGTTTGACAAATATAAATAAAAGTGTTAAAATCGTTAGCGTATGCCGCTCGGAAAGGGAAATAAGTCGCGGAGAGTTATCCGCGCCCCGAAAATAATTCCGGCGAGTTTAGACGGGAGGTCTATTATGTACGCAATCATTGAAAACGGAAACAAACAGTACAAAGTAGCCGTCGGCGACGTATTAAGTTTGGAAAAACTTTCTGCGGCCGTAGGCGAAAAGGTCGAGTTTTCCGCGATTTTCGTTTCGGACGAAAGCGGAATCAAGACCGCGGGCGACGCCGCTAACTATAAGGTAACGGCTGAAGTTCTTGCTCAGGACAAGGCGAAGAAAATCATCGTCTATAAGTACAAGGCAAAGAAGAACGAGAGAAAGAAACAGGGCCACAGACAACCTTTCACGAAAATCAAAGTCGTGGATATCGCTGTAGGCAAGGCGGAGGGCTGATCATGTTATTATTAAGATTATTCGCTCATAAAAAAGGTGTCGGAAGCACCAGAAACGGAAGAGACAGTAACGCTAAGCGCCTCGGCGTAAAACGCACCGACGGTCAAGCGGTACTCGCAGGCAGCATAATCGTAAGGCAGAGAGGAACGAAATTCCACCCCGGTACCAACGTAGGCATCGGAAGCGACGATACGTTGTACGCTTTAATCGACGGAGTAGTTAAGTTCGAGAGACTCGGCAAGGACAAAAAGCAAGTCAGTGTTTACGCGGCTGAATAAAAAATCAAGCGAGACTTTTCGTCTCGCTGTTTTTTTATGATAAACGCAATTATTATAACCATATGATATACGAAAGCGAATTTTTTTCGATAAAAGACACCTTAGAGTGCGGTCAAATATTCAGATTTAAGCCGTTCAAGTCGGGTTACCTCGTACTTTCCGGCGATAAGGCGTGTTACGCTTACGAGCGTAGCGGCAAGACGATAATAGAAAGCGACGACGAAGAGTATTTCGATAAATTTTTCGATGCAAAGACGGACTATTCGGTAATTTTCGATTTTGCGAAAAAGAGCGAATTTGACGTCGTGCGGCGTTCCGCGGATTTCGGAAAGGGGATAAGAATTCTCCGCCAAAACGTCGAAGAGACGCTGTATTCTTTTATTATTTCTCAAAACAACAACATACCGAGGATAAAGAACACGATAGAGCGCACTTGCGCTTTGCTCGGGCGGAAGAAGTCGTTTTTAGGCGAGGAATATTTCACTTTCCCAACCACCGAAGATTTTCTTAAAAAGGACGAAAATTTCTATAAAGAAAACGGCTACGGCTATAGGTCGGGATATATGACTGCGGTTTCAAAGGCGATAGCGGACGGATTCGACCTTACCGGGATTTCATCTTGTAACACTTCGGAGTTAAAGAAAAAACTTATTACCCTAAAAGGCGTGGGACCTAAAGTCGCCGACTGCGTGTCTCTTTTCGGATACCATAAAACCGACAGTTTTCCGGTCGATACCTGGATAGAAAAACTCTACCGCGAAGATTTTAACGGGACTTTGACCGACAGAAACAAGATAACCGATTATTTTCAATCGCTCTTCGGAGAAAATTCGGGATATATCCAGCAGTATGTGTTCTACTATAAACGCAGCAACAGTTAAATATTTTTTTGAAACGTCGCCTCTTTTATTCGGGGCGGCGTTTTTTGTCGTATTTCGGACGGGCTTAAAAACGCGAATTTTCGTTTTTTTTATTTTAAAGCGTAAAATTTTTACAACGTCGCCTCTTTTATTCGGGGCGGCGTTTTTTGTCGTATTTCGGGGCGGGCTTAAAAACGCGAATTTTCGTTTTTTTTATTTTAAAGCGTAAAATTTTTACAACGTCGCCCTTTTATTCGGGGCGGCGTTTTTTGTCGTATTTCGGGGCGGGCTTAAAAACGCGAATTTTCGTTTTTTTTATTTTAAAGCGAAAAATTTTTACAACGTCGCCTCTTTTATTCGGAGCGGCGTTTTTTGTCGTATTTCGGGGCGGGCTTAAGAACGCGAATTTTCGTTTTTTTTATTTTAAAGCGTAAAATTTTTACAACGTCGCCTCTTTTATTCGGAGCGGCGTTTTTTGTCGTATTTCGAGGCGGGCTTAAGAACGCGAATTTTCGTTTTTTTAAAGCGCAAAAAAGTTGCGGACGAATTAACTTCGTCCGCAACGATTTCGTTTTCTATTATTCCGCAGCGAGTTGGGTTTTGTATGCCTCCAAAACCGCGTTTATTACTTCTTGCCGCGTTTCCGTATTGATCGGGTGCGCGATGTCTTTGTATTCGCCCTCTCCCGTCTTTCTGCTCGGCATAGCGATAAAGTAGCCTTCCGTTCCCTCTATAACTTTTATATCGTGTATAACGAAACAATCGTCGATAGTGATAGAAGCAACCGCTTTAAGTTTGCTGTCCTGTTTCTGTACTATGCGTACCCTTACGTCTGAGATTTTCATTTTCCACCGCCTCATATAATTTTAGAAGTAAGTTACTCCTATAGATATATAATACACTATTTTTTTGTTTTTTTCAACAAGATTACTCAAAAAAATTGCCAAAACCATAAAAATTTTTATATTTTTGGCAATTTCGGGCGGTATTTCGGCATAAAATTCAGTATGAGCGCAGGAACAAAAAAACTGAACGTACACTTTATCGGTATAGGCGGCGTGAGCATGAGCAGTCTGGCGAACTACTTAATTGAGATGGGTTTTAACGTCAGCGGCAGCGATATTATGCCGTCTTTATATACCGAAAGGCTTGCCGAAAAGGGCTGTAAAATATATATCGGACATTCCGAAAAGAATATAGACGGAGCGCAGGTAATAGTATATAATTCAGCAATCGGCGAAGAAAATGCGGAACTTAAAGCCGCGCGCGAAAATAAGTTGTTTATACTTTCCCGTGCGGAACTTTTGAAAATGGTGTCTGAAAATTTCAAAACGAGCATAGGCGTGTGCGGTTGTAACGGAAAGACGACCGTAACTTGTATGCTTGCGCATATATTCAAACGTGCAAACGCGCGGTTTACGGCGCATATCGGCGGATACGACAACTCGCTTACGAACAGTTACGTTTCGGGAAGCGAGTACTTTATCAGCGAGGTGTGCGAATATAAAAAGAACATCGCGCAGTTTAAAGCAACCGTCGGCGTATGCCTCAATACCGGCGAAGATCATTTAGAGTGCTATACCGATAAAGACGAACTTATAGGCTGTTATTTTAACTTTTTAAAGCAAGCGGAAACGGCAGTAGTGTTTGCCGAGGACGAAAATTTAAAGAACTATAAAAACAAAAACGCCGTAACTTTCGGATATGGCGAAAACTGCGATTACGCTATCGGCAAAGTAGTATCAAAGCGCGGCAAGTATTCTTTTGACCTGAAACTTAAAAGCGGAGAAACTATCAGAATAAATTTAAACGTATACGGTCGCCACAACGTTATTAACGCCGCGGCGGCGGCAGCCGCCGCGGCGGAGTGCAATATTTCGCCCCACGCAATCAAGCGCGGGATAGAGAGTTTCAACGGCACGATGCGAAGATTTGAAAAAATAGGCAGCGTATCGGGCAGTGTGATAATTGCGGACTATGCGCATCATCCCGAAGAAATAACTGCGGCGCTGTCCACCGCGGACGAGGTTTGCGGCGGGGAACTGTACGTCATATTTCAGCCGCATACCTATACTCGGACTTTGCTTTTGAAAGACGAGTTCGCCTCGGCTCTCAGCGGCGTAAAAAATCTGGTTATATATAAGACTTTCGCGGCTCGGGAAGAATATATTGCCGGAGGTTCGGCATACGAACTATACAACGCTATGGGAAAGCGCGGCGTATATATAAGCGACGCGGACGCATTGATAGAATACATAAAGAGCAAGGCAAAGCGCGGCGATACGTTTTTGGTACTGGGGGCGGGCGACCTGTACGACTTATTAAAACGCCGATTGAAAAAATAAAGCGACAGCGAAACAGCCGCCGACGGGCTTACCCGTCGGCGGCTGTAAAAGTTTTATATCTTTAAAAATTGAGTCGTCTATGCCTTAAGCGACGTATTCTGACGTCGTTTTCGGTGAGGTCGAGCGAAAAGCAAATTCTTTCCGTAAAGACCCGCCGAAAAGACCTCAAAAGACTTGTTTAAGAATAGTTCGGATTGTCAGCCGAGCATATCTATCAAGAGGTCGGCGACTTTTTCTTTTTTTTCGTAGGCGTCGCACATTTTCTGTATGTTTTGTTCGACTTTGTCCATTTTGGTTAGGGGAACGTAATAATTCGTAAAATCTATCGCCTTATTAGCGAGGAGGTTGATAGCGGTTTCGGCGTTTCCGTAGCCGCACGTCACGAAGTTGCAAGTGAGTTGCTTGTCGAGCGCTACGTTGAACGCCGACCTTGCGCGCACCTCGGAAAATCCCGCGAAAGCGACGTTCCCGAACGGCGCGGAGATTTTGAACGCCATTTCGGGCGAAATATCCGATCCGGTAACGAAAACGACTTTATCGGGCATGCGTCCGCCCGTGATCGACGAAATTTCCTTTTCCGCCTTTGCGCCGCTTTTTATCGTGTAATAGATACCGGATTTTTTTGCGAGCATTAAATTATCGTCGTCATCGTCGATAAGGATCGGCACGCCTTGGTAATAGATTACGAGTTGCGCTATTGCCGAGCCGAGCGCCGACGCGCCGATTATCGCGACGTGTTGTCCCTTTTCGATTTTCAATCTGTCGATAACCGAAAGCGCGAGCGAAACGTATTCGAGATACAAGACGTCGTTTTCGTCGGTGTTTTTCGGGAACGGGAATACGTCGGAGGTAGAGAGAACCGCAAAGTCCTTTAAAAACCCGTCGACGTTTTTGCCCGCGACGAACATGTCCGAGCATTTCTCGGGCTTGCCGCGCAGACAGTTGTTGCACTTGCCGCAGTTTCTGACCGCCGATATACCGACCTTAGTTCCTTTTTTTAAGTATTCCGACTCGTAAGGAATTTCGGTTATCTGACCGATAGCCATTCTTCCGGGTATAAGAAGAGGCGGCTTTTCGTCCATAATCGAGGCGACGTCGTCCTCGGTAATAAGCGTTTTGGTAATTTTCACCTTAACGCTGTCAATGCCTTCGAGTTGCTCTATTTTGTTAATTTTCGTCAATTTGCCGCGTTCGGCAATCTGCCAACCTATCATAACGATAACATTATATCGCATTTGTAAAATTTTTGCAAGCGGGTTAATTAAAAAAAGATATTAAAATCGCGAATAATGCGCTTTAAACGTTTGACAAGGCTATAAAAATAATATATAATATTAAAGCATTGAGTAAAACAGAAAATTTTGTGAGGTGATAAAATGAAACCTGAGATTCATCCCGATTATAAAATCGTAACCGTGCAATGTGCGTGCGGCGCGACTTTCCAGACGGGTACGACGAAGGATACCGACGTTATAAAAGTGGATATTTGCAGTAAGTGTCATCCTTTCTTTACGGGTAAGCAGAAACTCGTTGACACCGGCGGACGCGTAGATAAGTTCAAGAAAAGATATAATATTTAACAAAAAAGAGGGGTTTAAAGTTTCGGCTTGAAACCCTTAATTTTTATTTGCTGAAATGGGAAAGAAGTGTTTGAAAACGTCCATCGGCGGTCAAGCCGTGTTGGAGGGCGTAATGATGCGCGGCAAGACCGCTATGGCGACCGCCGTGAGGGATCGGGACGGAGTTATACGGCTCGAGGCGGAACGTCTTAAACAAAGCAAGAGCGCGATAAAGAAAATACCCGTCGTTCGCGGTGCGGTAAACTTTTTCGTTTCTTTGGTTTTCGGCGTAAAGATAATCGCCCGTTCGGCGGAAGTTTACGGCGAAGACGAGCAAGAGCCTACGAAGTTCGAGAAATGGCTTTCCAAAACCTTTAAAATCGATATTATGAGCGTCGTGATGTTTTTGGGCGTGGCGCTGGGGCTTGCGTTTTCGGTTGCGCTGTTTATCGTGCTTCCGCATCTTCTCGGCAATCTGTTCTCCTCGCTCGTAACCGAAAACGTCGTTTGGCGAAACGTGTTCGAGGGCGTTGTAAGAATCGCGATATTTATCGGATATATATTGCTGACGTCGTTGATTAAGGATATGCGCAGAACGTTTATGTATCACGGCGCGGAGCATAAGACCATCACATGCTATGAAAAGGGTCTGCCGCTTACCGTAGAGAACGTCCGCGGTTGCAGGCGCGTACACGATCGTTGCGGCACGACGTTTATGTTTTTCGTAATGATAGTGAGCATATTCGTCTTTACCGTACTCGGTTCGATTTTTCCTATGATAAACGTCGGTATTTTAAGGCTTTTGGCAAAGATATTATTATTGCCGTTGGTTGCGGGGCTTTCATACGAACTTTTGAAACTCCTCGCGAAAACGGACAGTAAAGCGGTATATATTTTTAAACTTCCGGGGCTTTTACTTCAAAAGATAACCACGCGCGAGCCGGACGACGGCATGATCGAAGTTGCCATAACCGCGTTTGAAAAAGTGCTTAAAATGGACTTGGACGAGAACGAGCCGACTTGCAAATTCGTCTGCGCTGAGGATTTCGGTAAAGTCCTTAGCGAAACAAGATCGGAATTCAACGCCGCGGGCGTGGACGACGCGGACGCGGAGTGGATAATTTCGGAAGTTACGGGTGTGCGCCGCAGCGAGTTCGCGACTTGCAAAAAGAAAGTCAGCGCGGCGGAAATAGACCGTATTACGATTCTGAAAAAAGAGCGCCTTACTGGAAAACCGCTATCTTACGTTTTGAAAAACACGAATTTTTACGGGTATACGATAAAGACCGACGAACGCGCGTTGATTCCCAGACCGGAAACCGAAGAACTCGTCGAAAGGGCGATAAAAGAGATTGACGGAAATTCCGCGGTGCTTGACCTTTGTACGGGCAGCGGAGCGATAGCGCTTGTCGTAAAACTGAAAACGGGCGCGAGCGTTACCGCGAGCGACAAAAGCCTTGACGCGCTTGCGCTTGCAAGGGAAAACTTTGCGCTTTTCGGCGCGGAAATATCCGCTATAGAGAGCGATATGTTTTCCGCGATAGACAAAAAATTCGACGTTATAATATCCAACCCGCCGTATATAAAAAGCGGCGATATTGAAAGTTTAGACAGAGAAGTCAAGGACTTCGAGCCGCGTATCGCGTTGGACGGCGGATACGACGGGCTTGAGTTTTACCGCGTAATCTCCGACGAGGCGGACAAATTTTTAAACGAACACGGAAAACTTTTCCTCGAAATCGGTTTCGACGAGGCTGAGAGCGTGAAAGAACTCTTAAAAGGGAAATACGACGTCAAAACGTATAAAGATATAAGCGGAAACGACAGAATTATCGAGGCGACGCTAATATGATAGAAAAACTCGAAAGCATATTAAACAGATTTAATAAACTCGACGAGTTGATGGCAAATCCCGAAACGTTGTCGGATATGGAGAAGTGGAAAGCCTACGCCAAAGAACGCGCGGACATAGAAGAAACTGCGACGTTGTATCAAAAATACAAAAAAGTCGAAGAGGACATGAAAAGCGCCGAAGAACTTTTAGCCACCGAAACCGACAAAGAAATGCGGGAGATGCTCGAAGAGGAGTATTACTCGTCCAAAGATAGGCTATCGGAGATAGAGAGCGAACTGAAAGTCCTTTTGCTACCCAAAGACCCCGACGACGACAAGAACGTAATAGTCGAGATCCGCGCCGGCGCCGGCGGCGAAGAGGCGGCGCTGTTCGGGTACGAACTTTACAGAATGTACGTCAAATACGCCGAGCAAAAACGCTGGAAAACCGAGGAGATCGACAGCAATATGACAGAACTCGGCGGCGTAAAGGAAGTAGTGTTTTCTATAAGCGGCAAAGGCGTTTACAGCAGGCTGAAATACGAAAGCGGGGTGCATAGAGTTCAGCGCGTTCCCGATACCGAATCGCAAGGCAGGATTCATACGTCGACGGTAACGGTGGCGGTACTTCCGGAGGCTCAGGACGTAGAAGTCGAGATAGACGAGAAAGATCTGAAGATAGATACTTATCGTTCGAGCGGCGCCGGCGGTCAGCACGTCAATAAGACGGAGTCGTGCATTCGCATGACGCATTTGCCCACGGGAATCGTCGTGACGTGCCAGGACGAGCGTTCGCAGATCAAGAACAGAGAAAAGGCGATGAAAGTAATGAAAAGCCGCCTATATGACTATTATAATACGAAATACCAAAACGAGTACGCCGCCAACAGAAAGAGTCTGGTAGGTACGGGCGACCGTTCGGAAAGGATAAGGACGTATAATTTTCCGCAAGGGCGAGTAACCGATCATAGAATAGGTTATACGATATATACTTTGCAACAGTTTTTGATGGGCGACCTTGACGAAATGATCGAGGCGCTTCAGATAGCGGACAGAGAGGCGAAATTAGCGCGGGAGGACAACTAATGCAAACATCTGAAAAAGGCAGGGCGATAGCGCCGTCGGTAACGCTCGAAATATCGGCGAAAGCAAAGGCGATGAAAGCGGAAGGGAAGTCGGTAGTGGCGTTTACCGCAGGCGAGCCGGACTTCAATACTCCGGAATTTATAATCGAGGCGGCAAAGCGCGCGCTCGACGACGGCAAGACCAAATACACCCCGGCGTCGGGCATAGCGGAACTTAAAAACGCTATAGCCGACAAGTTGGAAAAGGAAAACGGCTTAAAGTATAAACCGTCGAATATCGTGGTGTCGGACGGCGCGAAGAGTTCGCTCTTTCACGCGTTCGCGGCGATATTGAACGACGGCGACGAGGTGGTGCTTATAGCGCCGTATTGGATAACTTACGCCGAGCAGATCAAGTTTTTAGGCGGTAAGTGCGTAATAGCGAAAACCGATAAAAAGTCGGGCTATAAGTTGACTAAAGCCGAATTTGAACGCGTAATCACACCAAAAACCAAATGTCTTGTGTTAAATTCGCCCTGTAATCCTACGGGTGTAGTGTATACGAAAGAAGAACTTAAGGATATTGCGGAAGTCGCCGAAAAGCACGGCGTATACGTTATATCCGACGAGGTGTATGAAAAACTCGTTTTCGGCGGAGCGGAGCATATATCCATCGCGTCGATAAGCGAATATATGAAAGAGCATACGATAGTTATAAACGGCGTGTCCAAGTCGTTTTCGATGACGGGCTGGAGAATAGGCTATCTCGCCGCGCCGGAAGAAGTTGCAAAGGCGATAGGCAATCTTCAAAGCCACACGACGAGCAATCCTTGCAGTTTTGCGCAGTACGCTTCGGTTGACGCTTTCGTCGGCGACGAGGGCGAAAAGTTCATAGCCGAAATGCGCGAGGAGTTTGACTGCAGACGAAAAGCGATCTGCGCGGCGCTGGATAACTGCGGCTACGAATACATAAAACCTATGGGCGCGTTTTACGTCTTTATGAATATCGACAGATTTATCGGCAAGAAGTATAACGGAGTAGCGATAAACGGTAGCGTGGACTTTGCCAACGCGCTTTTGTCCGAGGGCGTTGCGGTAATCCCGGGGCTTGCGTTCGGAGCGGACAATTTCATAAGGCTCGCCTATGCGGTTTCAAAGGCGGACATAGCGCTTGGGATAGAGCGCATAGCGAAATTTGAAAAAACTCTCGGTTAAATTCAAAAAAGTCTGTGAAAACCCTTGAAAAAAAAGGCGTTTTGGTTTAAAATATAAATAGAAACAAAAAGGCGGAGGTTTTTTATGATAAAACTCGTATACGGTCCTAAGGGATTCGGCAAGACAAAGATTATTTTAGACGACGTAAACGCGGCGGCGAAAGCGGCGAGCGGCAACGTGGTGTTTATAACCGACAAGAAGATTTGTTCGGTTTCGATCGATTTAAACGTAAGATGCGTTTACACCGAAGAATACGGAGTAAATTCGCTCACGGCGTTTGACGGATTTATAAAGGGCTTGCTTGCGGGCAACAGCGACATAGAATATCTTTTTATCGACGGAATTGCGAGAATTACGAACGCAAACATCGCGGACATGAGCGACTTTTTCGCTACGCTGGATAAGTTAGCGGATTTGAAGGTAGAGATGACTATAAGCGCGGCGAAGGAAGATTTGCCGAACTTTATGCTCAAATACTTAGATTAATAACCAACGGTCGTCGCACGGGTGCGGCGACCGTTTTATTTAATGAAATAATTGTGTAAAGCGTTAAAACGCTCGCTAATCCTTGACGAAAAGGCGCAAAATCGTTATAATAATAATATGTTCGGATATATAAGACCGGATTTGCCGTATTTGTATCTAAAAGACGACGCGCTCTATAAAGCGCTTTATTGCGGAGTATGCAAAAGCATCGGCAAAAACTTAGGTCAGGTGGCGAGAATAAGTTTGACTTACGACGTCGCGTTTTTGTCCGCGGTCGCGCATAACGCCAAGGGCGCAGACGTAACGCTTAAAAAAGAACGCTGCATCGCTCACCCGATAATTAAAAAGCCTATGGCGAATAGGGACGAACTAACCGCGGTATGCGCCGCGGCGAACGTCGTGCTTGCGTATTATAAGGTCAAAGACGATATAATAGACAGCGGCAAGGGCAGGGTGAAACTCGCGTTTTTATCCCGCGCTTTTAAGAGGGCGAACGCAAAATACCCTAAACTTTCAAAAATAGTCGAAACTCGCTACGAAGAATTAAGGCGGCTCGAAGTGAATAAGGAAACGAGCATAGACAGAGCGTCCGATCCGTTTGCGCAAATGCTTAAAGAGATAGGCGAATTCGTTTTGGGCGAGGACGTTATCGGAGGGGACAGATTTTTCTATTATCTCGGCAAGTGGATATATTTAATAGACGCCCTCGACGATTACGAAAAGGATATTAAGTCGGGGTCGTACAATCCGTTTTATTATTCTTACGGCGAAAAGCGAACGAAAAAAGAACTGCTTGGCGAAAACGGCAAAGACGTATCTTTCGTCTTTGCGGAGATATTCTCGTCGCTTACAGAGGCTAACCGCGAGATAAAATGGAAGTTCAATCACGACCTGATCGACAACATTATAAATAAAGGTATCCCCTCGGCGACTATGAAAGTTATAAAGGGGAATAATAGTAGGAAAAAACGCGACAAAGTCGAAATAACGGAGGCTTAAAATGATAGACGATTTTTACGGCGTACTCGGACTTACGAGCGACGCAAGCGACGAAGAGATAGAGCAAAAATACGCAGACTTAAAGTCGAAATATTCTGAAGAACGCTTTAAAGAGGGCGAAGAGGGCAACGCTGCGGCGAAAAAACTTACCGAACTTGAAACGGCATACGCCGAAATTAAATCCGAAAGAAAGGAAAATCGGTTTTCTCAAGACGACAACGGTTATTATAAAGAGATAGAGGCGGCTATAAAACGCGGCGACCTTGCGGCGGCGCAGAACGCGCTCGATTCTTTCAACGAGAGAAACGCCGAGTGGCATTATCTGCAGTCTGTCGTGTTTTACAAGAAGAATTGGTCTAACGACAGTAAGAAACAACTCGAAATCGCCATACAGATGGATCCCGGAAACGAGAAGTATAAGACTTCTTATCGTAAGTTAAACGACAAGATAAACGCGGCAGAGAACAAAACGTTTACCGATTACAGCGGCAACGCGGGCGACCGCCGCGCCGAAACTTACGACGAGGACAGGCAGATGGGCGGAGACGGCTGCTTAGAATGGTGCTGTCAGATGGCGCTTTGCAATATGCTTTTAAACTGCTGTTGTAATTGCAGATAATGAAAAAGTCTAAAATGATTGCGCTATCGGCGATCGCCTCGGCGTTTGCCGTGATATTTTTGGCGCTGGGCGCGATAGTGCCGACGCTCGATTATTCGGGCATATTCATGGCGAGTATATGTATGACTATACCGCTGACAAAGAAAAGCGTGTGGTCGGGAGCGATGTCTTACGTCGCTTCCGCGCTTTTGTCTTTGCTTTTCGTCGGCGGAAGGTTTGAAATAACCGTTACTTTCGCGTTGTTTTTCGGCTTGCACCCGTTAGTAAACTTTCTATTTAATAAAATCAGACTTAATAAGGTCTTAGCCCTCGCGATAAAAGAGGTGTGGTTTATCGCAAGTCTATTGATACTATACGCGCTCTTCAGAGATTTCGTCGGCTTTGAAAACGAAACACTCCAAAAGTACGCGGTTTTGATTTTAGTCGTGGGCGGCGGACTTATATTTATCGCATACGATTATATGATGCAAAGATTTCAAAGGTTTATGGATATGGCGGTAGCGCGCCTTAAATTGTGAGATGCAAAAAAACGAGATATATATCGGCACGGTAGAGAGTTTAGGCGTTAATTGCGAGGGCGTTATTCACAGCGCCGAGAACGTCGTGTTCGTGCCGTTTGCCCTGCCGGGCGAAAAAATCGAATATAAGGTCTTAAAGGTAAAGGGAAATATTGCCTACGGCAAAGTCGTAGACGTAAAAACCCCCTCTATAAGTCGATTAAAGCCGAATTGCGCGGTTTTTACCAAGTGCGGAGGATGTCAACTGCAACACCTTAAATACGGCGAACAGTTAAAGGTAAAATCAGAGACTGTCAGGAACTGTCTGTCAAAGATAGCGTTTATAGACGCCGAAGTCCCGCTCGCGGTGGGGAGCGAAAAACAGTACGGCTATCGCAATAAACTCCAACTTCCCGTAAGGGAGCAAAACGGCGAGGTCGCGATAGGTTTTTTCGCGCCCAACAGTCATAGGGTAATAGAAATAGACGATTGTCCCATACAGCCCGCTTGGTGCAAGCGGATAATTTCCGCAATAAAAAGGTATATAAAAGAGGGCGGGATTTCGGCTTACAGCGAAGAGAGCGGGAAAGGGCATTTAAAGCACGTCGTCGTCCGCGAGGTCGAAAAGCGGCTTATAATCACTTTGGTAATAACCGAAAACGCGCTTAAAAAGAGCGATTTACTGATCGATATATTAAAATCCGAATTTAAAGATTTTTCGCTCTATATAAACGTAAACGAAAACGACAATAACGTCATATTCGGCGAAAGATTCGTCTGCATATTCGGTAAAAGTAAACTGAAAACCGACGAACTCGGCATCCGATACGAGATAGGTCCGCAGTCCTTCATGCAGGTAAACGACAGTA
>ODAI011197302.1_pt1 | contig 13665 bp, 11 predicted proteins | sample 1539321 | NCBI WGS metagenome assembly ODAI01 (sample SAMN02144231, study PRJEB22623) | gut metagenome | biome: sheep rumen | host: Ovis aries | place: New Zealand
CTCCTTGCCGAGGACTTTCTCACTTATCTCCATCGCCCTGAAATAATACTCCAATGCCTTGGCATAGTCGCCTTGGCGGTAGTACACAAAGCCGATATTGTTGTATGACGTGGCGGTGTCGGGGTGCTCCTTGCCGAGGACTTTCTCACTTATCTCCAACGCCTTGAAATAATACTCCAATGCCTTGGCATAGTCGCCTTGGCTGGAGTACACCCCGCCAATATTGTTGTATGGCGCGGCGGTGCCCGGGTGCTCCTTGCCGAGGACTATCTCCGTTATCTCCAACGCCCTGAAATAATACTCCAATGCCTTGGCATAGTCGCCTTGGCTGGAGTACACAAGGCCGATATTGTTGTATGACGTGGCAGTGTCGGGGTGCTCCTTGCCGAGGACTTTCTCCATTATCTCTATCGCCTTGAAATAATACTCCAATGCCTTGGCATAGTCGCCTTGGCTGTAGTACACCCCGCCGATATTGTTGTATGACGTGGCGGTGTCGGTACTTCCAGTACCGTATAATTCCTCTGAGAGGGCTATCTGACGAAGAAATATCCTCGCGGACTCTTGGTATTTGCCATATTGAAGAAGAAACTGGGCATAGTCGAACAACAGCTTGGAGTATTTTTCTTTGTCGTAAAGGGTGTGGGAGGCTCGTTCGTCGGCTTTTTGGTAGAGGGTGTGGGTCTTCTGTATGCGTTGCTCTATTGGCACACTCACGTCAGCCATGACCATGGAGGTCTGCTGAAGCAGTTCATCGATGGTCTTGTGCAGGTTTTGTCGCCACTGCTGCAGGCTTTGGTTATTCAGGTATTCATCGTACATCTGGTCGCCCTGCCGTTCGGCCTGGTCGAGGATTTCGTTTGCCTTGGCCACGCTGCCCTCCTCAAATGCCTCGGCGGCACGCCGCATGCTGTCGGTTATCTCGTCGCCTTGGGTCTGGGCTATGCGTATGGCCGTGTCGAGCAGGAGGGACTGCTGGTCGGCCAGCGCTTTCTTTAGGGTATTCTGCTCGTTCAGCAGTTTTTGCAGTTTGTCGCGGTATCGGTCCACTTCTGGATGGTCGTCAGACAGCTGGCGGGCATCGGCAATTTCGTCCGGCAGTTCCTGCAGTCGCTGGCTCATGCGCTGGTAGTCCTTGTTGCCCGAGGCAAAAGAGAGGTTGTCCATGCGGGCGATGGGATTATTGCCCCAGTTGACGATGCCGTTCTCCACCTTGAGGTCTTCCAGCCGTTTGTTTTCCACCTTCAACAGGTCCATGACAAACTTCAGCTGCAGGGAGTCGCTACTTTCGTAGTTGGTCCAATATAGCCTAACTGACCTGGATAATGTCTGCTTGAAATCGGTCAGCGACTTGTCCTCCTGTTCCCTTTTGTCCAACACTTGTAGGAAGACGTAGATAGTAGGTCTGCCACATTCGAGTTGGGTCTGTCTGGCAACATTGTATTCTTTCTTGGTGAACTCGCCAGCCTTGGTATAGAAAAGCGAGACAAAGAGATCGCACTGCCGCACATACTCGTTGTAGGTTTCCTGGGTAGGGCGGCCGTCGTAGCCCTTGGGCAGGTCCTCCCACTTGATGAGTTTGATGCGGAAACCGCGCTGCTCGTAGGTGTCATCGAGCGAGCGGATAAAGTCGCCGAACTTAATTCTTTCGTCAGCCAGTTCATCCGAGGAGGCCAGGAAAATCTTAATGGTTCTAATGTCAGCCATGACTTGCTTTTTGAGTGTCAAACAACAGTTGTTTCAATTTGCAAAGATACACAATATTTTTGAAAAAAGAGCAATGTCTTGAATTCTGATTTCTATATTCTCGATTCCGAATTCCGTGGGACCCCGCCATCTCAATTCTCAAATCTCAAATCTCAATTCTCAATTCTCAATTCTCAAATCTCAATTCTCAATTCAGTCTTCGGCCTCGATTAGGAAGCTGACTGGGCGGAATCCGTCGTTACAGCTGAGGAGGGCACTGTGGGGGTTTTTCATCCAGCCGTCAAAGAAGTTGCCTTCGCCGCGGGCAAGGGATTCGACATATTCGCGCATGGTTTTCCACGCCTCGGGGCAGAGGCCGTCGGGTTGGCGGCCGTCGAGGCTGGTCCATGTCATACCCTCGCACACGTCGCATGCGTGCTCGATAGGGTTCTCTAGGAGTGCCTGTAGGTCTTTATAGTCGGCTTTGCGCAGGGCGGTAATCTTCACCTTCTTCATGATGCAAAAATACAAAATTTCTATCAGATAGCGAGAATAGCCACGTTCCTATGAGACAAAAAAAGTACTTTTTTTTCAATATATCGTTGATTTTTCGTATCTTTGCATCCGCAATTTTTTATTATTTTCGACATGAAAAGGATACTCTTATCGTTACTCATACTGCTGCCATCGTTGACACTTGCACAAACCCTTACGGCCTTCCGCGGCGAGGTGCCCAACGCCTATAACTTCTGGGTGAGCACGCCCAAGGACTACGACTCGCTTGACTCCGACACCCCCGTCATCCTCTTTCTGCACGGGGCCAGCCTGTGCGGACGCAACCTAGAGCGGGTGCGCCGCTACGGTCCGCTAGACGCCCTGAAGATGGGGCGACAGATCGACGCCCTCATCATCGCACCACAGAACCCAGGCGGGGCCTGGAACCCAGACCGTATCAACCGCATCGTGGACTGGGTTTTCGGCCACTATTCCTGCGACACGAACCGTTTTTATGTGCTGGGCATGAGCCTAGGCGGCTACGGCACCATAGACTATTCGGCTGCCTACTCGGGCCGCATTGCCGCCGCCATGGCACTCTGCGGCGGAGGTAACCCCAAGAGTTACTGCGGATTGAACGACCTGCCGCTGTGGATTCTGCATGGCACAGCAGATCGCGCGGTGACGGTGGCTCAGTCGCAGAAGGTTATCAACGGCATGTCCAAGTGTGGCGAAAGCCCGCGCCTGCGCTTTACGAAACTTCCCGGTGTGGACCATGGGGGACTGGCGCGCGCTTTCTACATCAGCGAGACCTACGACTGGCTTTTTAAGCACCGATTGGACTCGCCCGACAGGCCAGTGAACACCGACTATGAAATTACACCCGAGCGGCTGCGCAAGGCCTACAAGGACATCGACCGCCACGCCAACAAGCTAATCGTGCGCAACGGCGGCAGCAAGCATTCCGCCGACCTGGCCGATGGGGGCGAGACTCCGAACCAGAGCGGCGGCGACAGCAAGTACCACACCATACGCAAGGGCGACACCTTGGGGGCACTGGCCAGGCGCTACGGCACCACGGTGGGCAAGTTGTGCAAGCTGAACGGCATGAATGAGACCACCGTGCTGCGGATAGGCAAACGGATTAGGGTAAAATAGCCACAAAAGCGGTTTCTCAGAGAGAAATCATCAAAAATAAGTCTCATAGATAAACAAACACCTCAGCCCGAAAGGACTGAGGTTGTTTCTTTATTGCATGAAATAAAAGGAAGGGCTGAAAACAAGAGCCTACTGCTCCTTGGCCAAACGGACGGAGAAGCCCAGATGGCGGAAGGGGATTCTGTTGTCAGAGGGACTCATGAAGCCAAAATAGAAGGCCTCATTGTCCATATTGGGAGTGCTGGTCCAATAGCGGCCATAAACGCCCCTGCCGCTGACACGGTTGCCGTCGCGCACACCGGCGGCTGGCAGGAATACGGCACCGGCAGACTCAAACTTCTGCCAGTCGTCATTGGTGGGGTCGTTGGAGACAAAGATGGTATCGGTATAACCAGAGGCAAAGGCATAGCGCATATTGCCAGACCAGTTGTCGGGCATGAGAAGCATGCCGGGGACACCGTCAATCTGGGCAGCACAACGCAGGCGGGCGGCATTGGGACGCTCGTTGATGACATAGTTCCACTCCTCATAAGTAAGTGAACGCCAACCAGAAGACGGCTTGCCATCGGGACCGATAATGGTGTGGTTGCCCCAATCGGAGAAAGTGGTGTAGGCAGAGTCGCCAACCTCGTTGAGTTCAGGATGTTCGCCTGTGCCCCAGCCAAAGAGGTCAAAGGGGGTGTTAGGGTCGGTGCTGGCCGTACCGAGGTACTCCCACTGGGTAGTGGCGAAGGTAAAGGTGTAATCACACTTGCCTGTTTGGGGGTCGATAGTGTACATCACCTGCAAATTGCCTGGGGCAAATTTGACCTGCTGGGTCTTGCTGATTGTGAAGCAGCCATCAGCGGGTTTGAATTCCTTTTCGCATCCCACAAAAGCCATAGAGGCCACAGCCAGAAGTAAGAATATTCTATGTTTCATCATTCATTAATTATTTTTCAAATACAACCTAAACGGCATCGGAAAATGGGCAAACAATTCTCTATCACCCACTTCCACAACGCCAAGTAAACTTTTTCCTTTGCAAATATACAAAAAAAAACGCAAATACCAATTTTTTTTCACCCGATTGCCTCTAACACGCGCAAAACCATAATCCTTCCCCAACTGCCTAACTGAGCACCACACCGGCCCAAAGATGCTCTCATTTGGTATTGAGTGGATGAAATCTGGCATAGGGGATGCTTAGGAGGGGATAATAACGTTGACATAGGTGCTTGATGGGTAGTTGCAGTTGTGATTGGCTTAAAATTCGTATCTTTGCAAATTGATTGACAACTCAATCTGAGCGACTTAATTAGACACAGAAAATTGCAAAGATTGTTAGAAATAAAAATCCCAGCCATCGGGTTGGGATTTTTTATTAGTCAGAGCAGAATTATTTTTTTGAGATGAAATCTTTTTTCCAATTTTTTTTTCAATCAGGTGTTAAAAATATCGAAGATAGATTAGACGGGGATAGAGAACTAAACTAGAAGTTGGTGGGAGCAGGTAGGGCGGCGGGTGTATTCGGCGTAGGCGTATTGGAGGCCGGTCTCGGGGTCGGTTTGACGGTCGGAGATATGCACTTGATGGAAAAGGGAGAGGTCGATGGGGGGGAAATAGACATCGGCATCGAAATCCTGATAGACCCAGGTGAGATAGAGGTTGCTGACCATGGGAAGGAAGGCACGATAGATGGCGGCACCGCCTATGATGAAGGTCTCCTCCTCGTCCTCTATCATCTTGAGCACCTGCGGAATGCTGTGGGCTACCTCGAGGGTGCCGGTGGCTGTGGCGGGGACTTCGAAATGGAAGTCTGGGTCGTGGGTGAGGACGATATTGCGGCGTTTGGGAAGCGGTTTCTTGGGGAGCGAGTCAAAGGTGCGGCGGCCCATGACGACGGGGTGGCCGCTGGTGAGGCTTTTGAACCGCTTGAGGTCGTCGCTGAGGTGCCACAGGAGGTCGTTGTCCTTGCCGATGGCCATGTTTTGGGCACAAGCCACGATGATGGAGAGGTTGGGGGTTGGATTGGGGTCTATCATGTTTTTTCTTATTGGGTATTGGGAGGTGGTTATCTTTCTGTAAATATCCGCATGGAGCGGTCGAAGATGCCGTTCATGTAGGCAATGGCAAGGCCGTAGTTGCTGACAGGAATGCCTGCCTCGATGGCGGGAGCCAAACGGGAGGCGAGTTGTTTGGCTGTCAGCACACAGCCACCGCACTGGATGACCAAGGCATAGTCACGGATGGGGCGGGGCAAAGCAGAGAGGCCAGCCACGGCCTCGCATTGAAGCGACTTGCCGGTGTGTTTGGCCAGTAGCTTGGGCAACTTGACGCGGCCGATATCCTCGCAGGTGACGTTGTGGGTGCAGCTTTCAAGCATCAGCACGCGGTCGCCATCTTGCAGGCGATCGATGGTAGGCGTGCCCTTGACATAATCGGCAAAAAGGCCTTTGGCGCGGGCGAGCACGACGCTGAAACTAGTGAGGTACACCTCGTCGGGCACCAGCTGGGAAACCATGGCGTAGACCTGGCTGTCGGTCACCACCAGCCGCGGGGGCTGGCGTAGCTGGCCTAAAGTTTGCTCCAGCTCGGTTTCACGACAGACAACGGCGCGGGCATGTTGGTCCAGAATATCGCGCAACACTTGCACTTGGGGCAATATCAAGCGCCCCTCGGGGGCCGAAGAGTCGATGGGGGTGACCAGCACGACGGTGTCCCCCTCGCCTATCACGTCGCCCAAAAGGGAACGATGGACATAGGCAGTCTCGGGCAGGGCCTCGCGAATGCGGCTGGTGAGCGGGTCGCGCAAAGAGGGGTCTTTCACCGAGAGAACGAAAACCTGAGTCTCATAGTCAGCCTCCAGCTGTGAAATGAGCTGAGCATCTGGCGAAAACCTATCGGCTTGAGAGTAAATTAGTAGGAAGGGGATTCCCCGTTTGCGGCAGGTTTCGACCAGCATGACCTCCTCGGCCTCAAAGCGGTTGTCGGTGAAGAGAATCAACGCCAAGTCGGCCTGCTGGAGCATTTCCAGGCTTTTCTCAATGCGCATGCGGCCAACGGCTCCTTCGTCATCGATGCCGGCAGTGTCAATCCACACCACAGGACCCACGCCGCCAATTTCCATGGTCTTCTTGACTGGGTCGGTGGTGGTGCCGGCATGGTCGGAGACGATGGCTATCTGCTGGCCTGTGAGATAGTTGACCAATGAGCTCTTGCCGTAGTTGCGGCGGCCGAAAATGCCGATATGGGGTTTCAATTCATTGCCCTTCATAAGTTTCTCTGCTTATTAATGAGAACAAGAGGCATCCTCACCGCGAGCGGCTGGCTGGCAACATTTAGGCAGGTCCTTTATGGCGCGGGGGTTGGCAGCATAGTGCTCGGTGCGCATACCATTTTCGGAGAGGGCCTTCTCTATCTTGTCGGGAGTGGTTTTCTTGCTTCGATAGAGGACGGAGACAATCTTGTGTTCGGGGTCGAGGGTCCAGCTGATGACACCGCGCTCGTAAGCGAGGGTGTTCTCAATGGTGGCATTCAAGCCTTTGCAGCAGTAGCCCGGTATGGCAATCTGGGTCGTCTTGGCATCGGGCGGGAGTTCTTTCTGCATGTTCTGGGCACTCATGCTGCCACATACAGCAGTCAACAGTAGGATTAGAAACGCTATTTTTTTCATTTCAAATAAAGATTATTTCTCATTGTAACGGAATGCATGGCAAAATATTGTCGTAAAAGTTATTTTACCTCATGTTGTAGCGGAGGCCGAGGTAGAAGAGGCGTCCCATGAGGGGGGCGTAGACCACGGAGGCGTCGAAATGGGGGGTGAAGGGCTGGTCGTAGCCGGCAATGGGGTGGTGCTGGGTGTAGTTGGTTATGTTCTCAACGCCGATGTACACTTCGGTGTGCTTGAACTTGCGGGTGACCTGACCGAGCATATATACATAGGGGGCAGAATAGCCGTTGTGCTGACTAACGTTGAGCGGCAGCCGCTGGGGACCGTTGAGCTGGGTGGTGAGGTCGAAACGCCACCGCTCAAAAGCTGTATGGTAGGTAAGCACCAACAGTGCGCGCCACTTGGAAGTAAAAGGCTTGTCCATCAGCTGACCATGATAGGTGGTCTTGACGTTGTTGATCTTGCCGGCCAAGGTGATTTCGAAGTTACGCACAGGTTCCATATTAACATCCAGTTGGACCACATCGGAGAAGCTACGCCCCTCCAAGTTATAGAACCAAACCTGATTGGGGTCCTGGTCGTAGTCGGCCACCAGCTGGCTGACAAACTCGGTGTGGTAGTAGTCGGCGGTGATGCGCAGTTTGCGGTCGTCGCCAAGGGCGAAGGTCTTGTTGAAATTGATGCCGCCATTCCACGACTCCTCTATATCTATGTCGCCCACCACCTGAATGGTGCGGCTGGAGGCCAGGATGCCGATGTTGTCGGCCACGATATTGGCCGCACGAAAACCCCGTCCGGCAGAGGCACGGATGATGAAAGTTTCGATAGGCTCCCAGCGCAGATGGAGACGAGGGGTGAGGAGGTGACGGTGGAAGGCGCTGTTGTAGTCGTAGCGCATTCCCACAGTGGTGGTGAAGAGAGTACCCAACTTGAGAGTGTACTCACCAAAGACCCCAGGAACCACCTCGGTGAGAGTTCCCCAGGCTAGGGTGTCGTTGCAGAAAGCTTGCGCTCCCAGATAGGGCAGAGAATATAAATCTTCCTCAATGTCGGAATAGCGCATGGAGGCGCCGCCTGTAACATTGGAGAAAGCCCCCAGCTCGGCATCTATCAAGACATTGGCGTAGAGGTCAGTCTCGCGCGATGCATACTCGTTGAGGCCGTAAAAAGACTCCTGATTAGTGTGGGAGGCTGAAAGTTGAGTGCCCAGGCTCACCTTATCGCTGAGCGGCAGGCCGTTCTTGGTGAAGAAATGCAGGCGGTCAGTGTTGCCCCCAAAGCCATATACGGTGTCGTTGCCGCGCATCTGTTTGGTGAAATCCATGTTGCCGCCCAGACGGTCCTCATGGATGTAGTTGATGAGCGAAATGGAGCGGAAGCCGTTGTCGCCCTCATAATACCAGCGGTTGACCAAATTGAGCTGGGTCTGCAAAGGGAAATCCATATAGCCGTCGCGACCACCATGGCTGTCGTGGGGCAGGTGGTCGGCACGCAGGAAATTATGGGTGCCAAACAAATAGAGACCCGTGGACAGTTTGTCCGTGAGTTGGAAATTGGTTTTGGCGGTCAGTTCGCCTTTGCCGTCGCTGTTGCCATAGAGATTCAAGGTCAGGCGGTTGCCACGATGGGGTTTCTCATACTCCAGATTGATGGTGCCGGTGATGCTCTCATAGCCGTTCTTGACGGTGCCAGCCCCCTTGCTCACCGAGATGCTCTCCAGCCACTGGCCCGGAACATAGCCCAGCCCATAAGGGGCAGCTATGCCCCGCAGGAAAGGAATGTTCTCCAGCATCATCTGCGAATAGATGCCCGTGAGGCCGATCAGCTGAATCTGCTTGCTGCCCGAGACAGCATCGCTGTAACCCACATCCACGCTGGCAGAGTTCTCGAAACTTTCGCCCAAGTTGCAGCAGGCCAATCCTTTCAGCCCGTCGGCCGTGATTACCTCATTCTGCTCCACTGAGGTAATTTTTTGGAAACTGCGCTCGTGGTGGCTACGGACGCGCACTTGGGGCAAAATGCTAACCTTTCCCAAGCCGGCAGTATCCTCCTGTGCTACAAGCGAGAGAGGCAAAAGGAGAAGCAAAAAGGGCAGCCCGAAAGAGGGCTTGCGTAGGAGTTGTATTGTCTTATTTTTCATCTATTATAAACTAGTTGGGGCTTTCAAAAAAACGTTTTTTATAACGAATCTTTAGATGGAATATTGTTTGCACAACCTTTTTTAAACAACTTTAATAAAACGCATTCTCTCTAATAGAACCAGCACATCAAAAATAGCGACAACCTAGTGAAAACCAACAATTCCACCGTCACACCCCAACCATTGGGACAGCATCCAGCCGTTATATAAGCAGCCGAAAAGTGGCGAGGTTTTGGTAGCGTTTTGTTGGGGATGTGGGGCAAAGGAAAGCAACGGGCAAGGCGTGAGGGTCAATAAAAAAAAACAATTTTTGTGTAAGATTTTCGTTTGAGAAACGAATACTCTATGTAAAGGCACCAGAAAAAAGATGAGTCCAGAAGAATTCAAAAATATGATTGTCCGACAGCAGCCCGCCATGCAAAGAATGGCCGAGGCCGTCTTGCACGACTCAGACCTTGCCGAAGATGCGGTGCAGGAGGCCATGATTCAGCTTTGGCAGCAGCGGGACCGTTTGGACTCTGAGAGGAATCTGGAGGCCCTGTGCATCACCTTGGCCAAAAGAAGGAGTATAGACCTGCTGCGCAAACAACAGCCCATGGAACCCATCAACGAAGAGGCCCTGGCAGTGGCTGAGGCTGAACCCGACAATACAGAAGAACGGTACCAACTGGCACTAAGCAAGATAAAGCATCTGCCCGCCCTGCAGCAAAGGGTCCTACTGCTGAAATATGAGGAGGAAAAAAGCACCGAAGAAATTATCAAAGAACTGAACATCAGCCATGCAAACCTATACACAACCCTTTCGCGCGCCTATGCCACGCTGCGAGAAATGCTGAGGAACGACATATAACGACTAAAACCGAAAAGACAATGAAAGACAACATGATAGACAACGAATTGCAAGAATTGTTGAATGCTGTGACCGAACACGGCCGCAACCAACGCCGACAGCAGAAGCTCCTGGCCAAAATTGACGAGCTGGCAGCTGCCGAAAAGTCACCCAAGAGGAGTCGCCGCCCCCTCTGGTGGGCCGCCACGACGGGCATTGCCGCCAGCCTGCTGCTCATACTGACCATTCGGCCCAAAGAGCAGCCACTTGTGGCCAATAGCCGAGAAGTCGAGCGTGTGCAAGAAACGATTCTAACAACTGATTCCATGATAGTTACCGAGAGCACAAAAGCACTTCTCCCCGCCCCTACCCAAGCGGTTTCGACAACTAAAAATGTCCATCTGGCCAAGTTGCACCTCGGCCACGAGCCCGAAAGGCTTGAAGAGCATCAGGAGAAATTGGCAACTGAAACGGAAACTATTGATAACATGACTGTTGAACTGCCGCATGTCGAGGATTTGCTGGCCGACAACAGTGCTGACAGCCAGCAAGACAACACGCCATCTGCTGCCGAACAGCCTCAAATGGTGACCATCAGAGCCACCTTGGGCACTGAAAGTCAAAACACTGAATCACTACGCATCAAAGATGAGACCTTCGCCTTCAACCTCGCATTGGGCCCAAAAGAGGAGGAAGAAATGTCTCAGAATTCAAAAATCAAACCTTTAATAGTAAATAACTTATAGACCATGAAAAAGATAAGAACCCTACTCACTGGCTTGACCTTTTTGGCCACCTTGGGCAGCACAGCTCAGGCCCAGATAAAGTTGGAACATGTGATGGAATTCACGCAGCCCATCACCTACCTGACCGTCGAACCCGGCTACGACGTGCGCATCCTGCCTTCGGGCAACGACAGCAACTACGTCAACCTTATCTATTACTGCACCGAATTGATTCAAGAGCAAAACACCCTGCATGTTTTCGAGCGCGAAAACAACTGGCTGAAAATCAAACGTAACACAAATCTCTTAAAGTCAACAGTGGTGGAGGTCTGTCTTGCCCATCCCGATAAACTCCACTCCATCTATGTGAACGACTCGGCTCAGCTGACCATCGAGCACATCGAATTTGCTGCCGACTGCGAGATATTCATCGAACAGGACGCCCTGGTGAAGGGTGGCACCTGGCGGCAAAACAACAATAGTAAAACTGGCGACGGACTTTTCGTCAACCTTTCTCCCTACGCTCGGCTAGAGCTAGACTCATTGCTGACCAAGAAATTAGAGGTACGAATGTTCGACCACAGCCACATCAGCTACAACCACCTTGAGAGTCAGGACGCCCTCTTCCGCCGCCACGCCACGGCAGAAGGCGGCCCCCTCACGAGCGACGAAAGCCGTCACATTGAAGTGAAAAAGATGAACGGATACGTCAACTATTTCGAGAACCACAACCAGTTGTCAATCAATTTCGGCGTCTCCTTCGGCAATATTCCTTTATTCAATAGTGCCCGCCACGGCTCGCCCTACAATATTGGTCAAACATACGGCATTCAGATGAATGCACAATTAAAAGACATTCCTTTAGCCAACCACTGGAGCCTCCATCGCGCACTGAATGTAAACGTGCAGTGGGCCGACCTGCTGAGCTCTGTCAAGGCCGAAAACGGCACCCTGCAACAGGCTTTCTACCCCGGACAGTCCGTGGTGCAGCACATGCGGTCCACCTCCATCGGCCTCAAATTCATGCTCAACTACTCCCTCATCGGTCGCCGGCCTGCCTCTCCCCTACCCGATGCCATTCCCCAAAGCGGCAAATGGATTAAGAACCTGAAGGTTGGTTTCGGTCTCATGCCCATGTACGTCACTGAAAACAAGCTCATCACCCGCACCCTCGACGACAACAACCATTGGAAGATCGGCCGCGAGAAGGTCGACGTGCTCAACCCCTTTCAGGTTCGTGCCCTGTTCAAATTCAGCCCCTACATTCCTCTGTTAGGCCGCTACAGCGTTGACCTCTATGTCGACCTTCTGCCCACCTACAAGCGCGGCATCGGCATGGACGGTTTCCACCAAATGGGCATTACCCTGAATTTCTAAACACACTCATCCCCATTCTCTCACCTCGGCAGCAGGCTGGTGAACAAATCCAGCCCATTGCCGAGGTGCTGTTTATTTTCATAAAACATATTTGAACACAATAATTTAGCAATTTTATTGTTATCTTTGAAAAACTGGTTTATGAAGGCACTCCATACTCTCACTCCGACCAAAGGGATATCTCTTCTAGGACTTGTCTTGATGTTTGCAGGCATCGCAGGGCTAACCTCCTGCTCCACCCCCATGACTCTTGTCGGGCCACAGGGGCACCTGTCGGCCAAGTTGACACTGCCCGACGATTTTGACCCGAAGCACGACACCTGCATGATGGTGATACTGATGCACGGCATATTCTCCTCCAAGGATTTTGCCCCAATGCCCACCATAGCCCGAAGGTTGGCCAAGGCCGGAATTGGGTCGGTACGCTTCGACTTTAACGGCCACGGAAAGAGCGACGGCAAGATGGTGGAGATGACCATTGCCCGCGAATTGGCCGATGCTCGGGCTGTATGGGACTCAGTGGACAGATTGCCCTACGTAACTTCCGTAGTGCTGCTGGGGCACTCGCAAGGGGGAGCCGTGGCCAGCATGTTGGCCTGGAAGCTGGCACAGGAGGGTAAGGCTCCCGACGGATTGGTGCTGCTGGCACCGGGCTCCATTATCAAAGAAGCCACCCAAGGGGGACGTTTTTTTGGACAAGTGTTTGACCCCGCCGACCCACCCGAATACATCAAGTGCTTCAACACCTACAAGTTGGGCAGAGACTATCTGGTGCAGACTCAACAGTTGGACATATACGGCACGGCGGAACATTATCAAGGACCCGTTTGCCTTATTCATGGTGCCAATGACGGCATTGTGCCGCTATGGTGTAGTGAGAAATATCACGAGCGATACACCAACAGCCAACTGCACATGGTGAAAGGCGAAAACCACATGTTCATCATAAAAGGACGGCGGGTGGCAGACCTAATCGCTCACTTTTTACTCACCCTCCAACAGCCGGGAGCAGCCACTGATGCTGATTGATGTCTCAATAACCCCACACAATGACCGTAGAGTGGAGTCAACAGTGTCCTCATCTCTCAGTGACTCGTGGAGTCACGACATTGAGCCTATATGCCTAACGTCGGTCATAATTTATACTAACGCGTAGAAAAAACAGACATCCGGTTTACAAAACTGACAATGATAAGATTATTTTGTATATTTGCAGTTGCGACAACAAGTCGCAGATAACACACATTAGTTTTAGAATCAATAATTTAAAAAAAGAAATGAAACATTTAAGACTTCTTGTTTTAAGCGTGGCCGCAGTGCTTACCTTGGCCGCCTGCAATCAGAAACCCGCAGAAACCACCGAGACGACCTGCACCGACAACATCTATCAGTTCTGCGTAGTCAACGACTTGGGCGACACCGTCAACCTTTCCGACTATCAAGGCAAAGTGCTTTTGGTTGTGAACACCGCCACCCAGTGCGGCTTCACCCCCCAGTACACCGAGTTGCAGCAACTCTACACCCCCTACCACGACCGTGGTCTTGAAATTCTTGATTTCCCCTGCAACCAATTTGGCGAACAGGCTCCCGGCAGCATCGAGGA
>ODAI011433992.1_pt1 | contig 13664 bp, 13 predicted proteins | sample 1539321 | NCBI WGS metagenome assembly ODAI01 (sample SAMN02144231, study PRJEB22623) | gut metagenome | biome: sheep rumen | host: Ovis aries | place: New Zealand
GAGGCCGTCCTCGAGATGCGCTTCCCGCATGCCGGCGATCTCGACCGGATTCTTGAGGGCTTTCCGGAGAGGGATCGGGGAAGGGCCGAGGACCAGGGAAACCTCCGTCGGAGACACGACGTCGGGCATGTTCTCCGAAAGGATGGTATACAGGTTATAGTTCAGGCTGGCCGGATCGACGTAGATCCGGCCGATATCGCCGTCTTCGACCATGCCGGCGACGCCGTAGGCGACTTCCTCGTAGCCCATGATCCGGATGCCTTCGCTGCGCAATTCGTCGAAACTGTCCAGGGTCTCCTCGTCCGGCCGCACGAAGTCGTCTTTCGTGACATACCAGCAGACTTCATCCAGGGTGACCAGCAGGAAGGAGATGCAGACCGGGTTATACGGGATATCCGAGGCGCGGATGTTCAGGAGCCAGGCGATTTCATCGAGCGCGGTCAGAAGCATGGCGTCGCAGCCTTTTTCTTCCAGCCGGTCCCGAAGCCAGGCGATGCGGTCCTGGCGGGATTCTCCGGTGATTTCTTCCCCAAGGGTCATGATCGGGGTCGCCGGCACGCCCGGTCGGTCGGGCCACAGGCCGTCCAGCAAATCCGGCGCATTGACGATCCGGACCGTCTCACCGACTTCACAGCCGGCCGCCTTGCAGGCGTCGGCGATGGCCTGGACGGAACCGGCGGTCTGGCAGTTGCCGTCTACGGCGATCACGTATTCTTCTCGCTGGGACGCCGCCTGACCGGAGAGCCACTCCGGGATCAGGACCTGTTCCGGAACGCGGGTCTTGTGCAGTTCGATGCCGCTGCCGGGGAGCTGCCGGGCCGCCTGGATGAAATAGCGGGTGTCGGTCCACAGGCCGGCATGGTCCAGGGTGATGACCAGGTCGCCCTCCCCGTCATATCCGCTGACCCAGGCGACCTGGTGCCAGCGGGGAGCAATGTACTCGCTGCCATGCGGATCGCTCCCACAGATAATCACGGCGTTCCAGCCCCGTGCCCGCATCATGTCCCGGATCCGTTCGACCCGGCTGGCGTAAAGATTGTCCATACCCGTTGATTTTCCGAAAGGTACGAAATAATCCACAGAATCAACAGAAAAATCGCCAGCTTTACAGGCTGGCGATTTTCTTCTTGAGATAGCGGATGACCTGCAGGATCGGGACATCCGAGCCGGTGGTGCGTGCCGTCATCCCGAGCAGGTTGGCCGGGGAGTAGTCCTGCTGGAGGTTCTCGAAGCGGCCGGACAGTTCCTTCCCTTTCCGTTCGATCTTCCGGCGGAGCTGCCGCTGCGCCGCTTCCAGCTCCTGGAGATTGGTGATCTGGCTGTATTTAGGCTTCATCGCTATCTTCCTCCTCCTCAAAGAACAGTCCGACAAACATCCTGACAAAACCGTCCAGGAACAGTTTCCCGCGCAGGCGGAATACGCCCCATGTCAGGACGGCGAAAAGGGCGGCGACGATGAAAGCCCCCAGGGCATAGCTGCCGATTACCTGCCCGAGCAGCAGGATGCAGCCGAATGCCAGCGCCAGCAGGACGATCATGGCGCAGAACAGCACCAGGATCATCGACAGAAGATGGTTCAGGGAGATGGAGAGCCCCTTGGCCGTGCGCAGTTTCAAGTCATCGACCCGCAGGTCGACATATTCCCGGGCACTTTGCGAGAGCTTCTCCACCGGGCGGGAGAACTCGCTCATGACCTACACCTCCTGGTCCTGGTCTTCCACGGCAGGTTCCTGTTCTTCTTCCTTGGACAGGACCTTCTCGAGCTTTGCCAGCTGGTCGAGAATCTTGGCCTTGACATCTTCCTTCAGGTCGGCGCCTTGTTCGGAAAGGGTCTTCTTGAGGGCGTTCATCTCGCGACGGGCATACCGGGCGCGTACGTGCAGGTCGTGGGCCGTCTCTTCGGTGGCTTCCTTCAGGTCGTCATAGCCTTCCTCGGCGGCCTTCTTGAGTTTTGCACGGGTTTCTTCGCCTTTATCGGGAGCGAAAAGGACTCCAAGGGTCAAACCTGCGGCCGCTCCGGCCAGCAGGGCGAATAAGGAATTGCTTTTCATATCAGTGTGTTGTTTAAATTGTCCGCTGACAAGATAATGCAAAAAAACGGCCAATCCAAAGGCGGACCGGCCGTTTCTGCAAATTTGTCAGATTCTTCGCTGCCCGCAGAATGACAGGGGACTACTTGTTCAGGGCGTCTGCACTCTTGATGAACGTGGCCAGTTCCTCGTCGGAAACATGGTAGTTCTGCATCTCGCCGGAGAAATACTGGTCGTATGCGCCCATGTCCACGAAACCGTGGCCGGAGAGGTTGAAGAGGATGGTCTTGGCCTCGCCGGTCTCCTTGCACTTGAGGGCCTCCTGGATGGTGGCGGCGATGGCGTGGCAGGACTCCGGAGCAGGGATGATGCCTTCGGTGCGGGCGAACAGGACGCCGGCGGCGAAGGAATCCTTCTGCTCGATGTCGACAGCCTCCATGAAACCGTCCTTCATCAACTGGGAGAGGATGACGCCGGCGCCGTGGTAGCGCAGGCCGCCGGCATGGATGGAAGCCGGCTTGAAGGTGTGGCCGAGGGTGTACATCGGCAGGAGCGGGGTCATGCCGGCCTCATCGCCGAAGTCATACTCGAACTTGCCGCGGGTCAGTTTCGGGCAGGAGTAAGGCTCCGCTGCGATGAAGCGGGTCTTCTTGCCGTCAAGGATGTTGTGGCGCATGAACGGATAGGCGATGCCGGAGAAGTTGGAACCGCCGCCGAAGCAGGCGATGACGATGTCCGGATACTCGCCGGCGAGGGCCATCTGCTTCTCGGCCTCCAGGCCGATGATGCTCTGGTGCAGACAGACGTGGTTGAGGACGGAACCGAGGGCGTACTTGCAGTTCGGGGTGGAAACCGCCAGTTCGATGGCCTCGGAGATGGCGCAGCCCAGGGAACCCCGGTCGTTCGGGTTCCGGGTGATGATGTCCTTGCCGGCACGGGTGGACATGGACGGGGACGGGGTGATGGCAGCGCCGAACGTCTGCATGATGCTGCGGCGGTACGGCTTCTGCTCATAGCTGACCTTGACCATGTAGACGGCGCAGTCGATGCCGAATTTCTTGGTCGCGTAGGAGAGGGCGCCGCCCCACTGGCCGGCACCGGTTTCGGTGGTCAGGTTCGTTACGCCCTGTTCCTTGGCGTAGTAGGCCTGGGCGATGGCGGAGTTGAGCTTGTGCGAGCCGGCAGGGGACACGCTCTCGTTCTTGAAATAGATGTGCGCCGGGGTGCCGAGGGCTTCCTCGAGTTCATAGGCGCGCACGAGCGGGGTGCAGCGGTAGGATGCATACTGCTCGCGGACGGCTTCCGGGATGGGGATCCATACGTCCGTCTGGTTCAGTTCCTGGTCGGCGCAGGCTTTGCAGAAGATGGGATAGAGGTCTTCCGCCTTGAGCGGCTGCTTGGTGGCAGGGTTGAGGAACGGCTGCGGCTTGTTGGGCATGACCGCCTGGATGTTGAAGAAATGAGTCGGAATCTCGGACTCCGGAAGCATGAATTTTTTCTGTCTCATTTGTTAAGTGTATTAAGGGTTTGTAAATAGCGTTTATAAGAAAGGCCGGTCTCTTGTTTTCGAGGCCGGCCTTGGAAATCTATCCGTATCTTTCTTTAGATCAGTCCGTTTGCTTGCAGGAATGCGTTGATTGCGACTGCAACGAACAGGAGCAAAATCAAAGTTGCTACGATAACTCCGATGACTTTCAGCCTCTTCATCCAAATCTGGTTGTTCCAACCGATGGTCTGGAACATGCTCCAGAATCCGTGGCACAGGTGGAACCAGACGGCCACGAACCAGATGAGGTAGATCACCAGCATCCACCATCGACCAAAGGTCACGGTGAGAAGGTCATACGGATTGCTTGCGATGCCGCCGGTGAATTCCTGCAGCTGCATCTTGGCCCAGAAATGGGTCAGGTGGAAGAACAGCAGACCGAGGATCACGATGCCGAGGACGAACATGTTGTTGGCGGACCAGGAGTCGGTCTTGGCCTTGCTCGCCACTTCGTAACGCTTGTAACCGCCGCGGGCCTTGACATTGTACCAGGTCAGGTAGCAGCCGTAGCCGATATGCACGAGGAAACCGAGCGCCAGCACCGGAACCATGATGTCGACGATCGGAAGGGCCATGAAGTCACAGCCTTTCTGGAAGAGACCGTCGATCGCACCGAATTTGCCGGTAAAAGTGTCAATGACGGAGAAGAAGTTGATCGTGCCGTGGAGGAGCAGGAAAATGAAAAGGAATGCTCCGCTCACCGCCTGGATGAACTTCCTTCCGATGGAATAATGGAATGCGTTTGCCATATAGTTCAAAAGGTTCAGTACGCAAATATAACGCGTTTCTTGAAAGTTTCATAGTATCCGGACAACTTTTTAACAAAACTTCCGTACATTTGTAACAGAATATTCACGAAAAAACCATTTTTATGTATAAAAGAGTTTTGCTCAAGCTCAGCGGCGAAAGCCTGGGCGGCCCTGCCGGCAAGGGGTTTGATACGGAAAGTCTTTCCCGGATGGCACGGGAAGTGGCGCAGGCGGTCAAGGCCGGCCTGCAGGTGGCGATCGTCAACGGCGGCGGCAACCTGTTCCGCGGCATCCAGGGCGTCGGCAAGGGATTCGACCGTGTCGACGGTGACAAGATGGGCATGCTGGCGACGGTCATGAACTCCCTCGCCCTGTCCATGTTCATCAAGGACGAAGGCGTCGAGGCGAAGGTCTTTACCGCCACTCCGATGGAACCGGTCGCCGAGTATTACATGCGGGACAAGGCCGTCGAGGTCCTCGAGCGCGGCGGCGTCGCCCTGATTGCGGGCGGAACCGGCAACCCGTTCTTCACCACCGACTCCGGAGCCGCTCTCCGCGCCCTGGAGATCCGTGCGGATGCCCTGCTGAAAGGTACGCGCGTGGACGGGGTCTATACGGCTGATCCGGAAAAAGATCCGACGGCGGTCAAGTATGACGAACTGACGTTCGACGAGGCTTTGGAAAAGAAGCTCAAGGTCATGGACCAGACCGCTTATTCGCTCTGCCGCGAAGGGAACATGCCGATCATCGTTTTCGACATGAACGGTCCCGGCAACCTCAAGCGTCTGCTGGACGGTGAGAAGATCGGAACGCTGGTCCATGTATAAATATGGATATTTTTCCTTATATTTGCCCCAATCGACTATAACGTAAAACAGTAAGCATATGTTGACAGAGAGTGCAAAGGCCATCGTGGCCAAGGCTGACGAGAAGATGCAGGATGCGATCAACTTCCTCGAGGAAGACCTCAAGACCTACCGGGTCGGCAAGGCCAACCCGTCCATCTTCAACAATGTGACCGTTGATTATTATGGTACCCCGACCCCGATTCCGCAGGTCGCTTCCGTGACGACCCCGGATGCGAAGACCCTCGCCATCCAGCCGTGGGAGCGCTCCATGATCGGCAAGATCGAGAAGGCCATCCTGGATGCCAACCTGGGTTTCACCCCGTCCAACAACGGTGAGATCATCCGCTGCGTGGTCCCGGCCCTGACCGAGGAGCGCCGCCGCGAACTCATCAAGAAGGCCAAGGCGACCGGAGAGAACACCAAGGTGATCATCCGCAACGCCCGCCGCGACGCCGTCGACCAGCTCAAGAAGGCCCAGAAGGCCTCCGAGATTACCGAGGACGTCCAGAAGGAAGGCGAAGACGAGGTACAGAAAGTGACGGACAAGAATGTAAAGGCTGTCGATACGATTATCGCCGCCAAGGAAAAGGACATTCTTACCGTTTAATATAAAGGAAGGCGGAAGGCCATCCCCCGAAGGACCTTCCGCTTCCTTTCCTTCGGGAAACATACGGACTTGACAAAGATGAAACGGGTAGCGATCCAGGGCTTCTCGGGCTGTTTCCATGAAGAGGCGGCCCGGCAATTTTACAAGACCCAATACGATATCGTTCCGCAGATCGTGGAATGCGCGACATTCGAAGGGCTGTTCAAGTCCCTCGGAGAGGACCGCGCCGATGCGGCCGTGATGGCCATCGAGAACACGATCTCCGGCGGACTCCTGCCGAACTTCGACTTGCTGCGCCGCCATGCGCAGCGGATCAAGGGGGAAGTGTATCTGCCCATCCACCAGAACCTGATGGCCCTGCCCGGCCAGCGGATCGAGGACATCCGGGAAGTCCATACGCATTACATGGCCATCAACCAGACCCGTGCCTTTTTCGAGCGGGAAGCTCCCTGGATCCGGATGGTTGAGTCGGAAGACACGGCGAAGAGTGCCGCCGACGTCGCCCGCAGCGGCCAGAAAGGGATCGGCGCGGTCGCTTCGGCCCTGGCCGCGGAAATGTTCGGCCTGGAAATCCTGGCTCCGAACATCGAGACCTACCGTCAGAATTTCACCCGTTTCCTGATCCTGGACGATGCGGTGACCGTCCCGGAGGAATGCATCGACAAGGCGTCCCTGTGTTTCACCCTGCCCCACAAACCGGGATCCCTGGCCCATATCCTGACGATCCTTTCGTTCTATGACATGAACCTGACCCGCATCCAGTCGCTGCCGATTCCCGGCAAGGAATGGCAGTATTTCTTCTATGCGGACATCAAGTTCGAGACGTATGAACGCTACCTCCAGGCGCTGTCCGCCGTCCGTCCCCTGATCGACGACCTGGACATCCTCGGAGAGTATCCCTCGGCAATATAAAATGAATTTACAGATATGAACATCCGACCGGCAAACCGGACGCTCAGCGTCCAAGAGTATTATTTCTCCCGCAAGAACCGGGAAATCGACGCCCTTTCCCAGGCCCGTCTGGCCCGCGGGGAAGACCGCATCATCAATCTGGGCATCGGCTCCCCGGACGGGACGCCGCCTGCTTCCGCCCTCTCCATCCTCGCCGAGACGGCCGTCAAGCCCGGCTGCCACGGTTACCAGAACTACAAAGGCCTTCCGGTCCTGCGCGAAGCGTTTGCGAAGTGGTATGGCCGCTATTACGGCGTCGAACTCGATCCGGACAAGGAAATCCAGCCGCTGACCGGCTCCAAGGAAGGCATCCTGCTGATTTCCATGGCGTATGTCAATCCGGGCGATAAGGTGCTGGTCCCGGATCCGGGTTATCCGACCTATACTTCCGCTTCCCGGATGGTCGACGCCCAGATCATCAAGTACGACCTGCTTCCGGAAAACGGCTGGAAGCCGGATTTCGACGCGCTCGAGGCCATGGACCTGACCGGCGTGAAGCTCATGTGGACGAATTATCCGGGCATGCCGACGGGCGCCAAGGCGACTCCGGAACTTTATGCCCGCCTGGTGGAATTCGGCCGCAAGCACAACATCCTGATCGTCAACGACAACCCGTACAGTTTCATCCTGAACGACCAGCCGCTGTCGATCCTCGCCGTTCCCGGCGCCAAGGAGACCTGCCTGGAGATGAATTCCCTCAGCAAGGCCCACAACATGGCCGGCTGGCGCATCGGCATGGTGGCCGGTGACGCGGATGCCATTTCCCAGATCCTCAAGGTGAAGAGCCAGATGGACTCCGGTATGTTCAAGCCTCTGCAGCTGGCGGCCGTCGAGGCCCTTGGCCAGGGACCGGAATGGTTCACGGAACTGAACAAGGAATACAAGGCCCGCCGGGCGGTCGCGTCCCGCATCATGGATCTGGTCGGCGCGAAGCATGACCGCGACTCCGCCGGCCTCTTCGTCTGGGGCGACATCTCCGCCTCTCCGGTGATGGAGGGCATCTCCGTGCCGGAAGGCATGACCCCGGCCGAGGCCCTGTCGGAGAAGATCCTCCACGAAGCGGGCGTGTTCATCACCCCGGGCTTCATTTTCGGACGCAACGGTACGAACTTCGTCCGGATTTCCCTTTGCGCACCGGTGCCGGTGCTGGAAGACGCGGAGCGCAAGATCCGCGCAGTATTAAACAAATAAGGAATGACAATAGGAATTGTGGGTCTGGGCCTCATCGGAGGCTCCATGGCCATTGACTTGAAACGCCGCGGTTTCGCGGAGCAGATCCTGGGCGTCGAGGCCGAACCGCTCCATGCATCGGCCGCCCTGAAGATCGGCCTGGCCGATGAGATCGTCCCGTTGGAGGAATGCATCGACCGTTCGGATATCATCGTGGTGTCCGTTCCCGTCGGGACCGCCGTTCGGATCGTGTGCCAGGTGCTGGACCGTTTCCAGGCGACGGAGGCGAAGGACAAGATCGTCATCGATACCTGTTCCACGAAAGAACAGATTACCCAGTCGACGTTCTACCATCCCTGCCGGCAGCAGTTCGTCTCGACGCACCCGATGGCCGGAACCGAGTATTCGGGTCCCTGGGCGGCGATGCCGAACCTTTTCGACGGACGCGCCTGCATCTTCGCCAATTCGGAGGAGAGCGCCCCGAAAGCGCTGAAGATCATCGAGGACATGTACGACGTCCTGAACATGCGTCCGCTGTTCATGAGCGCGTCCCAGCACGATGTCCATACGGCCTATGTCTCCCACATTTCCCATGTTACCTCCTTCGCCCTGGCCCTGACGGTCCTCGACAAGGAAAAGGACGAGAAGCATATCTTCGACCTGGCTTCCGGCGGTTTTTCCTCCACGGTCCGTCTGGCGAAGTCCAGTGCCGACATGTGGGTTCCGATCCTGACCCAGAACCGGGACAACGTCCTCCACGTCATGGATACCTATATTGAAAAGATGCAGGAATTCCGCCGGGCCATCGCCGAATTCGACGAGGAAGGCATCCGGGGTCTCATCGAAGATGCCAACCGCATCAAGAAAATCATCCGTTAGCATGAGTCATTCTCTCGATATCATTCCGGGAACCCAATGGGGGTTCTTTACGCTTCCGCGGCCGATGTGCATCGCGGGACCTTGCAGCGCCGAATCCGAGGAGCAGGTCATGGAGACCGCCCGCGGCCTGGCCGCTTTCGGCATCCATGTTTTCCGGGCAGGCATCTGGAAACCCCGGACCCATCCGGGCAGTTTCGAAGGTGTCGGAACGCCGGGCCTGAAGTGGATGAAACGGGTCAAGGAAGAACTCGGGATGAAGATTTGTACGGAGGTCGCGACGGAGAAGCATGTCCTGGAGTGCATCAAGTACGGGGTGGACATGGTTTGGGTCGGAGCCCGAACCTCCGCCAATCCGTTCCTGATGCAGGAGATCGCCGATGCCCTGAGCGGTACGGACATGCCGGTGCTGGTCAAGAATCCGGTCAACCCGGACCTGGACCTGTGGATCGGCGCACTGGAGCGGCTCAACCGGGCTGGTATCCGCAAGCTCGGCGTCATCCACCGCGGTTTTTCCACGTCTGCGCCGATCGCCTACCGCAATGATCCGGGATGGCGCATCGCCATCGAACTCCGCACCCGCTATCCGGAACTGGCGTTTTTCGCTGATCCAAGCCATATGGCCGGTGACCGGAAGTATCTGCAGGAGTTGTCCCAGCGGGCGATGGACCTCGGGCTGGACGGCCTGATGGTCGAGTCCCACTGCGATCCTTCGGTCGCGCTCAGCGATGCGAAGCAGCAGCTGACCCCGGCCGCCCTGCAGACGATGCTGGAAAGCCTGACGATCCGGGACAATTCCTCGGACAGCCAGGCCTACAAGGAAGGAATCGAACAACTGCGCGCCCAGATCGACGTGATCGACGAGAACCTCCTCTGGCTCCTGCGTTCCCGCATGGATATCAGCCGCAAGATCGGCGCCTACAAGAAGATGCACAACGTCGCGATCCTCCAGACGGGCCGCTGGGAGTCCCTGCTGGCAGCCATGGTGCAGAAAGGAGCGGCTTACGGCCTTTCCGATGCTTCGATCCGGGCCATCATGACCGCCATCCACGACGAATCCGTCCGCGTCCAGAACGAAATCCTCGCGCAATAAGCCCCCCGGCGATAGCCGGTAGGGGATGGGAAACCCGACGGGGATGACCAAAAACACGTTTTGGCCATCCCTGTATTATTTCACGAAGGCGTTGGCCTTGAGCCAACTGTAGAAGTCTTCCATCCAGAAACCTTCGGGTGTGGGTTTCTGGTCGGATACCTGGCTGCGGCCGCCGGCAAAGAAGCCGCCGGTGTTGGTGCCGTAGACATGGATCTCGCTGTCGATGCCGGCTTTTTTCCATTCCATGAACAGGGCCATGCAGCCGGCCGCTACGTTCGGATGGTCTGCGTGGACGGCGATGAACAGTTGCGGGGCGTCCTTCGGGACGGTGATGTCGACCAGGGAAGGTCCGTAGACGGAGCAGAGGAAGGCCGGCATCCGGCGCTTGTCCGCTTTCATCAGGGCGGCCAGTTCGACGCCGCCGCCGGCAGAGAATCCCATCCAGCCGATGCGCGCCGGGTCAATATGCCACTGTGCGGCCTGTTCCTTCACGATTTCCATGGCCCGGAGGGCGTCTGCGGCGGCGTTGTCCGTAGATTTGTCATTGGGATCGGGAACGGAGGGGCTGGCGTTGGCATGACTCAATTCCGTAAAGTCGAAGATTTTTCCCTGACCGGCGAGGAACTTGTTGACCGGCTGCCCAGACTGAGGCTCCGGGCGCGGTCCCATGGGCGGGAAACTGGTGCGGAGGCGGTATTTGACGCCGATTGCGGCGATGCCGCGGGCGTTGAGCCAGTCGGCGATCTGCTTGAATTCGCTGTCCCAGGAAAGGGAGACGAGGGCGCCGCCCGGGAAGATGAGCACGGCGGAACCGACGGCCTTGTCGGGATCGGGCAGGCGGACCGTCAGCGTCGGATCATTGACTTTCCGATAATTCGACACCTCGCCGAAGTCGTTGTAGGATACTTCTTCCGCATTCTGTACGGGCTCGCTGTAGAGCCGCAGGGTCTGTTCTTGTGCGAAATTCCGCGAAGTCAGGGTCCAGTCGGACAGGTAGGCCGGCAGTTTGCCGTACCGGAAGATCAGGGCGTTGTCCTCCTGGCCCTTGAGTTGCCAGTCCAGCCAGAGCAGGGCCATGTCGGCGAAGGTGCCGCCATGTTCTTCCCGGTAGGTGCCGCCGTGGCCGACTTCCAGGTTGGCAATGGCCACGGGGACATGGGAGATGCGCTTGAAGTCATCGGTCGCGTTGGGGTAGGCAATGTCCGCCTTGCCGCCGATCAGGTAGCAGACAGGATGCTGCAGTTTTGCCAGGTCATCTTTGGAGATCATGCCGGACAGGCCGTCGCCGGGCGAGGTTACGCCGCTGTTGAGGGGGACGGTCGTTTTAATGCGTGGATCGCCGGAGGTGCCGAGGATGAGCGCCTGGAGTCCGCCGCAGGACTGGCCCATGGCCGCCGTCCGGGAGACATCGACGTTCCGATAGTATTCTGATTTTTTCTTTCCAGCCTGGGCTTCCAGCCAGTCCAGGGCGCGCAGGTAATCCCTTGCATCGGCGGCGTTGCCGGCTTCGACTTTCTTGAACTGGGCCATCATCGCCTCCCGGTCGAAGGCGCCCTGCTGCGCCGGCTGCGGCGGACGTTGCGGCTGGGCGGAGGCCCATTTTCCGTTCGTGATGACAACATATCCATGGGAAGCCAGATGGGTCAGGAAATTCTGGAAACCCCAGAATTCCCGGGCACAGCCGCCGTTTCCGAACAGGATGACCGGCAGCGGACCTTCGACGGCTGCCGCAGAGGCGAGGTCGGCCGGACGGGCGATGGAATAACCGGGGAGGTCCTTGTCTTCGACGATCTCAGCCTTGAAGGGGCCTTGGCCTCCGTTTTCGAATGTGACGCGGTGGATGGTCTTCGCGTGTCCTGCGGTTGTGACGAGGAGCGCGAGGAGCAGGGGAAAGATTTTTTTCATAGCAGGTGTTTGTTTTGCCCAAATTTACGGGATAATCCTGAAAGAAAGAAACGTTCGGGGCGGTCTTTGACGGAAAAACCGTATCTTTACACGAACAATCCCAGTTGCCATGAAACTGAAAAACTTCCTTCACCTGGCCGGCCTGCTTCTTGCGGCCGCCTGTTCCCGCGGCACCGTCGACCCGACCGTCGCCGTGTTCACGCCGCTCGACTATGAAGGCCAGCCCTCCGTGTCGTATGATCCTGCAACCCAATACCGCAATCCGATCCTTCCGGGCTTTTATCCGGATCCGAGCATCTGCCGGGTGGGGGAGGATTATTATATGGTCAATTCGACGTTCGGATATTATCCGGGCATCCCGGTCTGGCATTCCACAGACCTGGTCCATTGGGAACAGCTGGGCAATGCCTTGACCCGCAACAGCCAGATGCCGATCCGGAATACTTCGATCGTCATGGGCGTGTTCGCCCCGCAGATCAGTTACAATCCGCATAACAAGCTTTTCTATATCATCAATACGATCGTCGGCGGGTACATGAATTATTTCGTGACGACGGACGATCCGGCTTCCGGCCGCTGGAGCGAGCCGACGCTGCTGCCGGATGTGACCGGCATCGATCCGAGCATCCTGTTCGAAGAAGACGGTTCAGCCTGGATCGTCAGTACGGCGACGCCTGAGGATTTTGGTGAGAAGCGACTGTACCAGGCGGACAACTACATTGCATTGCTGGCATTCGACTGGCGGTCCGGGAAAACGACGGGGGAACGGATCGCCATCGCACGGCATGGCGTCGATCCTTCGGCGGAACCGGCCAGCCTGGAGGGGCCGCACCTGTACCATATCGGAGACAAGTATTTCCTGATGTGTGCGGAAGGCGGAACGGAGCAGGGCCATTCGGAGGTCCTTTTCGAGGCATCGGCCGTGACCGGCCCTTACCAGCCTTGCGCCATCAACCCGATCCTGACGCAGCGGGACCTGCCTGTCGGGCGAACGCCTTTCGTGAATTGCACGGGCCATGCCGATCTCGTCCAGACGGCCGGCGGCAACTGGTGGGCCGTGTTCCTGGGTGTCGAGCCGTATGAGGGGGATTATTATTTCAATGTCGGCCGGCAGACTTTCCTGTTGCCGGTGACATGGATCGGCGGCCAGCCGGTCATCCTGCCGAAGGGCGAGCCCGTTCCGACGGTCGTAGACATGGATGAAGAGATGCGAGCGCTGTCGGCTGCCAACCGGATCGCCGGTTTCGACGGTTTCCGTCCCGGTCCGCTCTGGGATGCGGACGGAATCAGGGATTTCGTGCAATTCATCCGCCGGCCGATGAAGAGCTCGGCGGTGAACGGCCCGGTTGAGGAAGAACCGTTCGATTTCATGTCGAGCCGCAAGGAAGGTCCATGGTGGTCGGTGGATGCGGACGGACGCCTGCGCCTGCGACTCAAGCCGGTGGACATCCGGACGGCCGGCAATCCGGCCTTCGTGGGCGAGCGGATTACGGCGAAGACCTTCCGGGCGGAGACCCGCATGACCTTCATGCCGATCCAGGCGGACAGCGTCGCGACCTGCGCCGGACTGGCCCTTTACCAGAGCGACACCCAATTGATGACCTTCGTCAAGACCTTGTCCGGTTCGGGCCGGCCGGTCCTCCGGCTGGAACAGGTGCGCGGTGGCGCCGTGGAGCAGTCCTTTGAGGAACCGCTGGCGTCGGACAAGCCGCTGACGCTCCGTGTCGAGGCCGTGACCCCGACGGAGTATGTGTTCAGTTATTCTTTTGACGGCAAGAAGTTCACGCCGGTCGGTGGTCCGCTGGACGGCCGTGTGCTCAGCACGCAGGAGGCCGGCGGGTTCCAGGGCGCCATGGTCGGGGTGTACGGTTGGAGGCCGTAACTCAGAC
>ODAI010463732.1_pt1 | contig 13662 bp, 14 predicted proteins | sample 1539321 | NCBI WGS metagenome assembly ODAI01 (sample SAMN02144231, study PRJEB22623) | gut metagenome | biome: sheep rumen | host: Ovis aries | place: New Zealand
TTCGATTCCGATTCTCTCGCAAAGACCTTTTGCTAAGACCTGCTCAGATTCAGAATCGATCAGCTGATATTTCAGTGATGAACTACCGCAATTGATAACTAAAATTTTCATTGTTTTTCTCCCAATATATTAAATGTTTTTTAGGTACGAATTATTATTTTGCCATCTGTGCCTGGATAGCTGTCATTGCAACAGTGCCGACGATATCGTCTGCATAGCAGCCACGACTTAAGTCATTAACCGGCATGGAAAGACCCTGAAGGATCGGACCATAAGCATTTGCTTTTGCCAGTCTCTGTACTAATTTATATCCAATGTTTCCAGACTCAAGATCCGGGAATACTAAAGTATTAGCATGTCCTGCAACTTTAGAATCCGGAGCCTTCAGTTCTCCAACCTCTGCTACTAAAGCGGCATCAAGCTGAAGTTCACCATCAATCTCATACTGCGGATATTTTTCTTTTGCTTTTGCAGCTGCTTCCTGAACCATGGTAACACGGTCGTGTTTTGCACTACCTTTTGTAGAGAAAGAAAGAAGAGCAACTTTTGCCTTTGCACCGATAAATGCTTCAAAACTTTCAGCAGAAAGACCTGCAGTCTCTGCCATTTTATCTGCATCATTATCCGGGTTAACTGCGCAGTCAGCAAATACGAAAAGTCCGTTTTCGCCAAGTTCGCAATTCGGAACTTCCATAATAAAAAAGCCCGATACTCCGCTGACACCTGGTTTGGTCTTAAGCAGCTGAAGCGCCGGTCTGATCGTATTTCCTGTGGAATGGCATGCGCCTGAAACAGCACCATCTGCATCCCCGCATTTGCACATCAGGCATGCATAGTACATGTAATCTTTTTCCATCTGTTCTTTTGCAGACTCCGGTGTAACACCTTTTGCACCACGGAGTTCTACAAACTTATCAATATATTTCTGTTTGTTAGGATCATTAAAAGGATCAACGATTGTTGCCTTGGAAATATCATATCCAGCACCGTATTTTTCAATTTCTTCCGGTGTTCCGATAATGATCAGGTCTGCGATGTCCTGTGCTAAAATCTTCTCTGCTGCCTCAAATGTTCTTTTATCCATCGGCTCAGGCAGAACAATACGTTTTTTGTCTGCTTTCGCTCTGGATATCAGTTCGTCAATAAAAGCCATGATGATCTTCATCCTTTCATGAATGAACTCACGGCATTGCTCCGTGAGTTCTTAAATTGTCCTTTTTGCGTCCTCTACATTGTATACATTTGTAAGGCAATTTCAACCTCAAAGATGTATTTTTTCCTATACAATTTTTTGACTAAAGTACAGGCGTTTTCTCTTTTGTTCCACTCGATACGCTTGTTGTATTCGCTCTAGTTGTTATACACGTTATATAATAACTATTTCCTCGCTGAATGGATTTTTGAGATTCTCGCCAAACTTGTTCATTGCAACCATCCGGTACATTCTGTCCGCTTCAATGTTCTGAAGAAGCATCTTATCTGCACCTTCGCGAACAGCGTCCGCCAGTTTTGTAACCAGTTTCACATCTGCAGACTTCTTAAGTTCCGTTAAAAGCGCTTTTGACTCTTCTCTGAAGCCTAAGACTTTTACATATTTGATACTGTCTTTATTGTACATATCCTGCATATCTGCATCAGTGATTCCAAGCGCAATGTGCATAAGTGCTCTGCTCGATGTAGCTCTGTTGATATTCTTAGTCGCAATTTCGTCCTTGAATTCAACAAAGGTCTTAAAATCATCTCTGAGATTTAAAATTCGGTTTGCAAGATCTTCCGACACACCAAAGTACTTTGTAAGATCTGCACTTTCTTTCGCTTTTAAGAGTTCTGTTCCGAGAACAAGTGAAAAATCATCGCGGAAGATCGGGAATGAAACCAGATAGCGGTCCATTAAGATTTCAAGGGCATATTCCGGAACCGTTGAGCCTAATGCGTGCATATCATATTTATTATAGATTGCATTTCTGATTGCCGTTGCAGAAGAAAAGCCTTCGTTGATCGTCATGTCATTATGGCTGGAAAGTCTTCTCGGTACCGGATCCGGTTTAATGGAACTTCCGAGTTTTCTGATCGCCTTCATGTATTCAACGCCTAAAATATTGTTCGACGTTTCCATGACAGTTACATACGCTTCTCCAAGGATCTCACCGACAGCTTTTGATCTTGCAGCTGCATGGCTTAATCCTTCTCTAAGTCCCTGTTTTAAAACTTCTTTAAACTCTTCCGGCTCATCGACTAAGATATCAGCAATCTTTCCAAACTGGCCGGTAAGATCACGGACGGCCTCATCAACCTGCTCAGAAGAATCCTGCGGATCTAAAACATCAAGACTTTCTGTTCCGAAGCAAAGATCACTAACCAGATTCAGCTTATCTAAGATTGCGACTCCGCCATATGCAAAATACTCAGCGCTTGCTGTTGCAAAGCAGGTCGGCAGTTCCAGAACAAGATCTGCGCCGGCACGAAGTGCCATCTCTGCTCTTGAATATTTATCAATGATCGTCGGAGCGCCTCTTTGTACATAGTTGCCGCTCATAACGACGATCGTATAATCGCTCTTTAAACGTTCCTTGCTCTTTTGAATATGATATTCATGTCCATTGTGGAACGGATTGTATTCTGCAATGATTCCTGTAACCTTCATACGCTGTCTCCTTTATACTTCTAAGATTTCTGAAGCCGCATCATGTCTGAGCGTTTTAATTTCAAAATCCCCTGCTTTATATTTATTATCTGCGGCATCTACCTCATTTTCAACTGCCAGTTTGGCAAGTTCCCTGGTATTATTTTCCCTGCTGATATGTCCAAGCAGAATATGCCGGATATCATCATGCAGCAGTTTCGATAAAAACTCTCCGGAATTCTCATTTGACAAATGTCCGTATTTTCCAAGGATCCTCATCTTGAGCGGATATGGATACGGGCCGGTCTCGAGCATCCTGATATCATGGTTGGACTCCAGCATCAAAAGATCCAGTCCTTTTAAGTTTTCCATGAGATACTCGTTATATTCCCCAAGGTCAGTTACGATCGCGCAGCTTTTAGTGCCTTGCTCGATACGGTAGCACACAGGCTCTTTTGCATCATGATCGACCTTTAACGGCTTTATCTTAAGGTCCCCTATTTCAAACGCTGTGTCAATTTTGACACTGTGTAAAACATCTGTGTTGAAGTTTCCGATACTGTTTGACCGTAATATTTCCCGGATCGTTCCTTCAGATGCATAAACCGGAATCTCCCTAGTCCGTTCTAAAACACCAAGTGAAGAGATATGATCCATGTGCTCATGCGTGATCAGGATCGCATCGATATCCTGAAGCGTTAGTCCTGCTTCATTTAAACCTGCAAGTATCCGCTTCCTGCTGATACCGCTATCAACCAGAATATGCGTATGGTCGCTTCCGATATAAGTGACATTTCCTGTACTGCCACTTGCTATATTTAAAAATCTCATACGCTCTCGATCACTGCCTTAATAAATTCGTAAGTTCTCTCTAAAGATCCGATGGACAAGGATTCTTTTGTAGTATGTTCATTCGAAATATCAGGTCCTGTTGAAATCGCAGCTTCGAGATTTGAGTTTAATAAGATATAGCCGCATTCAAGGCCGGCATGGATCGGACCTGCAGACGCTTCCTTTCCGTACATCTCTTTATACTTATTCTTAAAGAGCGGGATCAACGGAGAGGATGGATCCGGCAGCCATGCAGGATATGCTTTTCCGTCACTTTCCACGCTTGCTCCGCAAAGTGATGCAAGTGCTTTGATGCTATCTGCAACTTCTGTGATCCTTTCTGCAACGGAGCTTCGGATAGAAGCAACAATTGCATTTTGATGATCATCTTTTTCAATCAATCCTAAGTTGCAGGAAGTTTCGATATTGCCATCAAGACTCTGGTCATGGTGTAAAACGCCAAACGGGAGGTTTTCCAATAAAGCAACAATCTTTTTGCTCTGCTCAAGTGTATAGGCTTTGCAGTTTTCCGTATTTCCTTTGGCATCAAATTTTACTTTAAGACCAGTATCTGCCATACGGAAGATCTTCTGGAGTTTCTTCTCACTTTCTGAAAGCAGCATGCCTACCGAAGCTGCATCATGTACATCTTTGATGATAATGTCACAGCATGCCTCTTTCGAAATTGCATTATCCTTGCCTTCCGCCGTAATATCCGCAATATATACATTGTATTTTTTAGATAGATCAAAAAGGAGCTGGCCTAACAGTTTAATTGCATTAGCGCGCTCGGTTCCGATCTCAATACCGGAATGTCCGCCGTTAAGTCCAGTCACAGTAAGTGTGTATGCGCTGCCGCTTACATCTTCTCTTTCCTCTGGGATACTGATCTTAAGAGTCTGTCCTCCGCAGCATCCTGTAACGAAGCAGCCTTCTTCACCGCCATCTAAATTGAAGAGATATTTTCCTTTAAGGTAGGATAGATCCGCATCTTTGACACTGTCCATTCCAACCTCTTCATTCGTAGTAAGCAATACCTCAAGCGGCGGATTTTGAAGCGTTTCATCCTGAAGAAGTGCAAAAGCGATTGCCGCCGCAACTCCATTGTCTGCTCCAAGTGTCGTACCATTTGCACTCAGAGTATCTCCATCGATGACCAGTTCAAGCCCATCGTTGTCCCAGTCATGCTGAATGTCCGGATCTGTCTGTTCTACCATATCGAGGTGTCCCTGAAGTACAATGCCCGGATGATCCTCTTTTCCTTTTGCTGCTGGTCTGCGGATCAGAACATTCATATTTTTTTCATCATAGTAGGTCTCGAGTCCTAATTCCTTCGCATGCTCCAGGCAAAAAGCCACGATCTTCTCATTATAATAAGACCTTCTCGGAACTGCGCTGATTTTCTTAAATTCTTCTAATGCTGTCGTTCTCATTGTTGTCCTCTTTTCTGAAAAGTGAAATTAAAACAAATTTCTTTATTCCATTTCACAGTATTTAAAATACGCCAGGCGTTTCACCTGGCGTTTTTCTCATTACTTAAAAATCACTGATGTCTAAGTTGAAATCAGTTATCTCTTCAACATCGTTACTCGGCGGCTGTGTGAACTCGCTGGCATCGACATCTCCTTTATATAAAGCATCCTCGATCGTCATCTTCGCCGGATTATGTTTTCCGTAGATTGGCTCTTCATAAGGGGTGTTATCCTCTTCTTCCGGATAGATCTCATATCCCTCATCGAAGCCTTCAAAGTCGTCGTAATTGTCATTTTCAAAATACTGTGGCTCTTCCTGTACAACAGGTGCCGGCTTTGCCGGTTCCGGAGCAGGTGTATTATGAAGCGCTTTACGGTTCTGGGTTGTAATATCCAGACTGGACTCTAAAGAACGGATCAGTGCATCATATTTAACAGTCATGCCCTCGATGGAGCTGGATAAGATTTCCTGAATATTTGCAAGAGAATCATCCGTATATTTCATAGCTGCACGTCTGACTTCGTTTGCTTCAGTAGTTGCTTTATCTAAGATCGTTCCTGCTTTTGCAGTTGCATCTTCAATAACAGCATTTGCCTCTTTAAATGCCTGCTGCATGATCTCATGCTCAGAAACAAGTGTGGAAGTCATTTCATTTGCCTTGCGGACCATTTCATCAGATTTATCCTGCGCATCTTTAAGAATCGCATCTCTGTTTGCAATAATTCTCTGATATTTTTTAATCTCATCAGGAATGCAGTGCTTTAAGTCTGCAAGAAGCTCTTCCAGCTCGTCTCTATTAACGATGATCTTCGTATTAGATAAAGTCTGATACTTACATCCATCGATAAACTCTTCAATCTCCGCAATAATCTGTTCAATCTTGCTCATTGTTCTCTTCTCCGATTATTTTTTATTTAAGGAATATCTGGCAATCACTTTTCTTGCCACTTTTTTAGGTACAAATTTTGAAATATCACCACCGAATGCTGCTACTTCTTTTACCGTACTTGAGCTTAAATATGCCCATTTCAAAGAAGTAGTAAGGAAGATGGTATCAACCTTAGGATTTAATACTCTGTTTGTCTGGGACATCTGCAGCTCATACTCAAAGTCTGTAACCGCACGAAGACCTCTGATAATGATCGTTGCCTTTTGCTTTTTTGCAAACTCGATGAGCAGGCCGTCAAAAGCAAGGACTTTGACATTTGGGATATCCTTCACTGCATCTTTGAGCATCTCTACTCTCTCATCCGGAGTAAAAAGCGGGGACTTCCCTTTGTTGGTCAGCACGCCAACGATAAGTTCATCTACCATTTCCGCCGAACGCTGAATAATATCAATATGGCCATATGTTACCGGATCAAAGGTTCCCGGATAAATAGCCTTTTTTTTCATTTTTCAATTCCTCCGAGCTGTATAAAAAAATGTTTATTGGTCTTGTATACTTTCTCTCTGATAATTTCAAAGCCTAAGTTATCAAGAAAATCCAATGTAGTATATTTATCTGCTTCAACAATGATCAGAGAGTCTTCATCGATGATCCCGGAAGATGCCAGAGCCGTAAGCGTTTCCTCTTCAAGCCCTGCATGATATGGAGGATCCATGTAGACCAGATCAAATTTGCATTTTTTTAACGAAAGCTCATGGATTGCACTGAGTGCCGCCTTTTGCATTACAACAGCCTGATCGGCAAGTTTTGTGAATGCAAGATTCTCGTTAATACATTTAACGGCTTTCGAATTCTTCTCTACAAAAAAAGAAATACGAGCTCCTCTGCTGAGTGCCTCGATTCCAATGCTGCCGGACCCACTGAACAAATCCAGAAAGGCGCAGCCTTCTATTCTTGGATTGATGATATTGAATAAAGTTTCCTTGATGCGGTCGATTGTCGGTCTTGTATCTAAGCCAGGAGTTGACTTTAAAGTCAATCTCCTGGCTTTTCCTGCAATAACTCTCATTCTTTATTCAGCTGCTTCTTCCTCTGCCGGTGCTTCCGGGGCAACTTCTTCTGCCGGTGCTTCAACTGGAGCTTCCTCTACAGGAGCTTCAGCGGTTTCTTCAGCAGGAGCTTCTTCTTCCGGTACTTCATCCGGAACAAGATCATCTTCAAAATCTCTTCTGCTCAGGCTGATCTTTTTCTCTTCTTCCTTGAAGTCAACAACCTTTGCATCAATGATCTGTCCGATTGTAAGAACGTCTGCCGGTTTCTTAACATGTTTCTTGGAGATCTGGGAAACATGAAGAAGAGCATCAATACCCGGCTCTAATTCGATGAATGCACCAAAATCAGCCATTCTTGCAACCTTTCCGCTTACGATTGTTCCCGGAGCATATTTATCTCTTGCAAGAACCCATGGGTTCTGATCCGGGAATTTGCAGCTGAGTGCAATCTTTCCGTCTTCAATATTTTTAATGAATACGCGTACTTTATCGCCAACGCTGAACAGAGACTTCGGAGTATCAACACGTCCCCAGCTCATTTCAGAAATATGAAGGAGACCATCTACACCACCAAGATCAATGAATGCACCGAAGGACGTAACGGATTTTACATCACCTTCAACGATATCATTTACCTGCAGTGTCTCAAGAAGCTCTTTTGCTCTTTCGTTCTTTGCAGCGATTAAAAGTTTCTTTCTGTTACCGATAACTCTTCTCTTATGAGGATTGAATTCTGTAACAACGATTTCGATTTCCTGATCAAGATATTTGTTCAGATCTTTTTCGAAAGTATCTGATACAAGGCTTGCAGGAACGAAGATCTTTGCACCTTCAAAGCCAGTGATCAGACCACCGGAAGTGATCTTTTCAACTTTAACGGTAAGAACTTCTTTGTTCTCGAAAGCTTCTTCTACGCGTTTGTTTGCTTTTTCTTCACTGATTCTCTTATATGACAGAGCAACCTGTCCGTCACCGTCATTAACCTTAAGAATCTTAGCCTCTAAAGGATCTCCTACAGAAACGACTGTGGTAAGATCCACTGAAGAATCGTTTGTGTACTCTTCCTTTGTGATGATTCCGTCTGACTTATATCCGATGTTAAGTACAATTTCATCAGGCTTTACAGATATAACAGTGCCTTCCACAATCTCCCCCGCACGTATTGTTTTGATTGATTCATCAATCAGCTGATCAAAGCTTTTTTCCTCTGACATTAAGAAAAACCTCCTGAATAATATTGTTTGGGGTCGAGGCCCCGGCAGTAATACCTACACTAATACCGGATTGCAGATTGGCGAGTTCCAAATCTCTAACTGTCTGTATATAGTAAGTATCCTTACAATACGTTTTGCAGATATCGTACAGTTTCTGCGTGTTTGAACTCTTCGGATCTCCGATGACGATCATTGCATCTACTGCCCTTGAAACAGACTCAGCTTCTTTCTGCCGAGCCTGCGTCGCATTGCAAATCGTATTTATAACGTTTATATCATACCCTTTTTTTTCAATGATTTCAACTATATATTGAAACTTCATAAGGTTAAAAGTCGTCTGCGCAACCACACAAATCGGCTTTTTTTCAAGCATCGTGAATTTTTCTGCCTCATCTTCGTTTAAAAGCACATCGACATCTCCGTGAGCCCAGCCGATAATTCCTGCAACTTCCGGATGATTTCTATCTCCTATGATCACGATATGCTTACCATTAAGGCTTTCTTCATCTACGATTTTGTGGATCTTTTTTACAAACGGACAGGTCGCATCCACGATTTCAATGTCCTTCGCTTTTGCTTTTTCATAAATGTCCCTGGAAACACCATGTGATCGGATGATCAGTACGGAGCCCTTGATCCGTTCAAAATCTTCCGGTCCGTCCACACTGAAAACGCCTTTTTCCTCGAGTTCTCTTACGACCTCTGCATTATGAATGATCGGACCATAGGTGAATATTTTTCTTTTCCCGTCCGCTTTTTCGATCTGTTCGTGAACAAGCTTGATCGCCCGTTCTACGCCAAAACAAAATCCTGCGGTTTCAGCCAAAATCACATTCATTTGATCAGCCCCCTGATTTTTTCAACAACTTCCGGGATCGTCATGTGTGAAGTATCTACCTCAATGGCATCTTCTGCCTTTTTAAGAGGAGAATGCTCTCTTGTCATATCATTGTGATCTCTTTGTGCGATATCTTTTTTCATCTCCTCAAGATCGCAGGGGAGACCTTTTTCAAGGTATTCTTTATATCTGCGCTCTGCTCTTACCTCTACAGAAGCGGTCAGATAAATTTTAAGCGATGCATCCGGAAGGACATGCGTTCCGATATCTCTTCCGTCCATAACAACATTATATTGGCTTGCCAGTTCTCTCTGCATTTCCACAAGACGCGTTCTGACCTTCGGATATTTAGATACCGTAGATGCCGCCTGGCTGACTTCTTCTGTACGGATGGCATCGCTGACATCATCCTCAGCCAAGAACATATGCTGCACGCCGTCAATATATCGGATATCAATAGCAGCCTCACTGCAAAGAGCAGAAATCTGCTCTTCATTTTCCAAATCCGCCTTGTTTTTCAGGCAATATAAAGCAATCGTCCGGTACATTGCGCCGGTATCGATATAAACATAGCCAAGTTCTGCTGAAAGCTGTTTTGCGATCGTACTTTTTCCTGCTCCAGCCGGTCCGTCAATTGCGATCTGTTTCATTATTCTTTCCTTCCTGAATCACATTCATTCTTTTGCTGCTGCCTCTCCTGCTGCCCTTCCTGTGGAAAAGGCGATCTGGAGATTAAAGCCACCTGTATAGGCATCTGCATCGATCACTTCTCCTGCAAAAAATATGCCCGGATTCTTCTTCGACTCCATCGTCTTTGGATTAATTTCTTTTAGGTTTACTCCGCCTGATGTGATCACCGCCTGTTCAAAGCCGGCTGTTTTATCAAGCTGAAGTGGCAGATCCTTAAGGAGTGATGCGAGTTTCGTTCGTTCTGCCCTTGTGATCTCATTTACTTTTTTGAAGGGATCAATTCCTGAAAGGAAAATGATCACAGGTATCATTTTAGCAGGAAGCAGTCCGGAAAGCGAATTTTTGAAAGCTTTATTCTGCTCCGCTTCAAAATCTCTCAGAATCCTTTTATCTAATTGTTCAAACGACAGCGAAGGTTTCAGATCGATATGCAGCAAAAACTCTTTCTTTTTCTGATTCAGTATCCTGCCAATCTCACTTGATGCGGTAAGGATCACCGGTCCGCTGACGCCATTTGAAGTAAAGAGCATTTCGCCAAATTGTTCGAAGATCTTTTTTCCGTCTGCTGTTACTGTAACATTGATATTTCTTAAAGATAAGCCTTCGAGATCCTTGATAAACGCGTCTTCGCAAAGAAGCGGGACCAGCGAAGGAACAGGTTCCTTGATCGTATGTCCAAGCGTTTCGGCAAAGCGAAAACCATCCCCTGTTGAACCGGTACTTTTATAGGACAATCCTCCGGTGGCAATGATGATCGCATCTGCATCCAGGGAAGAAAGATCTTTTACCTCTGTTTTTAAACGTACTTTTACGCCGGTCTCTTTTAGTCTCTTTTCCAATGTCTTGATCACATCTGATGATTTGTCTGATACCGGGAAGATCCTTCCGCCTCGTTCTTCTTTTAACGAAAGACCTGCATCTTCAAAGAAACTTAGGGTATCATCATTAGTAAAAGAATATATCGCACTATAGAGGAACTTCGCTCCTCTTGGGATATTGTCAAAAAAAGCAGGCAGCTCACAAGTATTTGTGAGGTTGCATCTGCCTTTTCCGGTAATATAAAGCTTCTTTCCAAGCTTTTCATTTTTTTCTAATAATGTGACGGAAGCTCCTGCTTCAGCTGCCGTTATGGCGGCCATCATCCCTGCAGGTCCCCCTCCGATCACGGTCACTTTTTTCATAAAATCTATACACCTACGTCGATCATCTCATCGCCGTCATCAATATCTTCAAAAGATTCCGTCTGCTCTTCTTCTGTTCCGGGAAGATCAAGTTTGATCTGTCCTTCGACATCTTCATTTTCGTCGTGAATCTGTTCGCCAAAGTATCCGATCTCCTGTTCTGCTTCCAGTTTGAATGATTCAAGCTGTTCTGCATCGATATGCGGTAGATCGTCTTTTTTAGAGAGACCAAAACGACGCAGGAATTCATCCGTCGTACCTAAAATGATCGGTCTTCCCGGAGTTGCAAGCCGACCTTTTTCCTCTACCAGTCCTGCCTCGATCAGACGGTTGATCGCATGATCTGACTGTACGCCACGGATCTTTTCAATTTCAATCTTCGTGATTGGCTGCTTGTATGCAATAATGGATAAGGTCTCAAGCTGAATATCCGTAAGTCTGTAAGACTTCGGAATTGAGACGATCTTGATCAGATACTCATATGCAAATTCCTTTGTACAAAGCTGGTATGTTCCATCGATCTCGATCAATTTAAGACCACGTTCATCTGCTTCGTAATCCTGCTGCATTTCAGCAAGCGCTGCTTTGACAGTTTTCTTGTCAGCATCTAACGCGCTGCACAGCTTCTCTATTTCCACTGCTTCTCCCATAGAGAACAGAATGGCTTCAATTATAGCTTTCATCTTGCTCTGTTCCAAGTTCTGTATCCTCCTGAATTACTTCTCCCTTGGTAAAGGTAATATCTTCATCGTTTCCGTCCTGCTCAGCGACAAGCTCGCCGGTCTTCATTAACTCTAAAACCGCTAAGAAGGTCGCGATCACGTTCAGTTTGGTTGGCTGCTGTTCGATCAGCTGACGGAAACTGAATTTTTCATTATTTTCAATAAACGCACGGATTTCCGAGATTTTTCCCGGAATATTGATTGGTTCCCTTCTGACCCTTCCGTATTTCATCGCCTGCTCGTTGACCTTTTCGTTGCTGCGCTGCATAACATCATCAAAGATTGCTTTCAGCTTCGCAAGGGTCACATCCCCGATAAATTTATCAAGATCGATCGGCGCTTCATATTCTTTCACTTCATCCGGGATCGTGGCCTCTTTATATAAGGCTTTCGATGCCGTGATGGCCTTGTCCTTCAGCTCATAGGACATAAACTTATACATCTTGTATTCTAAGAGCTGTTCTACAAGTTCTGCACGCGGATCCTCTTCATTTTCTTCCGGATCCACCTGCTTCGGTATTAACATTTTTGCTTTGATATCTAAAAGTGTTGCAGCCATTACCAGGAATTCACTGGTTACTTCTGCATCCTGTTTTTCCATTGCATCCAGATATTCCAGATACTGATCTGTGATCAGTGAGATCGGAATATCATAAATGTCGACTTTATTCTTTTCGATCAGATGCAGAAGAAGGTCTAACGGTCCTTCAAATGCTTCAAGTTTAAACGAGATTGCCATGTATATCGATCACCACTACTTCCGGTTTATTATTAATTCTTAAATTCACTTTATGAGATCCGCATCCTGCAGATACGATCATTTTCGTATCATGTTTCTCATACAGTCCCCGCGAATACTTCGGGAACATTCGAAACTGCGGAGATACGACTCCTACTTTACCGCCAAATATGCGGACTGCACCTCCATGATAATGCCCGGCAAGAAACAGGTCTGCTCCCGACTGAGCATAGGTACTGAAGAATCTCGGGTTGTGAGCCAGAACTATATTAAAACATTCCTGCGGGATAGTTGCAAGGTCATGTTTCATCTGACTCGGCGAATAAAAAATACGGTTGATTTTTTTATAATACTTACGTTCTATATCCAAACCGCTTAAGATAACGCTTGAGTTGATCTTAATGCTGTCATTTAAAAGCCAGCGGACCCCGATTTCTTCCAGTTTTTTATAATAAGCAAAGAACTTTTTTCGATAATTTTTCTCTTCCGACATACGTTTTTCGTGGTTGCCATAAGAAGCATAAACCGGAGCGATCTTTAACAATTCTTTGTAGAGAGCAATGCTCGATTCATAGTCCGGATGCTCGGAGGCAGTAATCATATCTCCTGCTGTCAGAATAATATCCGGAGAAGCCTTCTTCACCCTCCGGATAAGTTTGATGTTGTCATCCCCATAGTTACGTTCATGAAGATCCGTAAGAAGTACGGCTCTGACTTCATCCCCGCTTTGCACTTTATCAGATAAAATATCGTAGTAGGTACTCTTAAGCGTTTTCAGCTCATAGCCGGCAACTGCTGCAAGCGCTGCTGTAACGACAGATGATATTCCTACTACGATGGGCCATTTTTTCATAATAATCTATCGATAAATAAACGGAGCTGTTTGGGACAGCTGGTATTTATCGTCACCAACCTGTGCGACAAAGATCTCATCCTGAGGAAGAAGATCATCATATTTCGCGCGGATCTTATTCGGCGCGATCAGCTCCGTCTTGTAATATTCTCCGTTAATATTGATCATACTCCACTTCGTGAAGTTTTCGCCTTCTACATAAACATAGGTATCTTCGCCTAAGGTCGTCTTATAGACATTAGAGATCGTAACATCCTTGATGCCGAACTTCATGTCTTTAGGAGCATATGGTCCGGCCTCTCCAAGGGAAGCCTTTGATCCATATAGAAGGTCATATTCCAGATTCTGAAGGCCACTTAAGTACTCGCCTTCTTCATCATTGATATGGGTCTGATGATAGTTATTGATCACGCCGGTTTTAATTCCAACTGCTCCTAAGAGTTTCGGAAGTACCTGGTATGCCTCAATATCCCCAAGGTCCAGATCAAGTCCCATATTGTTCCAGAGCATATACTCTGTCTGCATGAGTTCTCCATCTGACATATTTTCCTGTTCAA
>ODAI010245200.1_pt1 | contig 13660 bp, 12 predicted proteins | sample 1539321 | NCBI WGS metagenome assembly ODAI01 (sample SAMN02144231, study PRJEB22623) | gut metagenome | biome: sheep rumen | host: Ovis aries | place: New Zealand
CGGGCAGACCTGAGCGCAGCTGCCGCAGCCGGAGCCGTCCAGAGCAGAAAACCCGATGGTGAACTTCTTATCCTTCATCCCCTTCATGGGAACGCAATTGCCGGCCACCTTCTCGTTCGCCGCTTCCTCTTCATCCAGCACGAATGGACGGATGACGCCGTGAGGACAAACGTAGGAGCACCAGTTGCACTGCATGCAGTTTTCTTTGTTCCAGATCGGGATATCCGTGGCGATGCCTCTCTTTTCGTAAGCAGCGGTACCGGCCGGCAGTTTCCCGTCGGCGGTCTCCACGAACTTGGATACCGGGACGCTGTCCCCATCCATGCTGTTGGTGGGTACCAGGATATCGTTGATGTATTCTGTCTGGAAATCGAACTTGCCCTTGAGGGGCTGTTTTTCATTTTCATCCACCGCATCGGCCCATTCCGGCGGAATAGCCACTTCGTGAACGCCTTCCACACCGGCATCCACCGCAGCGATGTTCATGTTGACGATGTTCTCGCCCTTCCGGCCGTAGGTCACCCGAATGGCTTCCTTCATGTAGTCCATGGCCTCTTCGATGGGGATGATATTCGCCAGCAGGAAGAAGGCCGACTGGAGAACGGTGTTGGTCCTCCGGGAACCAAGCCCGATCTTCCGGGCCGCCGAGACCGCGTCGCAGGTGTACAGCTTCACGTTGTTCCGGGCGATGTATCTCTTGTCTCTGGCCGGCAGGTTCTTTGCCAGTTCCTCGTCGGACCAGGTACAGTTCAGCAGGAAGAATCCGCCGGGCTTGACGTCTTCGACCATACTGTATTTCTTTAAGTAGTTGGAATTGTGACAGGCCACAAAGTCCGCCGCCTTGACGTAGTAGGTGGACTTGATGGGCTTGTCCCCGAACCGCAGGTGGGAGATCGTCACGCCGCCGGACTTTTTGGAGTCGTACTGGAAATAAGCCTGTACGTACTTGTCCGTGTGGTCGCCGATGATCTTGACGCTGTTCTTATTGGCACCAACGGTACCGTCTGCGCCCAGCCCCCAGAACTTGCAGGCTACCGTGCCCTCCGGAGCCACGTCCGGGTTGGAAGTCATCGGCAGAGACAGGTTCGTCACATCGTCCGTGATGGAGATGGTGAATTCCTTCTTGGGGTTGTCGGACCAGAGGTTTTCAAAGACCGCCAGGATATCTCCGGGCTGTACGTCTTTGGACCCCAGACCGTAACGGCCGCCGGCCACGAAGGCGGTTTCAATGGCGCTGCCCCGCAGTGCGGTGACCACATCCAGATACAGCGGTTCGCCCATGCCGCCGGGTTCCTTGGTCCGGTCTAAGACCGCGATCTTCTTGACCGTCGGCGGGATCGCTGCGATCAAATGCTCAGCGGAGAACGGCCGATAGAGGTGGACTTCCACTACGCCGACCTTCTTGCCCTGGGCATTCAGGTAATCCACGATCTCTTCTGTCGCTTCACAGATGGAACCCATGGCGATGATGATCTCTTCCGCATCCGGTGCGCCATAGTAATTGAACAGTTTATAGTTGGTGCCGATCCGTTCGTTGACCATATTCATGTATTTCTCAACGACCTGGATGGTTTCCGTGTAGATATTGTTGCAGGCTTCCCGGTGCTGGAAGAAGGTTTCCGGCTGTTCCGCGGAACCCATGCTGTGGGGATTTTCCGGGTGCAGTGCCCGCTGACGGAACCGTCTGACCGCATCCCAATCCACCATTTCCCGGAGTTCACCATAATCCCACACTTCGATCTTCTGGTTTTCGTGAGAAGTCCGGAAACCATCAAAGAAGTGGATAAAGGGCAGCTTGCCTCCGATGGTGGACAGGTGGACGACCGCCGCCAGGTCCATGGCCTGCTGGACGCTGTTGGAACACAGCATCGCTACGCCGGTCTGCCGGCAGCCCATTACGTCGGAATGATCGCCGAAGATGTTCAGGGCGTGGGTCGAAATCGCTCTCGCCGCCACATGGAATACCACCGGGGACTGTTCCGCCGCGATCTTATACATATTCGGGATCATAAGCAGAAGCCCCTGGGAAGCTGTGAAGGTGGAGGTATAGGCACCGGCGATGACGGAACCGTGCACAGCACCGGCCGCGCCGCCTTCGGATTCCATTTCCACGATCTTGACTTTTTCACCAAAGATATTGGTCCGATCCTGAGACACCCATTCATCCATGCTTTCCGCCATCGGCGAAGACGGAGTGATCGGATAGATGGCAGCCACTTCAGAGAAGGCATACGCCACGTGAGCCGCAGCGGTGTTGCCGTCCATGGTCTTGCGTTTTCTCATATCACTCACTCTCCTTTCCGACGCCCAGGGCATCTCTTTGCAGATAATTGTATTCCGGTACTGCCCGTTCCTGGATGACGCCCTTGAAGCAGACGTACTGGCAAACGTTGCAGTTTTCGCAAAGCTCGGTATCCACTACCGCATGGCACCCTTCGAAGAAGATCGCTCCATTGGGGCAGTTGTTCATGCAGTCCTTGCAGCCCTCGCAGCATACCGGACAGACTTTGTTCTTTTCTTCATAATCCGCTGTGGAGGAACAGGGCACCATCTTCGCCCCTTTATAAGGCACGATAGAGATCAGGCCCTTCGGGCAGGCATAGGTACAATCCTTGCAGCCTACGCACTTTTCCACGTCCACATAAGCCGTGCCATCCACCACGTGGATCGCGTCATACCGGCAGACTCTGGTACAGTCCCCCAGTCCGGCGCAGCCGGTGGTGCACAGCTCCAGCGCCTTCGGATCATTGTTTTTCACCGCTTCGGCGCAGGTTTCAAAGCCTTTGGATCTATACAATTCGCCGGCCTTGTACCCGCCGCGGCAGGCCACAAAGGCGACTTTTTCCTTTAATTCCGTGATGTCATGATACTCATCGATAATGATCTTCTTCCGGCACTTGACCGCACAGGCTTCACAACCTTCGCATTTGTCGTAGTCGATCACAGCATGATTGTCGATGATGGAGATCGCACCCACCGGGCAGGCCCGTTCGCACTCGCCGCAGGAAATACAACCATATCCGCAGGTCTGACGAACCACGTCTTCATCCTCTTCCGCAGAAGAACAGGGAATGAAGTTCGTAGCATCCGCCGGAACCATATGGATGATCTTCTGGACACAGGCTGCCCCATTGGCACAGGCACCGCACCCATTACAGATTTCCCGGTCGATCACGACAGATCCTTCCTCCAGTTTCATCGCACCAAAGGTACAGACCTCTACGCAGCTCCCCACGCCGAGACAGCCGCTTTTACACTCTCCCCGGATAAATCCGGCATCTTTGGCTGCTTCACAGCTGGGACAGGCCGCAAACCGATCTTTTCCGGCTGCAGCACCACTGCAGGCGATGAATGCAATTTTTTTCTGCACAGGCACCGTTTCTCTTCCGGCCGCCTCTGCGATCTCGTCCACCTGCTCCTGACTGCAGGCCGGACACAGCGCAACACTTTCTCCGCCGGCAATGGCTTCCGCGCATTCCCGACAGCTGCCCTTTCCGCATCCCCCGAGTCCTTTACAATCGGTACCCGGCAGAATGGAAAGGATCCGTTCAGAAAGCTTACTCAGCATATCGCTCATCATAAACTCCCCCTTCCTGGAATTCATAAAAAAAAGCAGATCACAGCACGGAAAACGATACTGTTTCCCTGCGGACCCGCGCTATTTCATCCTTATTCACTTTACCATGTCTTTTCAACAAACCGAAACCGTCGTTCATCAATACGCTCCCGACCTATCCAAAAGGGTTTCATAGTACGGAATAATGATTAATGAAATACACTTTGCTGCTCTTATAAATTATATGCTTTTACCATCAGAAAGTCAATAAAGGTCATTGGATTTTTTGATGAGTCTTTCATGGGATAATCCAAACTTTTTGTCATTATAACCGCAAAAAATACGGTTCGCCGGCCCAAATCCATGAACCGGCGAAAACAATTTCGGTCTATTTCTTTAAATCTTTGATCTTGCCCAAAAGCTCGTGAGCTTTGGCGATGGCTTTGTCATCGACGTCGGTCTTGTCCAGCAGACCTTCTACTTCTTTCTTCAGATCCTTGGCTTTTGCGACCGCTTTTTCATCCAGATCGGTCTTGTCCAGCATCTTGTCGATCTCGCCTTTTGCATCTTTCAGCTTAGCCGCTACTTCTTCCTTGTTCTTCGGCAGGGCTTTTTCAACTTTATCCAGTTCTTTTTTGATATCCATGGTTCCTTTCCTTTCTTCTTGTAAAAGAATGTACCCTTTTGGCTATTTTACCATAACCAATTTTTTATGTAAAGACTTATGAAGGCAGCCTCTTCGCCACGCTCACCATCCGTCCGTCTTTCCGACTGTACTCGCAGGTAGACAGAGTGATCAGCTTATCTCCATAAGTGACAGTGCCTCCTGTATCATACAGCTGCAGCGACCGGCAGGTGTCGATGTATTTATTGAAGACTTCCGGCGATTCAAAATAGATGTAGTCAAAATAGTTGAAGGACTCCTTTTTATACGCCGTAGTCTTGAAAACGATGACGATCTCGTATTCGCCGTACCCTTCCAGAGTGTCCAGATGGATGATCTTATGTTTATCAAAGAAGGCTTTATCCTGATACTTGATCAGATCCGAGAACATGGAGCCGTCCTTCATGTGGTGGCCGTAGATCGTCACATTGTCCGAACTGCCCAGAGAGCACTCCTCTTTGATATAGGGCACTCCATAACTGCTGGGCTGCTTCTCGAAATTCCGCTTCAGGTAATAGTCCACCTCCGAAGGGTGATACATCACCGGATAGTCGATGGCCGTATCATCGATCCGGATCCAGGCGGCAAAATCGTTGTTCTGCTCATACAGAGGATAATACCGGTCATAAGCCGAGATTTGGTCTTCGCCTGCCTCCAGGGACTGAGCCAGGGAATCGAACTCCTCTGCACTTTGTTTCTTGTCCATGTACTCTGTCAGAAACATGTACCCGGAAACCAGGAACAATCCAACGAAAAACACCAGCCCGATAGTCGTGATCAAATTCTTTCTGCTCTTACTTTTTGCGCTGCTCATCCAACCTCACCCTTTCCAAGCTGGCAGCTGGAAGCCGGGAGCTGCTAGCTACTAGCTGATAGCTTCCTGCTTACTTATACTTATAAAACCCTTCGCCGGCATTCACACCGGTCTTTCCTTCGTCGATGTATTTCTTCAGGATCGCCGCGATCTTCGCCGGGATGGAATCCGGGTCGTTCACCGCCGGATTGTTCATCGTGATATTATAAGCAGTGGTCAGCCCCACAACGTCTAAGATCTGGAAAGGTCCTGCCGGAGCGCCGGTGGCCAGCTTCCAGGTCTTGTCGATGGTTTCCGGATCCGCCACTTCCTTGGCCAGCAGTGTCTGGGCCGCATCCAGGAACGGTACTAACATGGAATTCAGGATATACCCCGGCTGTTCCTTCTTCAGACACAGAGGAACCATCCCGATCTGGTCTGCGAATTCGACGACCTGGTCGTACGCTTTCTGATCCGTGCCCGGGTGTCCCATGACTTCACCGGTATTGTTCCGCCAGATCTCATTGGCGAAATGGAGCGCCAGATACTTTTCCGGACGGCCGGTGTGTTCTGCGAAGGTGCTGGGCAGCATCGTGGAAGAATTGGTCACCAGCACGGTCTTCGCCGGCAGTACGTCCCGGATCATTTCATAGAATTCGATCTTCTGATCCGGATTCTCCGCCACGGCTTCGATCACCAGATCTGCATCTTCCATCGCTTCATTCAGATCCACCACCAGCTTCACTGCTTTATAAGCCTTGTCGGCTTTAGCGATCAGCTCATCCACCTTTTCCGGTGTGAGGGCCGTGAAATCATCCACCAGGCCTCTGGAATAGACCGGATTCGGCTTGCCGATCTGATTCTTTAATGCTTTTAATTCACCCATATAAATTTCGTGGAGCCGTTCCAGCTTGGGCTGACATCTTCCGATGGAAGAATAGCTCCGAAGCCAAATGGTCACGTCGAATCCTTTGAATGCGGACTGATAAGCGATCTGACTGCCTAAAACGCCGCCGCCTGCAACTACGATTTTCTTAAAACTCATACTCTTTCCCGGACCCATTTTGTAGTGGGTCCGCTCTCCTCTCTTTCTTTATGGTGTATATTATGCCACAAAAAGACTTATTACTCAATACTGTTTTCGGAGAGTTCAAGCCCCACCAGATCCGCCAGAGGCACCTCTGCCCCCTCTTCAAATACCAGAAGACGGTTCAAGGCGTCCACTCTTTTGACTCTTCCTGCAGTGGTTTGGAAGGAACCCCCGTCCTTGAAGGGGTCCCGGACGAAATAGATCGCTTCCGCTTCCGGACGGCTCTCTCCCGATTCCTGCCGGCGCAGGATCTCCTCCGCCAGCAACTGCAGCTTGTCCTCCATCGAAGCCCGGTCATCCTCGTACAGGTCCTGCCAGCTTTTCGTTTGGCGGGCGGTCTCTTCGATGGCATCCCCGTATCCCGTCAACGCCGCGAAGGGAGCAAACTGTGCAGCCCGGTCCCGCCGGCTCATCCGCTTTCTCGTAGGCGAAACGTGATGCGGCAGATCGATGATATCCGCATATGGATTGTTGTTTTCGCCGCTCATGCTTTGTGACCTCCGATCTGACGGTTCCGTTCCAGGGCCGTGGCTCCTTCCATCAGGTCCATCCCCTTGAACACCGCATTCTTACCAAACTGCTTTTTGATCTGTATCAGGGCCTTCTGCATATTCTTTTCCTGCTCCAGCCGTTTCTCTTCCGCTTCCTGTTCCGCTTTCTGGGCTTCCGGGTCTGTGAACATATCCAGCTGCTGGGGTTCGGCCGGAACGGCCGCCTCCCCTTCCGGCACCACCCGGCAGGCGGCGATGGTGACCCGGCGGACCAGAAGATCCGGATCCACGATCCTTTCATAAAGCTGCATCACTGCTTCCACCAGCATCCGGGTGGAGGCAGTCTTCCGGGACAGATTCGCCGTTCCGTGGGCGTGTTTCGGCACCGGCCGTCCATAGTAGTCGGTGGTCACCTCACCTTTATAACGGTTCCGCCGGCCCTCATCCTCCAGATTGGTCCGGTCGTAATTGATGGTCAGCACCATCTGGTCCGTCACCAGCCCCTTATCCACCAACTCCAGACTCATATTCTCCGTCATCTCCCGGACGATGAGTTTGGCATGATTGAAATCGTAGGGCTCCATCAATACCTGCCCGGCGCTGAGGCTGTTGTTCTCCGGCCGGTAGGCTTTGATGTCGCTGATCCGGCAGGGCTCCCACCCCCAGGCGTGGTCGATCAGAAGCTCCGCGTTGATGCCGAAGAGCTTGTACAATAATCCTTCGTTATAGTATTCCATCGGACCGCCCAGGGAACAACGGGCCACGTCACCCATGGTGTACATGCCGTGGGCCTCCAGTTTCCGGGCATACCCTTTTCCGATCCGCCAGAAATCCGTCAGAGGACGGTGAGTCCAGAGTTTCTCCCGGTACAGCCTCTCATCCAGAAAGGCGATCCGCACCCCGTCCGCATCCGGTTCCCGGTGCTTGGCTTCGATGTCCATGGCGATCTTCGCCAGATACATATTCGTCCCGATCCCGGCAGTGGCCGTGATCCCGGTGGTCTTCAAAACGTCTCTTATCATCGTCATAGCGAAGTCATGGGCCGACAGCCCATAGGTCTCCAGATAATCCGTGGCGTCGATGAAGACCTCGTCGATGGAATAAACGTGGATGTCCTCCGCCGACACATACTTCAGATAGATATCATAGATCCGTGTGCTGTACTTCATGTAATAAGCCATCCGGGGGCGGGCCACGATATAGTCCAGAGCCAGAGTCGGGTCGGTCTGAATCTCTTCGTCCAGCCAGGAACCGCCCTGAAGACTCCCCTCGGGAGAATTCCGCCGGCGTTCTTCATTGACTTCCTTCACCCGCTGCACCACTTCAAACAGACGGGCCCGACCGGAGATCCCGTAAGCCTTCAGAGACGGCGACACCGCCAGACAGATGGTCTTTTCCGTCCGGGAGGCGTCCGCCACCACCAGGTTCGTCTTCAGGGGATCCAGCTTCCGTTCCACACACTCCACCGAGGCGTAGAAGGACTTCAGGTCGATGGCAATGTATATTCGGTTGTCGGTTCTCTTTTCCTCTCCCATTCTCCAATCTCCCATCTTAGATCTCGATTTAGAACATTTGTTTGTATCATTCTACCACAGGGAGAATGGCGGAGCAAGAATGAAATTGACAGGTTTTATACGATGCTATATAGTACACTAAAGAGGGGATATTCTATTTTTATAAATCACGAAAGGGGAAACCATGGAATTAAAAAACAAGTTCATATCGCTGCGGGACCGGTTCCTGCAGCTGGATAAAAAGAAGAAAATCGCCGGGATCGCAGCACTGGCGGCAGTTGTACTTCTGTTGGCTGCTCTGCTGCTGTTCCACAGTCCCGGAGGCAGCGACGCCGAAGATGCAGTCTATGTCCAGAAAGTGTCGGATCTGACAGCCAACAGCATCCTAGCGGAACGGTACTCCGGCGTGGTGGAGTCCCAGCGCAGCGTGGACTTCAAGAAAGATCCCGAAAGGACCATCGAGACCGTCTTCGTTTCTGCCGGACAGGAAGTAGAAAAGGACACACCTCTCTTCCAGTACGACGTGAAGGAAGCCCAGAACAGCATCGCCTCCATCAAACTGGAGATCGAAGGGCTGAACAACGAGATCTCTGTCCTAAAGGCGGACGCCGGCGATACCCAGACCAAACTCCAGATCTCCCAGAAGGAGCTGGAGATCAATCAGAAAAAAGCTGAAATGGATAAATGCCAGAAACAGATCGACCAGTCGGTGGTGAAGTCTACCCTGGCGGGCGTGGTGAAGACCGTCAATGAGGCCCCCGGAACCGATAATACCGGCAGTGAACAGCCAGTGGTCTCCATCACAGAGACCGGTCAGTTCCGGATCAAAGGAAAGGTCAGCGAACAATCCATCGCGTCCCTCTCCTCCGGCCAGCCGGTGATCGTCCGGTCCCGTATCAACGAAGACCAAACCTGGACCGGTTCCATCAGCACGATCGAGACCGAACCGGTGTCCCAGGATCCGAACCAGCAGATGATGGATGAAGGCAGCGGCGAACGGGCCTCCTCCTATCCTTTCTATGTGTCCCTGGAAGACACGGAAGGGTTAATGTTGGGCCAGCACGTATACATCGAACCGGACTACGGACAGACAGAGATCCGGGAAGGGATCTGGCTGGATGAAGGCTTCCTTTTAGAGGAGGAAGATGGTACCTTTGTTTGGGGTGAGAAACGGGGAAAACTGAAGAAAATCCGGGTGGAGACCGGCGAACGGGACGAAGAAGGATTCATCGTCCAGATCACCTCGGGCCTCTCGGAGGAAGATTATATCACCTGGCCGGACGATACCCTGAAGGAAGGGATGAAGGTCCAGACACCTGGGGGAGATGAGTGAGATGATGATCTTCATGAAAGGAATCTGTAAAAGCTACGGAGTGGAAGGGATGGAAGTCCCGGTGCTTTTTGATGTGGATCTGGAGGTCCGGGAAGGCGAGTATATCGCCATTATGGGTCCCAGCGGGTCCGGCAAATCCACTTTGATGAACATCCTTGGGTGCCTGGACCGGCCCGACAGCGGCACCTATTTATTGGATGAAGAAGACGTTTCGGTCCTCTCGGAAAACCAGTTGTCAGAGCTTCGCCTGAAGAAGATCGGATTCGTGTTCCAGACCTTCCAGCTGCTGCCCCGGGAAACCGCCCTGGAGAACGTGTGCCTTCCTCTGGTTTACGCCGGGGTGGACCGGGCAAAAAGAAAGGAACTTGCGGCGGAAGCCCTGAAGAATGTGGGCCTGGGAGACCGGCTGGACTTTCTCCCCTCCCAGCTCAGCGGAGGCCAGAAACAAAGGGTCGCCATCGCCCGGGCCATGATCAACGGCCCGAAGATCCTGTTGGCGGACGAGCCTACCGGGGCCCTGGACCAAACCAGCGGGCGGCAGATCATGGACCTGTTCCGGCAGTTGAACCGGGAAGGCACCACCGTGATCATGATCACCCACGACCGAGACGTGGCCGGCCATGCGGACCGGATCCTGAACATCGTGGATGGACGGCTCCGCGGAGGGCTTCTCAGCGAAAAGGCGGGTGAAGCCAAATGACAAAAAAGAGGAGAACATTCATCATTGTATTGGCGGTGCTGCTGCTGGTCGGCGGGGCCTTTGCCATCAAAGAGTTCCGTGCGGCGACTCTTCGGGTGGAGGTGTTTCCGGTAGCGATGCTGGACATGGTTACCATGGAAGATTCGCTCTCCATCGATGCCTCCATCAGCGATACGGACAGCCAGTCCATCTATCCGGACCCGGCACAGACCATCGTGGAGGTCTATGTGACCCGGGGCCAGCAGGTCAAAGCCGGCGACCGGTTGATGGCATATGATATGACCAGCCAAAGTATCGCTCTCCAGTTGAAACAGTTGGAGGTGGAATCCGCAAAGAAAAGCCTGCAGACGGCACGGGATGAACTGCAGACGCTGAAAGCAGGCGGCAGCCTGGGGGCTGCTTCGACGGATATGATCCTGATAGGAAAGACCGGATCCTCAGCCGCCGCTTCTGCTCCGCCGGTGATGGAAGGCACGGAGGCAGCTCCTATATATGCTGCCCCGGCAGGAACGAAAAACAAGGAAGCCTGGACCTCTCTGGATGGAAGCCGGTTTGAGGACTATTACAATAAACAGGACGCGGCTGCAGGAACAGAAACAACTCCCCGGAAATACCTTGTCACAGAGGATGCCCTGATCTATGGCTCCTTCTTCAACGCCTTAGGGGACCGGGAGGATTGTTATGCCCTGATCGAGATCCGGAGCGGGAATACCGCCTCCGGCAAACTGATCTCCTCCTGGATGATCCACTCAGGGGAACTGACCTACCGGGATCCGGAAGATGCCTGGAGAGTAATGGATCACCAGCCGGCAGAAGAGGAACCGGAGGGATATGAATACCCGGACGATTACGAGGAAGATCCGGACTGGACAGACAGCGATCCGGGGGACTCCCCCTATGACCGGGGCCGGGCCATCCGCGCCAAAGAGCAGGAGATCCGAAGTCTGGATCTGAACATGAGAAAAGCCATGCAGGAACTGAAGGCCATGCAGGACCAGGTGAAGGACGGTGTAGTCTATTCGAAAAAGGACGGCATCGTCACGATCGTGAATGACAAAGATGATCCTCCCAGAGACGGGTCCCCCTTCCTGAAGGTCTCCGCCGGCAGCGGGATCTCCATGAAGGGCTATGTGTCGGAACTGATGCTGGACCGGGTAAAGGTGGGCTCCCCCGTCATGGCGATGGATATGGAAAACGGCAATATGTATGAAGGAAAAGTCACTTCCCTGGACGACTACCCCGCTTCCGATGAGACCATGTACTACGGAGGGAATCCCAACAGTTCCTATTACGGATTCATGGCCTATTTTGAAGACGCGGCGGATGTACGGCCGGACGCCTGGCTCCAGTTGAGCCTGGAAGGGACCGGCGAGTCCACGGAAGGAGCCATCTGCCTGCCGAAGGCCTACATCCGCACAGAGGGTCAGAAAAACTATGTGATGAAGGAAGAAAAGGGGGTCCTAGTCCGCCAGACGATCCGCTGCGGAAAGACCTATTACGGAGAATACACTCAAGTGCTGGAAGGCCTCTCCTACGAGGACTTCATCTCCTTCCCTTATGGGGACGGGGCGAAAACCGGCACCCGCACGAAAGAGACCGATGAAATGGAGGGATTAGGATGATCGAAAATATACGTTTATCATTCCGCGGGATCTTCTCCCACAAACTCCGGTCCTTCCTGACGATCCTGGGGATCATCATCGGCATCGCTTCCATCATCGCCATCGTCTCCACGATCCAGGGGACCAACGAGCAGATCCAAAAGAACCTGATCGGCTCCGGCGTGAACAATGTGAACATCCAGCTTTCCCAGGGGGACTGGGCGTACGAATACTACGAAGGGATCCCGGTGGGGATCACCCCGATCTCTGCCGATCAATATCAACAGCTGACTAAGATCCCGGGGGCGGAGAACGTTTCCCTTTACAACATGCGGCAGGATTACGACGGGGTCTATCACCTGTCCGAGTCCCTGGCCGGAGGCACGGTGTACGGTGTGGATCCGGCCTATTTCACCGCCGCCGGGCTCACCACCCGATCCGGTCGGTCCATTTCAGGCCACGACCTGGACACTTTCGCCCGGGTCTGCGTTCTGGATAAGGACAGTTCCCGTGCCCTCTTCTACGGAGAAGACCCGGTGGGACAGACCATCGAGATCCGGGGCGAACCCTTCACCGTGGTGGGCATAACAGCAGAAAAGCAGGCCTTTGAGCCTGCCATCTCCTCTATGGAGGATTACTATATGTACTATCAGGACGCCTCCGGGAAGATTTTCGTCCCCCGGACCGTTTGGCCGGTACTGTACCAATATGACGAACCGGAAAACGTCATGATCCGGACCTCCGGCACCTCTGCCATGACTTCTGTAGGGAAAGAGGCAGAGAAGATCCTGAACGAGGGAGTCTCTTCCGACTCCGAATTCAAGTACAAGGCTCAGGATCTGATGCAGCAGGCGAAGGAGATCCAGCAGCTCAGCCACAGCACCAACACCATGCTAATCTGGATCGCCGGGATCGCTCTCCTGGTGGGGGGCATCGGTGTCATGAACATCATGCTGGTGTCCGTCACGGAACGGACCTCCGAGATCGGCCTCAAGAAAGCCATCGGCGCACCGAAACGGGCCATCATGGTCCAGTTCCTGACGGAAGCGGTGGCCCTGACCTCCTCCGGCGGGGTCCTGGGGGTGATCACCGGGATCATACTGGCCGAGGTGATCTCCCGGCTCAACGGCACCCCCGTGGCCATCAACTGGATGTCGGTGGTGCTGGCGGTCCTTTTCTCCATGGTCATCGGCATCGTCTTCGGGATGCTCCCTTCTCGAAAGGCCGCCGATCTGGACCCCATCGAAGCGCTGAGAAGGGAGTAACAGCCAGAAGCTGGGAACTGAGAGACGGCAGCTATTTACTGCTGGCTTCAAGTTTCCAGCTTTTTTGTTATTCAGCGGGCTCTATTTATCCTCAACACCCCGACAGTTCCTCCTACAAGCATCGCTCCGCCGACGATGAAATAAACCGCCGACAGCTGGTTGGTCGTCCCGTAGATCTCCAGCACACCCCGAAAGACGCTGCCCACGGAGAGGGTCATGATCCCGCAGTGATACAGGTTCCTGGGCATCTTCGGAAAGACCCAGTCCTCCGGCGCAAAGAGATCCAGTGCCAGAAATGCTCCGCAGCCGCCCACTAAGGGGATCAGGAAAGCATAGATCATGCTGGCGGAATAGACTTCGTGACTGAAAAGTTCATAAATGAACCCGAAGATCGCCAGGAATACGCTTCCCGCCAGATACATCAAGGCGATCCTGCCGAGATCCACGCCCTTAACTCTGTCCGATGTATACAATGTCGCTCACTCCTCTCTCTTTCACCTTATTCCCGTTGGTGGTGGGGTTATTGATCAGATTTCCGTTGAACACCATGGTGGAAGATCCTCCACCGTCTAGGTTGTAGGCGGTCTCTACGCCAAGACCTTCCATGAATTCCGCCAGTTCCTTAAGAGAAAGCCCTTCGCTCTCATCCGTCC
>ODAI011166781.1_pt1 | contig 13660 bp, 11 predicted proteins | sample 1539321 | NCBI WGS metagenome assembly ODAI01 (sample SAMN02144231, study PRJEB22623) | gut metagenome | biome: sheep rumen | host: Ovis aries | place: New Zealand
AAGCACCTGGAAAAACTATATCAAACCCCGGCTGGGCAATGCCGCCATGCAAGACCTGAAGGCCACCCAGCTGCAGGCGTGCATTAACGCCTGCAAAAGCGCGCCTGTTCAAAAAATCATTCTGTTCATCTTCCTCAATATTGTCTTGAACCTGTTCGTTTTCTTGGTCGCACCCGGTCTGAAAGAGAGCCATCCCGCGCTAATGGGCTGGTACGAAAACAGTTACCAAGTCGGCTACATCTTCATCGTGAACCTGATTTGCACCGGATTAATCACGCTCGGTTTCATCCCCGAAATCAGGAAGTTGCGTTTCGGCCTCGACCGCGACCTGCTCAAACAAATGCTGCGCTACACCTGGCCGCTGCTGCTTTTAGGCTTGGCTGGCATCCTCAACCAAGTGGCCGACAAGATTTGCTATCGCTTCATCGTGCCTGGCAAGGAAGGCGAGGTGCAACTCGGCATCTATGGTGCCTGCGTGAAAATCGCGATGATCATGGCAATGATCACGCAAGCCTTCCGCTATGCCTACGAGCCTTTCGTCTTCGGCGGCAAGCGCGACAAGGAAGACAAGCAAACCCAAGCCAAAGTGATGCAATATTTCATCATTTTTACCTTGCTGGCTTTCCTCGCCGTTGTGATGTATATGCCCATCCTGAAACACATCGTCAAGAGCGACTACTGGGAAGGCCTGCGCGTGGTGCCCATCGTGATGATGGCCGAAATCTTCATGGGCATCTATTTCAACCTCTCGTTTTGGTACAAACTCATCGACGAGACTTGGTGGGGCGCCATTTTCTCTGCCTTTGGCTGCGTGGTGCTGCTTGCCATCAATTTCATTTTCGTGCCGAAATATGGCTATATGGCTTGCGCTTGGGGCGGTTTTGCAGGTTATGGCGTTTGTATGGTGCTGTCCTACTTCGTCGGGCAGAAAAAAGCCCCGATTCCTTATAATATTAAATCTGCCTTCATCTATTTTGCCCTCGCCGTGGCCTTGTATTTCGTGCAAAAGAGCATCCACATCGGGAGCACCGTATGGACTTTGGTCGTCAATACGGGTTTGCTGCTCGTTTTCTTCGCCTTCATTTGCTGGATGGAGAAGGACTTGGTGCAAGGAGTTTTGGGGTTGCTGAAAAAGCGGAAATGATGGATCCTCTGGGGAAAGGGGTTTCAAACCAAATGCACAACACCTTTGAAAACGATGAAATAAGCTCCGCAAAGCATCAGCAGCACGCCTGCAACTTTATTAATTAGCGTGGTTCGCTCGGGCGTGAGGAAACGCTTCAGCTTGGCTGCACCCCAGGCCTTCAGGATTTCAACTGTGAAAGTCGTGCCAAGAATGATGGCGAAAAACACTACGGTGCTCACTTTGTTGCCACCCATGTTGCCTGCCACAATGGCAACCGCCGAAAACCAAAACAACCAAACAAAAGGGTTCAAAATGTTGAGAATGAAGCCTTTGCCGAGAAAAACCAACCACGAAGGCTTGTCGTCTTGGTTTTTCATGATTTCCTCGGAGCGTTTTTCTATCATTTGTTCGCGCTGCTCCCGGTCTTTCACTTTTTTCCGGTAGGTGAAAATGCCGAACAAAAGCAATATCACACCGGCTCCGATGCACGCCAATGCTGTCTCGAGACTGGAACGCATCACCACTTGGACGGAGGTGAGGATGCAAAGCGATACCACCATCGCGTCGTTGAGGATGACACCCGTGGCAAACCATGCCGCTGATCGGAAACCCCGATGGAGGCTGGTCTGGACCAAAGTGATGAAAGCCGGACCCATATTGACCACTAAAGCCAGAAACAGCCCAATCAGGATGGCCCACATCAGGAAACTGAACGACCCGATTTGGCTGAATTCGGGCATTTTCTCAAAAAAACCAGGCGTATTTTCCATATACAAACACCTTTAGTTCAGGTTTTTAACATATTCTTCCCACATCTCGAGCCGTTTGCCTTTCAGCACGCGCGGAAATTTGGTGGCACCGCCCCACTTGCCGATTTTCTGCTCCATGAATTCGTAGAAACGCTGTGTGGGCAGCACATCGATGAACAGTTCCTTGATGGCCTGGGTGCGTTCCACGGCATAGTCGTCGTTGAGCTGGCAGAGGTTTTCGTCGATCATTTTCAGGGCGGCCTGCTTGTCGATGGATTCGTCGCAGCCGAGATACCAATGGTGGGCAAACATCGTGTCGTGACGGATGCCCGCCACGGTGAATTCCGTTATATTGACGTTCATTTTCTCGGCCATCATTTCCACGGCGCGGGTCATGTTGTCTTGCGAAAGGTGTTCGCCCGTGATGCTCAAGAATTGTTTGGTTCGCCCCGTGATGACGATTTCGCAGTCCTTGACATTCAGGAACTTGATGGTGTCGCCGATGAGGTAGCGCCAAGTGCCGGCGCAGGTGGAGAGCAGTAGGGCATAGTCCACGCCCTCTTGAACTTCGCTGAGCAGTAGGGTCTTGGGGTTTTCTGCGATGGTGCCGTCTTCGTCGAAGTTCTCTTCGTTGAAAGGCACGAACTCGAAATACACGCCGTTATCGACCAAAAGCTGCATGACGCGCTTTTTCAGATCGACTTGGTAGGCTATATAACCCTCTGAAGCCAAGTAGCTTTCGACGAAAAGCACTTCTTTTCCGAAGAGCCGCTCGAAGCTCTTCTCGTAGGGCGCGAAGGCCACGCCGCTGTGTACATAGATCATCAGGTTGGGCCAAATGTCGTGGATGGTTTTGAGGTTGTATTCCTTGATGATGCGTTCGAGCAGGATTTGCACCCAAGCCGGCACGCCGACGATGACGCCGATGTCCCATTTGGGGGCTTCTTTCACCATCCTGTCCATCTTTTCGGCCCAGTCCTTGATTCTCGAGATCTTCTGGCCGGGCTTGTAGAACCGCTCGAACCATGTCGGTATCTTGCCTGCCGAGATGCCCGAAAGGTCGCCGGCATAGTAGCCATACTCCTCGTTGTATTGCAGGTCGGTGCTGCCGCCAATCATCAGGATGCCACGGTCGTAGAAATCGGCAGGGAAGTCGTAGCGCGTGGCCGACACCAATTGGCGGATGCCTGCGCGGGTGATGGTGTTGTTCAAGGCGCGGGTGATGGGGATGTATTTGCTGGCCGCTTCCGAAGTGCCCGAGCTGAGGGCGAAATACTTGATTTTTCCGGGCCATGCAATGTTGCGCTCGCCTTTCAGGTTGAGGTGCCACCATGCATCGTGCATCTTGTTGTAGTCGAACACGGGCACACGCCTGCTGTATTCTTCAAGGATGTTTCCAGAAAGAAGGATTTCGTCAAAATGATAGAATTTCCCGAACTCTGTGAATTGTGCCTTGTTGAGCAATTTCCTCAATTCGCGGCGTTGGGCACGCACGGGGTCGGTGTGGTTCTGGCGGATCTCGACAGGTATGTTCTTCAGTTCGGCGGCGGCTTTCACGATGGCGCCAATAACGGGAATAGGCATGTTGATACTCGTTTGTTTCGGGCTGCAAAGATAATGAATTTTGAGGAAATGTGCCTCGTATTGGGAAAAAGCTTATTTTTGCACTTTCCATTTTATGCATAGTACAAACCAGAAAGCACATTCCTATGAAAAATAGTATTTTTTTCCTCTTGTTGTTAGGCACTATGGTGTCTCAAGCACAAATCGTTGAGGTATCCGGTTTTCAATCGGGAACTTGGGAAGCCGACACCATAAAAATCGTAGGCGATGTCTTGGTGCAGGATTCTTTGTGCGTCGCGCCTGGAACCACGGTACTTTTCGACGGGTATTACCAGATCGCTGTCAAGAACGATGCCCGTTTTTTGGCGTTAGGCACCGAGGCCGACTCTGTCCTGTTCACCGTGGCCGACACCGCAGGGTTCCACGTTTTCAACAGCGGTAGCGGCGGGTGGAACGGCATTCGCATGGACCACGCCGGCCCCTCGCGATTCGACTATTGCCGCTTCCAGTATGGAAAGGCTGCCACCGACCACGAGCAAGACGGCGGCGCATTGCGTATTTTCAATAGCGATGCGGTGGAAATTGGCCACAGCACCCTGTCCTGCAATTTCTCACGCGAGCACGGCGGTGCGCTCAGCGCCGAAGGCTCGCGTGTTGTCATCCACGATTGCAACATACTCGACAACCAAACCTATTCCAAATTGGATTCGGTTTATTTCATGTATGGAGGCGGGATGCGATTCCTCAAATGTGAGGTGGATATCGCTCGTAGCGACTTTAGGCGAAACATGGGCCAAAGTGCCATTGGCGGTGCATTGAGCTTGGACAGTTGTGACGTCAGCATCGATCGCTGCAAGTTTGAACACAACTACGGCATCAACGGAGCCGGACTTTACCTGATTCGCTGCAACGATAGGCCTTGCAGTATCACCAACTCGCTTTTTGCCCACAATACCTCAGGGCATTTCGGCGGCGGTTTTGCCATCAGCGACTCGTCGCCTTTGCTGAGCAACCTGACCGTCGTGAACAACCATTCCATAGGGGTCAATTGTGGTGGCATTTTCTTCTACCAATACAGCTCGCCTTCCCTATATAATTGCCTCGTCTATGGCAATACCAACGAGTCTATGACGGTGAATCCAGTGCAAATGTGGGCTTGGACCTACGAAGAAACGGCTCCACAGTTCTATAATTGTTTGGTGCAGTTTGGGCTCAAAAACATCGCCGGTAACGATGGTATATTGGTTTACGAGAATTGCCTGGAAGACGATCCTCTTTTCCTTGACGATGGTTTCCACATTGGTTCCGAAAGTCCTTGCTTCAATTCCGGTTCTACAGAAACGCCCGCCGAGGTCCTCAATGGCCTTGATCTTGCTGGCAACCACCGTGTGTTGCACGGTTGCATCGACATAGGCGCATACGAAACGGATATGACGGCAATCGAGGAAAACACCCGTAACGAACACCGTGTCCGCATCGTTGGCAACCCGATTTCCGCTTCAAGCTATGCTGAAATCGAAATGGAAAAAACAGGGAGAATTGTGGCAAAAACCTATTCGATGGATGGTAAATTATTGGCTAACAAGTGTTTTTATATCAACAACCCAGGAACACATCGCATCGAAATCGGAGAAATGTTTGAAGATTTGTCACAAGGGATGTATCTGTTGGTAGTCGAAAGCCCAACAGGGATTTTCGGCGCGAAGGTATTGCGACAAGAGTTCTAAAGCGTGTCCCACTCCGCTTTTCGCTTCTCGAAAAACGCCGTCATGCCTTCCTGGCCTGCCTTGGAGATGCGCTGGTTGGCAATGGCCACGGAGGTTTGCATGAAAACGGGATTGAAACGGTCGGCGGTGCCGCTCACCATGCGGAGCAGGTTTTTGCACTCGGCCACGGCATCGGGCGAGGCGTGCATGAAATGGTCGATGTATTGTCGCTCAGTGTCAATCATTTCCGATGCATCGACAACCACATTCACCAAACCGAAATCCTTGGCTTCTTGGGCAGAGAAGCAACGCCCCGTCAGCATGAGCTCCTTGGCGGCGGTGTTGCCGATTTTTGCGACCACGAAAGGCGAGATGGTGGCAGGCGTGATGCCCAAACGCACCTCTGAAAAAGCGAATCGGGTTTCCCTTTCCGCAATCACGATATCGGCAGCGGCGATAATGCCGTTGGCCCCTCCAATGCAGGCACCATGCACGTTGGCAACGACGGCCTTGTTGCAAAAATAAATGGTTTGGAACAATTTGGAAAGCCTTTGCGCATCGCCGACATTCTCGTCGTAGCCGAAACCTGCCATATCCTTCATGTAAGCCAAATCGGCACCCGCGCAAAAGCATTTCCCGTTGCCTTTGAGGACGACGACGCGGATGTCGTCGCGACCGTCTAGCCATTCAAAAGTCTCGGTCAGTTCGCCTATCAGCACGGTGTTCAGCGCGTTGCGCACCTCGGGGCGGTCGAGATTAATCCATGCGATGCTTTCGCCCAATTGCACCTTTATCGTCTTGAAATCCATTTTTTTGTCAGTTTGCAGTTGTCAGTTTGCAGTTGTCAGTTTGCAGTTGTCAGTTTGCAGTTGTCAGTTTGCAGTTGTCAGTTTGCAGATGAAAGTGCAATATTCGGGAAATTTTGCCAAATTGTCACAATCAATCGGCAAAAAATTCGTTTCTTTGCAGGCGGAACGGTTTTTGTTAGCCGTTTCACCCGAACAAATTTGGAACAAATGGACGAAAACAACTTCAATAACGGCCTCGACGATCTCTTGAACATGTTCAAGAAAATGATGGAAAACCAGGACCTCGACGCCATCCCAGGCATCAGCGACGAGCAAAAGGAGCAACTGAAAATGTTTCTCGAAGACTTCGACGAACTGAAGCAGGACATGAAAATCGAAATCTACAAACTCGACCCCTTCACGAAACAAATGGTGGGCATGGTGATGGGCCAACTGAAGAACTTTACAGGCGATGTGAAACAGGCTCAAAATACTGTGCCACAGTCAACTACGTCAAAAAAGGAAAAACAACTGACCGATATTCCGGGAACAACCGAAAACCTTGAGGCCTCGCTGGCCGAAATTGACAAGCAGCTGCGCAACCAAGACCTTACGGAGGCCGAAATCAACCGTCTTTTGGACGAGCGTTGTGCCATCGCTGCCGAACTGAACCATTGAACGAACAAACAAATTGATAATCCAATACAGTCAATCCAACATGAAAAAACTCCTCTTCACGCTTATCGCATTAAGCCTTTCGGCGACTTCGTTTGCCCAACTGATTGCCAACAAGACCGACAACAAAATCACCTTCGGCTTCGACCTTTTCAACGACTTCCAGCTCGGCACGAGCGACAATTGGGATGCTCGTGGCTTCAACCAAGGCGTCGATTGGTACATCACCTACAACTTCCCACTGGGCGAGAGCATGAAGCACACCGTCAGCATAGGTGCGGGCATGAGCCATCATAACTATTTTTCTTACAGCCACATACTTAACCCTTACACCAAGGATTCAATCCATTATGTGCAATGCCGCGACTTGGAGAATTTCAAGCGATTCAAGGTGAATGTCAATTATGTCGATATTCCGCTTGAACTGCGTTTCCGCATCAAGGACCAAATCAAGATTGGCGTGGGTTTCAAACTGGGCATCATGGTGATGGGCAAGACCAAATATGTCGGTCCCGACTATACCGAAGGCGGCCAGTTGGCCGATGGCAGCGACAACATCATCCACGAAAAGCACACTTATATCAAGAACCTTGAACGCTACACCTATTCGGCCACCTTGCGTGTGGGCTGGAAGTGGGTGAGCGCATTTGCGGCCTATCAACTCAACCCTGTCTTTGAAGTCGGTCATGACGCACCTGTCATCCACCCGCTTTCGGTAGGTGTCGCCTTCTCGCCGTTCTGATGGATTCCCTGTCGAATTGGATTGTTGCAGAGGCTGGGAAGCTCGGCTTCGATGCCTGTGGCATTGCCCGTGCAACGGCCTTGGGAAAAGAGTCGGCGTACGTCGAGCAATGGCTCGAAGAGCAACATGAGGGCGAGATGAGTTACCTCAATCGCAACAAGGAAAAACGCTACGACCCGCGCCTCCTCGTGGAGGGTACGCGAAGCATCATCACGGTGCTCTACAACTACTTCCCAAAGCAAAAACTCCCCGAAACAGACAACTTCAAGATTGCGAAATACGCCTACGGAGCCGACTATCACGATGTGCTGAAACGCAAAATGCGCCAATTGCTGGAACGCATAGAAAACCATGTCGGCAAGATGCAAGGTTGTCGGGTTTTTGTCGATTCTGCACCTGTTCTCGACCGTGCCTGGGCCGTTAAGTGCGGCTTGGGTTTCATCGGGAAAAACACCTCATTAATCCATCTCAAGAAAGGCTCGTTTTTTTTCATTGGGCATTTGTTTCTCCCAATGGAATTGACCGAAACAGGCCACGAATTGACCAATCGCTGCGGACGCTGCACGCGCTGCATAGAGGCCTGTCCCACAGGTGCTTTGGATGCTCCGTTCCGTATCGACGCGCGAAAGTGCATCTCCTATTTGACCATAGAACACAAAGGAAGTTTGGTCGGATTCGACCCAAAACGGTTCAACGACTGGATTTATGGCTGCGACATTTGCCAGGATGTCTGTCCTTACAATCGTTTTTCATTGCCCAATGCCGAACCCGAATTCCAGCCTTCAGAAAAACTGCTCTCGATGCGGAAAGAGGATTGGAAAAACATAGACCAAGCCGCTTTTGAGGCGCTTTTCAAACATTCTGCCGTGAAACGTGCCGGATACGAAGGGCTGAAGCGGAATATTGACTTTATCGCAAAGGAGAATTGAAATTGTAGGTGATAACCGCTTGCCAGACCTTGTTGTAATAATGCCCGAAAAACAAACTCGACGAGGCTCCGTTGAAACGAATGGGCACGACAGAATACATCCAACGCACACCGAAACCAATGTGGTCGGTAAGGGCGAAATGCACACCAACGTTGCCGGTCATGGAGAAAAACATCCAACGGTTGGTGGTCACCTGATAGTCGCCGTCCACGTCTTCGGTAGCCTTCATGCGCAAATCAATACTGGCACCAGCCTCCAAACTAATGAAATCCAACGACTTGCCATAAACCGTGAAATGTCCGAAGTCGTAACGCAACATCAGGGGAATCTCGACGTAGTGCAGGCGGAGATTAAAGGGATTGTAGTAGTATTCCGTCACTTCCTTGACCGACGAATGGGCTCCAAAAAGAGAATAACGCAACTCTGCTTGCGCGGCAAAATGCTCAGCGACGGGCAGGCTGACATAGGCACCCGCCGTCCAGCCTAATTGATGGTAACCAGCATAATTATCGCCATCGACTTGCGATATTGTTGCTCCGGCCATCAAGCCGGCATTGAAGGATTGGGCCGAAACATGGATGCTTGATGCGGATAGGGCTATGACAAGCAGCAAGATGTATTGTTTTTTCATGTTCAATTATAGGTGGTTTGATACTGTTCAAAGCGCTCCAGAACTTCTGAAACGAAGCGAAAGGTTTCGGTGCCGCGCAGGTAGCCCGCTTTGCAACAGGTGTCGTTGTAGTATTGGGCCTTCGACTTGTTGAGGATGAAGAAATCCACATTGTCTTCCCACACGTCGGGGTCTTTGCCGTATTTTCTTGCAAGTCTTTGTGCGTCATACACATGGCCAAGACCAGCGTTGTAGGAGGCGAGGACAAACTTTATGCGCTCGGTGCTGTCGGCGATTTTGTTCTCAAGGCAGTGTTCGAGGTATTGCAGGAGTTTTCCACCTGCTTCGAGTTGCTGTTCGGGCGACGATTCGTAGTCGATGCCGTAGCGTTCCATCACTGCGGGCATGAGTTGCATCAGCCCAAAGGCTCCTTTTTCGCTTTCCAAGTCAATCCTGAATTTCGACTCTTGGTAGATGAGCGAGGCCAGCAAACGCCAGTCCCATCCGATGCTTTTGGCGGTTTTCTTGATGATTCCATCGTATCCAGACAATTGTCCAGGATTTGTTTTTTTCTTTTCGGCCATGAACACGTTGTCCTTGTTGATGTATTTTCCCATGATTTTGTTGAGACGCCTTTTCTCTATGCCTGCAATCCAGTCGTTGAATGCCATGAGCAGCGACGAGTCGGCATCTTGTTTCCTGACGGCCCAGCCTATGGGTTGCTCCACACTGACATTCAGTTTGGTATCCAATCCGCCGAGGCCGACCGAAGCCATTTTGGCCACATGTTCCTGCACCACGGTGTAGTCAATCTGGCTTTGCGAAACGGCATGAATCAAATCGACGCTGTTAAGCGTATCACATTCAACGACATAGATGGTATCGCCTATTTGTTCGGAGAGATGCTCAAGCAGCTTGACCTCATGGCTTCCCTTGGGCAGATGGATGGTTTTTCGTGCCAAGTCGAGAGGCGAGCGAAGCAGCTGGTTTTCCACTTCGTTGGCGGTTGACATCTTGTTCCAGTCCTTGGGCAAACGTTGCACGAGGACGCTTTTCTGCATCATGATAGGGTCGGTCACAAGGTAGCGTTTCCTCAAATCTTTGCTTGATCCAAGGCCGATGGCGACAACGTCCACCTTGTTCGAATCAAGAAGGAGGAAACATGAGTCGAGGTTTTCGTGGACCACCATTTCAAGGGCAAGGTTATTGGCAGAGCAAAAATCGTTCAGCAGTTCGTATTCAAAACCGGAGGTCTTGTTGTCTTTCGTTTTGTAATTGATTTCTGCACAATTGGTCACGGCGACAATCGACCCTCTTTCCTTGATTCGTTCATAACAGCTCAAGGTGTCTGTTTCAATTTGCTTTTCGACGACTTCTATCTTTTTTCCGCAAGAAGAAACCGCCGCAAGAACAAACAAAACGGACAGCATCAGGGTTATAAATCGGGTCATAATCATAGGTTTAGGGTGGCAAAAGTACTAAAAATATCAAATTGGTCGAAAAAAAGACAGGGTGTTTTGAAGAATTATGTACCTTTGTTCGCTTTTTACGCAACTGAAAATGGCCAAGAAAATACAAGATCCGGATTTTTGGTACTCCTTGTTGTTGCCTTATGTGAACCTTCATACAAGGGCGGCCTACCGCCGTTTCGAGGTGCATGGCAAAGAGCACATTCCTAAGGATTGCGCTACGGTTTTCGGCGTGAACCACAGCAACACGCTGATGGACGCCCTCGTGCTGCTGGCGTCCGACAATATCAGGAAGGTTTTCGTCGCGCGAGGCGACATTTTCAAGAACCCCATTGTCGCCAAAATACTGAAATTCTTGCGCATCCTTCCCATCTTCCGCATCCGCAACGGCGTGGCTGCCGTCCGCAACAACGACGACACGCTCAACAAGGCCGTCGATGTGCTTCATGACCACGTGGACCTTTATCTCTTTCCGGAAGGCACCCACCGCACCAAACATTCGTTGATGCGCATGGGCAAAGGGCTGTTCCACATCGCTGTGGATGCCAACAAGCAGTTTGGCGACCAGAGTCCCGTGTATATCGTCCCTGCTGCCATCGAATATGGCGACTATTTCCGCTTCCGAAGCACGGCAATGGTCAATTTCGGGCAACCCATCAACGTGACGGAATTCCTCAAAAACGCCTCTGAGGAAAACGAAGCCGTCAATATCAATCTGCTGAAAGACAGGCTGCACGACGAAATCTCGAAACTGTTCACATTTATCCCTGACGACGAGGATTACGACGCCATTTGGGAAATCGTGAAGATGAAGAACGAAAAGCGTGCCGGTGGCCTTTACAAAAAAATGCTCCGTAATCGCGACACGGTCGATAAAGTGTTGAAATTCAGGGAAGAACATCCAGAAGAAGCGAAAAACCTCTTTGAACGGGTCTTGACTTTTGCCCAGGAACGTGTCAGACAGAGGATTTCCGTCATTTCCACAGCGAAGAAGTACCCGTTGCTCAACGCCTTGTGTGAGTTTGTAGTTGTCTTGATAGGCCTGCCTTATTTTGCGGTTTCTGCGGTAGTTAATTTGCCTGTATGGCTCACCACATTGATTATCAGGGGAAAACTGAAAGACCCAGCCTTTGGCAACACGGTAAGTTTTGGTGTCGAACTGGTGCTGTTCCCCCTCATTTTCCTTGTGGGCACCCTTTTGTTTTTCTTCAACCTCCCTTGGGCTTGCGCCTTGGGTGCCACGGTGTTGCTGCTTTTTTCCTATGTCTTTTTCGTGGACTATTGCGAGTTGCTCCGCCGTGCTGTTTCCGATGTGCGTTGGACATTCAAGAGAAAGCTTCGAAAGCATTATGAATCATTGAATTTGAACCAATTGTTTTAATCCAAACAAATACAAAAGCCATGTCACAGCGCTGGATCATCCCCGACATTCACGGATGCGTCAAAACCGTCAAAGCCCTGATGGAGAACCTTCTGCGCGTCACAAAGAACGATATTGTTTACTTCTTGGGCGACTATATCGACCGTGGCCCCAATGCAAAAGGCGTCATCGATTATCTGATGCATCTGAAAGAAGAGGAATACGACGTGCATTTCCTCAAAGGCAACCATGAAGACCTTTGTGTGACAGCCTACGAAGCCGACCAAAAGAAAAAGCTTTTCGGTGGCAAACATAAAGAGCAAAAGGAATGGGAAGCGGTGGGGGCTAAAGAAACCCTGACGAGTTTCGGTGTGAAATATCCACGCGAAATCCCCAAGATTTACATCGATTGGATGAACAGCTGCGAGCCGTATATCGAATTGGAGGAGTATATCCTTGTTCACGCTGGGATGAACTTCATGGCGGAAAATCCGTTTGAAGACACCCGTAGCATGATGTGGACACGACGTTTCAAGGTGGATTTCGACAAGTCGCACGGCAAGAAAATCATCCACGGGCACATCCCTGTCGATTACAGCTTCATGAATTTGGTCATCGAGAACAACGACGCCTACGACTTCATCGCATTAGACAATGGCGTGTATGTGACCGACAAACCAGGCTTGGGCAACCTAATGGCCTTCAATCCCGACACGAAGCAGCTTTTGGCTCAGTCGAACCTGGACATGTGACGATTACCTTGTAAACCTTATCTCCGCGCCTCACCAACGACTTCACGGGAATGGAACACAACTCGCCTTTCACGGTCTGCTCAACCGAACCAAAATCCACGCGGATTTCGCTCAAAGTGTCCTCGTAAACGCCGGTTGTCGGACCGATGATCATGATTTGTTCACCAAGTTTCAGTTCGTGGCTGTCCATACGGATTTCGGCCACGCCCAACTTGCTGTAATAGTTGGTGATAAGCCCAATGTATTCCTTGCTTTGCGTGGCATGTGAGCCATATTCCTTCGACCATTCAAACGTGCGACGGCCCAGATAATAGCCGTCCCAAAAGCCACGGTTGTAGACACTTTTCAGCCTTTCCATCCAAACGTCTATCTTCTCTTGCGTGAACGTGCCTTCCTGTATGGCTTTCACCGCCTCGCTGTAGACCGAGACCGTCAGCTTGGTGTATTCCGGTGAGCGACCACGCCCTTCGATTTTCAGCACTTCAACGCCAGCCTCAAGCACGCGGTCGAGGAAAGGCAGCGTGCAAAGGTCTTTGGGCGACATAATGTATTCGTTGTCAAGTGTCAACTCATAGCCTTCCTCGCGCTCACGCACATCATAACCCCTGCGGCACAGTTGCAGGCAAGCGCCACGGTTCGACGACGAGTTGAACAAGTCCTGGCTCAGGTTGCACTTGCCCGAAATGGCCATGCACAACGCGCCGTGGCAGAACACCTCAATGCGCACCAAGTCGCCGTGAGGCCCACGAATCTGCTGGCGTTCAATCTCTTCGGTGATGTGGCGCACTTGGTCGATGTTCAGCTCGCGGGCGGTCACCATCACGTCGGCGAACTGCGAATAATAGCGCACGGCTTCAAGGTTGGTGATATTGCATTGCGTCGACATGTGGACCTCGACTCCGATTTGTCGGGCATACTGGATGACGCTTTGGTCGGAGGCGATGATGGCCGAAATGCCGTTGGCCTTGATGGCATCCAAAAGTTGGTGCATCTCGTCCATTTCCTCGTCGTAAATCACCGTATTGACTGTGACATAGCTCTTTACGTTGTTCTCGGCGCAGGTCTCGGCCAATTGGCGCAGGTCGTCGAGGGTGAAGTTCTTCGCCGAGCGGGAGCGCATGTTGAGTTTGCCGATGCCGAAATAAACGCTGCCGGCACCGGCTTGTATGGCGGCTGCGAGGGCCTCGTAGG
>ODAI011481038.1_pt1 | contig 13659 bp, 16 predicted proteins | sample 1539321 | NCBI WGS metagenome assembly ODAI01 (sample SAMN02144231, study PRJEB22623) | gut metagenome | biome: sheep rumen | host: Ovis aries | place: New Zealand
AATAAACCGCGGGGTTCATACAACACGGCGTTTTTTCCTTTGCCACATCGGGGGAAACCCCTACCTTTGCAACAGATTTGCGACCTGAGTCGTCAAAAAAAACATCATTCATTAACCCATAAAACAAAAGAATTATGAAGAAGTTACTTTTAGTGCTGGTAGTCGGAATCGTCTTCTGTGCTTTCACCCAACTCACGCCGCGAGACAAGTTTGGCCACCTGTCAGCCGAGGCTGTCACGCTGGCAAGCGAAGCCCCGTCAGGAACCACCTACGGAATCACGAAGAGTGACTCCAAGGCCATCACCCTGAACACTCCCGTGGGAGAGTTCGACGTGGAGAAGAAAGCCGACGGCTGGTATTCGTTCATGGGAATCGAAGGGAAGATTCTCTCCCACAAAGGAAGCGTCTACGTGATCGACACCACCATCGGCAAGTACGAGATCAACGAGAGGAAGCTCACCATCAAGAAGCTCTGACCCTCTCCACGACGGGGGGAGCGCGGGCCACCGCACCCGCTCTCGGGGAAATGCCCTCGCCAGCCGGCGAGGGCGCCCGCGCTCCAACCTCATGAGGGCCACCTCCCTGCCTTTTTGGACTCGAGGTGCACAAAAAAACTGTCTTTTTCCTTGTTCGTTACAGAAATTTTTTCTAACTTTGCACCTAATCAACCAGACTGCAAAGGTTCACTTAATAAAAAAATAAAAATTACCAATGACACAACCGATAGTCTATTTCAATTCACGCGACAGACTTGTCCGATTAGACATTCGAAAGATCGTCTACTTCGAAAGCGATGGCAATTACACCTTCATGGTGACCGCCAACAAGCAGCGAGTCTGCATAACGATGAATCTTGCCCACACCGAGCAAGCACTTGCCTCGCAACTGGGAGAGCATGCCAAGCGGTTCATGCGTATAGGTAAGCGATTCATTGTGAACATGAACTACATTTACCAAATAGACATTCAAAAGCAGAAACTGATGCTCTCTGACTGCGAGCATTTCTTGTTTCAGATACCTGTTTCCAAGGAGGCTCTGAAAACGGTCAAAGAACTTGTTATACAGACAAAAATATAAATGCAGATGACTATAATCGTAGGAAGAAACCAGCAGACACGACAGCTGGCAATTATCAAGGGTGGCCAGACTGTCTTATTCGGACAGCCAGGAAGCGTCCCCATGGATGTGAGCAGACAGCATTTGTCCCTACAACAATTAGGCAACGGGAACTGGCAGATTAAGAACCTCAACGACAACAATGTTACTTTTGTCAATGGTCTTTCCGTGGAAAGCAAAACCGTCTCGGAAAGCGACAAAGTCGAATTGGGCAATTCGCACTATCTGCTTAACTGGAGTGCTTTGCAAGAGCCAAAGGTAGAAACTATAGATATCAGCAGACTAAAGAAAGTATGGGAGGATTTCAACTCAGCAAACATTGAGTTTCAGAAACGTCAGAAGAATATTGGCCTTTTGGCAAGCATACCCGTGGGAATAACAATGATAGGAGGACTGATAGCTAGCTTAGCATCAGAAGAAGTCAAACCCTATGCCTATGTCTTTACAGCCATCGCACTTGTTGTTTTGTTTTATGGGTGGTATAAGAAATTCACTGATAAAAGCATCGAGGAGAGGGAAGCTCTCAAGAAATCTTTTCAGAACAAATATGTCTGTCCCAAATGTGGCCGTTTCATGGGATTTCAGGATTATGACATTCTGACACAAAACGAGGCGTGCCCTTATTGCAAGACGAAATATAAAAAATGATTTTTACTCATTTGAAGCCTCGGCGCGTAATCCAGGGATTCATTTCGTACAGAAAACAGGGCATTTCTTACAAGAACCCGTTAAACATTTTGAACCAACAAAGATAATCACTATTTTTGTGACAAGAACTTAATAACAACAATATGAACGAAGAAACCATCATCGAGAAGCGTCCCAACGCTACGGGACCATCAGAGACCAAGAAAGAAAGTGGCTCATGGAAGCACGTCACGATCAGTGGCGCATCTGGCATCCTCTTAGGTGCAGGCCTGGTTTATGCCGGTGAAACACACGCAGCAGAGAATGAGCCTCAGCAAGAACCAGAGGTAGAAGAGGAGAACCCCATCGTCCAAGACGAAGCAGAGAGCCTGAAGGTGGCCGACTCGCACGACGAACTGTCATTTGGCGAAGCCTTTGCTGCTGCCCGTGCAGAAGTAGGCCCCGGAGGAGTATTCCATTGGCACGGAGGGGTCTATGGCACCTACTATGCCGACGAATGGAATGCCATGACGGCCGAGCAGAAAAACGATTTTGCACAGCAGGCACTTCCTGAGGTCAGGACAGCCAGAGCAAACCCACCAGAGGATTCCCATCCTGATGTCGCTGCACATCCTGAGGTAGATGCAAGCCCGCAGCCAGCGAGCGACGCAGAAGACGTGCAGGTGGTAGGCCAGAGGGTTGCTGAAAGCTATCAGGCATTAGAAGGCGAAGATGTGCACATTGTTGGCTATGCTAACGCTAATGGGCATTTAGCAGTTGGCTATGATGTAGATGGCGATGGCTATGCAGATGTGGCCATCATCGACATGGGCGAAGGAGGTTTAGGTGGGGACGACTATGTCGTAGGTCCTCATGGTCAAATCGCTACAGTTGAAGATGTGATCAATATGCCAGTGCACGATCCTGTCCAAGTGACAAGCATGGAGAATCCGGATGTGGCCCCAGACATGCCCGACTATATGAACGATGCCAATGTTGACGGGATGGACATTATTGCATGATGAAACTTCGTAGTGCCATCTTACTGCTACTGCTGCTTGCTTGTGCCGTCAGCATGCGTGCGAAGACTTTTGTGGTCAGCGTAGGCATTGCCGACTATCCAGGCAAAAAGATTGACTTGCGCATCAGCGACAATGACGCTCGAACAGTGGCCAAGGTGTTTCAGGCAACGAAGGATGTTACGGTGAGCGTCCTTATCAACGAAGATGCCACCCAGCCCGCCTTGCTGAGCACCATGCGCACTGCGATTGCCGAGGCCCAAAGCAATGATGCCGTCGTCCTGTACTTCAGTGGGCACGGCATCCCTGGTGCATTGGTCTGCCACGACGGGCCGCTAACCTACCAGCGCATTTTCGGGATGCTCAGAAATTGCAAGGCCAATCGCAAAATCATCGTCGCCGACGCCTGTTTCTCGGGCAAGATGCGAACGAGCAAGCAGCAGTCAGACAGCTACAACAAGCAAAATGTGATGCTCTTCCTTTCCTCTCGCACCAACGAGCTTTCAAGCGAAACTCAATACCGCAACAGCCTCTTCACCATATTCCTTGAACGAGGGCTGCGTGGAGGTGCCGACAAGAACAGGGACAGGAAGATTACGGCCCGCGAGATATTCGACTTCGTACACGATGGCGTTGCAGAAGCATCTGGCAATAGGCAACATCCCGTTATGTGGGGCAAGTTCGACAACAACATGACAATCATTAAGTGGTGAAACGATATGCAGACAAAAAGAATAATATGCCCAAAGTGCAGAGCCGTTCTCGACGTGAAGAACTCTCAGAACGAGACGGTGAAGCAAATCACCTGTCCTTCCTGTAAAACCCTTCTTCAAGTCAAGTTCCAACCTCAGCAAGAGCCATTGGAGGCAAAAACCTTTTATACAACTCCCAAGCAGCCGGCGGCAGACAGTGGCAAGACACAGCTTGGAAGTGCTGGCGGAGACACTGTATTGGGAGGCAGCGCAAGTGGCTCAACAGAACTCCATACGCCCTCTCAGAAGGGTTCTGTCACGGCCAAGCTTTCATGCGGAGGGAAAATCTATCCGCTTCAAGATGGGCGGAACATCGTTGGGCGCCAAGCCACGACCTCAGAGGCTACGGTGCAGATAGAGACTGTTGACCGCTATATGAGCCGGCAGCATTGCATCATCAACGTCTCCACGCTCCCCGACGGAAGCAAGAAAGCGGTGCTGAGCAACTACCAGAACAAGAACTCGACAACCATCGACGGACAACTCATCGGGAAGGGCGACGAGATTCGACTGACCGATGGCAACAGCATCACCATGGGGCATACCACAGTAGCCTTTAAGCTATCATAGCATCATGAAGATAGACATCTATCCCCCTCTCAGCATCTACGAATTAGGCCAACGCGCCAACCAGGAAGACACCATAGCCCAGTGGAACAACCGTCTTTTCGTGCTTTGCGACGGCATGGGCGGCCACGAGAAAGGCGAGGTGTCCAGCCAAACGGTATGCCAGTCCATCGTCAATTGGTTTCAGGAGCACATCCATCCTGACGATGTCTTTACGGATAGCCTGCTGCGCGAAGCCCTCGAATATGCCTACACCGAGTTAGACAAGTTCGATGATGGCAGCCCAAAGAAGATGGGCACCACCCTTACATTATTATATATACACACACAAGGCGTGACCGCCGCTCATATTGGCGACAGCCGCATCTATCACATTCGTGCTTCCTCCACCATCGGGGGAAAGGCTTCGGGTAGACGAGCCATGCCCGGGAATGACCAGAAGAGTACAGTCCTTTATCAGTCTCGTGACCACTCCCTCGTCTTCGACCTCTACCAGGCAGGGGAAATCACCTACGAGGAAATGGCCACTTACCCCCAGAAGAATATCATCACCCGGGCCATGACGCCTGGTGAGGCCAATCGCATGCGGCCTGACATCATTCACATCACGGATGTTCAGCCGGGCGACTATTTCTATCTGTGCTCCGATGGTATGCTGGAACACATGGACGGTCACGAACTGTCAGCCCTGTTGTCCAGCAACACTTCAGACGAAGGCAAGCGCGCACTGCTCACCAAGGCCACCTTCCCGAATCGAGACAACCATTCTGCTTGGCTCATCCACGTCAAGGATGTCATCCGTGAAGACGGTGACGAGCAGCTTGTCAACGAAGAACCCACTGCCCGCTGCAATGCCCTTAACATCATGCCAAAAGCCAGCGTCAGCGAAGATGTGCAGTTGGCAGAAGACGATGATGATGTTGTAGTGGTCTCAACTCCCCAACCACCGAGGAAGAAGCTGCCCATTCAGAAGCTGGCAATAGCATTCGTTGCTATCCTCGTCGGTGTGATGGCTGTGTGGTTCCTCTTTCCTCGCCATACAGGTGAGGAAGATATGAAGGAGCAACCAAACGAGGAGCCTGCCATGCAAAAGCCCATCACCTCACCCCTTGAACTCATCAAAAATAACACCACCATAAAAGACACCACCCAGGCAAAATATGGAACAAAAAGAAATCAACAGCCAGTCGATGCTCCCCGTAGGAACGATTCTACGAGGCATATACAGGATAGATAGTTACCTTTCGTCAGGTGGCTTCGGCAACACCTACGTTGCTACCAACATTGAGTTCGATGAGCGCGTGGCCATCAAGGAGTTCTTCATGAAGGGCGTCACGCAGCGCGATGACAACCAGACCACCGTCAGTGTCAGCAACTCAGAAAATGTTGACAGCTTCCAACAACAAAAAGAGAAGTTCAAAAAGGAAGCCCGCCGTCTGCGTAGGCTGAAGAACGAACACATAGTGAAGGTTTACGATTTGTTCGAAGAGAACGGTACTGCTTACTATGTGATGGACTATATAGACGGCGAGAACCTTTCGGAACGATTGAAACGTACTGGCAAGCCCATGACCGAAGAGGAAGTGCACCAACTGTTGCCACAGATTCTTGACGCCTTAAAAACAGTACATGATGAAAAATTCTGTCATTTGGATTTGAAACCGTCCAATATCATGGTGGATAAGGCGGGGAATGTAAAATTGATAGACTTCGGAGCCAGCAAGCAGATGGGTGCAGATGGTCTACTTACCACAACTGTTCCCACTGCGTTTGCCCAAACCCCAGGCTATGCCCCGCGAGAGCAGATGGAACAGTATTACGAAAAGATTGGCCCTTGGACTGACATCTACGCCCTTGGTGCCACACTTTATGCGCTCCTCTCCAATAAGAAGCCCCCACTTCCATCAGATATAGAAGATGACATGAGTGCCGACAAGCATCTCGCCCTGCCACTGCCAGATAGTGTCAGCAACGAGATGAAGGCGTTGGTGCTTATGATGCTTCAGCCCAATCGTGCGTTTCGGCCACAAAATGTTAGTTCGTTGATAGAAGCTGAAAAAGCGAGGAAAGATGTTCAGAATGGAGGAAATTGTCCAAACCCTGACATGCCAAATGGTAAAAATGATGATGGAGTAGACGAAGGCACGATTGGAATCGGAGAACAACCAAAAGAAAGAGTAGGACAGAATCCCGAACAGCCTACACCAACCCCCAAACCCACAGACCCTCCATCAGATGAAGAAAAAGGCAAAAAAACAAATAAGGGGGGATGGGGATGGTTTTTTGTTCTACTACTTATAGGAGCAATAGGCTATGGTTGTTACCTCGTCTCAACTAAGGTCAACTCCAAAGAAGATGTTGTTACTGTCAACAAAATGAACTATAAAACAGGTATTGGCAGCTGCAAATATACCGGTCCTGTTGATGAGGACAACAAGCCTCATGGTTTGGGTGAGGCTGTTTTCAATGATGGCCGTTACTACAAAGGGGAATTTGAACACGGTGTATTGACTGGTGATAACGCTTATTTCAAATACTCTAATGGTGATGTATTTGAAGGCCGATTTTATAGAAATTCTTTTTTCGAAGGGAAATATACGATAGCCGAGGATGGAAGCTATTATATTGGCTATTATAGTAATGGCCAGCCCGATGGCGGAACTTGGTATGATAAAAACGGAAAGAAAATTGAGTAAAGTATAAAGAGAACGTTGTTATGAAGATAAGACTTATCATATTATTGTGTTGTATGTCTCTTTCTTTAATGTCATTGGCACAGGCAAGTGGAGGACAGATTAGGCGAGTACAGCCAAAGAAAAGCAATAACACCACAACAACCAAAAAGAGGAACACACCAGCGAGAACAAACACCAAGCAGACACAATGGACCGACTCTGAAGGACATGTTTATGTTGATCTCGGCCTACCCTCTGGCACGCTGTGGGCTACATGCAACATCGGCGCAAGCAGCCCCGAGGGCTACGGCGACTATTTCGCCTGGGGCGAGACGAAGGCAAAGACCACGTACAGTTGGAACACTTACAAGTGGTGCAACGGCACGTTTGACAAGTTGACCAAGTACTGCAACGATAGTAATTACGGCCTGATAGACAACAAATCTTGGCTGGAACCTGCCGACGATGCTGCCTACGTGAACTGGGGACCAGCTTGGCGCATACCAAGCCAAGAGCAATTCGAGGAACTCCTCAACAACACCAATAATACTTGGACGGCTCTGAACGGCGTTCATGGTTGGAAGTTCACCAGCAAGACAAATTCCAGTATATTCGTTTTCCTGCCCGCCGCCGGGTGGCGCAACGACAGTTCGCTGAACGTTGCTGGCTCGGGCGGCTACTACTGGTCGCGCACGCTCTACACGAGCTACCCGTACTACGCGCGCTACCTGCTCTTCTACTCGGGCCGCGTCGACACGGGCAGCTACTACCGCTGCGACGGCCGAAGCGTGCGCCCCGTGCGAGTTGCAAAATGAGCCTTGTTCAACCAAATTGATATGAGAAGCATATTTTTTTGGCAAGTATATAAGGCCTATTGTTAATTGAATTGTTCCCTATAAATGTAAATTGCTGTTGAGATGATAGTTAATAATCTTATAGTATATAGAATTGTTCCGTTTGACACAAATGTAAAAGAGGGTGATTTTGTGTATCCTCCTAAATGGGAAGTAAAAGGAGAGCGAAAGAAAAAGATAGAGGATTGTTTGGAAACCAATCGCCCAAAATCATATCCGAAACGAGACAGATGCTTATACGTATGCTTTTCAAAAGAGAATGCTTATGAATGGGCAAGAATTAAGTATGGTAAAAGAGTTACTCCTTACAAACTCCTTATGCTTGAACTAACAGGAGAGTTATATTGGTTCATGTCGGATTGCTATAATCGTGTTGAAGATGTGGTAACTCAGGAACAACTTGATGAAGCATGTAGAGATTATTGGAATTCAATGACTGAAAACAAAAATGATCTGATATTAGACAAAGGATATGAAGGCCTATTTGTGGGTGACGCCGTTGTCAAGGCTATTGAATACAAGAATTATGTAAATGGCGAAAGTATAGTTGTAGAATAGTATTTAAGATATTTAGTTTATGACTTGTTTTGTTTTTATCAAAAGCCTATGTAGAGCAGATGGAGAGGCTGCCGGGGACATGCTCTACAAACATTTTGTTGAGTATCCCAATTCTAATGCTATTGTAATTCCTCCAATTAATGTTAAATCATTCACTGAATTAAATAAAGTAATAGAATGGATTAGTTCTTCAATTAGTAGCGACAATAATGTAGTTATTAGTATTGATGCTCATTCGTGCGAAGATTATTTGACATTCAAAGATGCAAGATCGGCCAATAAAGGAGATTTCATAGAGTATTTTGAATGGAAGAAGATTGATGAACTACTAGAAAAACTATATCCGATATTTCAAAAGAATATTCTTGTAATATTCATTTCTTGCTACTCCGAATCATATTTTGCATCCTCAAAGACTTCTCATGTAAATGTACTTGCTTCAGAAGGAGAAGTGAATGCATTAAGAGCGAAAGAACTATTGACTGTTTTTTGTGACGTATACTGCGAAAGTAATAATTTTGACCAAGCTTACAATGAGATGATCAAGAAGTATCCTCTAGAAGAAGAAAAAAACAAAGAGGGTACTTATAGAGCTGCCCTTAAACTTTTCATTTAGTTATACACCACCTACAACCTAACACCACCTTGCAGGGTGGGAAATACAGAACAGAGCGAGTGCTGGGACAAGGGGGCTTTGGCAATAATAATAGAAACAAAACGTTTTAGATATGATGGCAAACGAGATTATAAAATATGAACAGCAGTTTGAGGAGATACGAGGTATCATTACCTTGCATCGTGAAAGAGCTTTGCGAGAAGTGAATGAGGAGTCACTTCAGATGAGTTGGACGGTAGGCAGGATGGTTAGCGATAAACTGAAAAACAATGAATGGGGAAGTAAGGTGGTTGTTCAGCTTTCTGAATACCTTCGGGCTAAAGACCCAACATTGAAAGGCTATAGCCGGCGTAATATATATAATATGGTGATGTTCTATGATGAATACTCTTCAGAACTATTTAGAGATCATATACAGAGCCTACCTCTGTCAGATTTTGTGCAGTCAGAAACTGCACAAATGAATAAAAATGCAATTGTGCAGTTTTCACCTGCACAATTACCAGCCATATTGTATCTTACCACATTTACTAATCATATTGAGATTCTCAATCGTTGTAAGACCATAGAGCAACGTATATTTTACATCCTCTATGCTTATCGGGAGCGGCTAAAGAATAAGGAACTGCAGCGTTGTATCGTGAATGACACCTTTGGCTCATTGATGGGAAATAAAAAGAACTTTTCTGCAGGGCTGAAGCAGATTTATCCACAATCTCCATCATTAATAAAGGATAGGGCTTTCGTGGATTTTTTGAGCTTACCAGAAAAGCATAGCGAAAGGCAGTTGCACAAAGGGCTATTGGACCACATGAAGCAGTTCGTGTTGGAATTGGGCAAGGATTTTCTATTTGTTGATAGCGAATACCCGTTACAAGTGGGTAGCTCTACGTTTAAAGTGGATTTATTGTTCTATCATCGTGGCCTTCAATGCCTTGTTGCCATTGAACTAAAGGCAAAGAAGTTTAAGCCAGAATATATGGGACAGCTGGAATTCTATTTGGAGGCTTTGGACAGAGATGTTAAACGTAGTAATGAAAATCCAAGCATAGGCATCCTGCTTTGTCAGTCGGCTGACCAGAGTGTTGTAGAATATGCCATGAGTAGGAGCCTTAGTCCAACAATGGTCGCAGAGTATCATCGACAACTAATACCAAAGGAGGTTATTCAGAAATCTTTAGACGAGTTCTGTTCCTTTCTAAAGGAGCTTAAAGACAAATAGTATATGCAACACTTACAACCTAACACCACCTTGCAAGGTGGGAAATACAGAATAGAGCGAGTGCTGGGGCAAGGAGGCTTCGGCATCACATATTTGGCACGTAATACCGTGTTTGATGTTGATGTGGCCATCAAGGAGTTTTTCATGAAGGATGAGTACAATCGCGATGGTAGTTCTGTTACAATGCCCAACACCACAAAGCAAGAACTGTTTCATGGGCAGAAGGAGAAGTTCAAGAAAGAGGCTAAGCGTATGTTCGCTATTAACAACGAACATATTATTAGTGTTCATGACCTCTTCGAGGAGAACGGTACCGCCTACTACGTGATGGACTATGTGGATGGTGAGAATCTGGCAGAACGATTGAAGCGTACTGGCAAGCCCATGACTGAGGCAGAAGTGAACCAAATACTCCCACAAGTTTTAGATGCCCTGAAAGCTATTCATGATGAAGGCATCTGGCACCTTGACCTGAAGCCTACCAATATCATGGTAGACAAGACTGGCAAGGTGAAACTTATCGACTTCGGAGCATCTAAACAATTTAACACTCAAAAAGGGGGAGCCACCACCAGCACCGCCATCAGCTATACCAATGGCTATGCTCCTCGTGAGCAAATGGAACAAAACCTTAACAAGATAGGTCCTTGGACAGATATCTACGCCCTTGGTGCCACGCTTTATGCGCTCCTTTCCAAAAAGAAACCTCCACTTCCATCTGACATTGACGATGACATGAGTGCTGACAAGCACCTTGCCCTCCCTATGCCTCCTAACGTTAGTGAGGACATGAAACAATTTGTTCTTTGGCTGATGCAGACTAATAGGCAGAAAAGGCCACAAACAATAAGTGCTGTTTCTGACAGATTCTATAACTCGGTGCAGAAACACACAGGTAAAGCCTTTTATGGCAATACCCAAAAAGACGATGAATCAGATGAAGGAAAAGGAGAAGGAACGATACTAATAGGAATAAATGATGAAGACAACGATATTCTTTCACGATATGATTCTTATATCTACGAAGATATATTTAAAGACCATCACGATTTGCTAGTATCTGCCGATAAAGGGGATGCTCAAAGTCAATTCCTTTTGGGAGATTGGTTCTTTGAGCATTCTGGAAAAGAGGAGTATAAAAAGGAGACTCCTCGTTGGTATGAAAAAGCGGTACAGCAGGGACATTTGGAGGCTATGTACAAATTGGCTCTTTGCTATGAATGCGGAAGAGGCGTTGATAAGAATGTTAGTGAGGCGATAACATGGTATAGCAAAGCCGCAAAAGGAGGACATGCAAAATCTGTGAATAAACTCTTTTTTTTGCTTGATGGAGAAGCTATGTTTCAGTTTGGCAAATGTTATGAAAATGGTATAGGTGTTGCTAAAAATTACAAAGATGCAATGGAGTGGTACAAAAAAGCAGCAAAAAAAGGATTCAGTCCAGCCCGAATAAAAGTCTTGCATTCCTATCTGTATGGATATATGGTTAGCAAGGACATAAAAGAAGCATTAAAATGGGACGAAAAAACAGGAGAAGGATTAGGGAGAACGGATTTATGCACAATAGGCAATGCCTATGACAAAGGTGAAGGTATTCCTGAAAATAAGTCTAAAGCAATTGAGTATTATAGAAAAGCTGCTAATTTGGACAATGCTGAAGCACAATACAAATTAGGCGAGTACTATGAGAAAGGAATAGAAGTGGCTGTTGATAAAAAGAGGGCAGTAGAATGGTATGAAAAAGCTGCGGCACAAGGTAATAGCCTTGCAATGGATAGTGTAAACAGGTTGAAACATTCTAATAAAGGTTTGTCATGTTTAGGAGGCATTTTATGTTTCTTAATTCCAGGGTTTGCCACTTATTTCTTTTTGGAAAATGTGATAGCCCAAGATTGGTTAAATCCTGGAGTGACAATATTGGGTTATTTAATAACGAGAGATGGTGTTATCAGTGTCGTGAGTTTCCTCGTTGGTATTCTCTGTATAGATTTAGCAGATAAATCTCTTAGAGGAAATGGCATATAACAATGAGATAAATAGAAAAAAGTTAGGGGCCGCAACTGATATCTGTTTTTGGAATTTTGCCTATTATATAGTAAATGGACAAAAGAGCAAAAATGAGTAATGCCTATTTTAAAGACAATTCTTTCTCTAATAAAGACAAATTTGTGGATACTTATATAAGATTTAAGAAATGAGTATTATGCAACACCTACGACCTAACACCACCTTGCAAGGTGGAAAATACAGAATAGAGCGTGTGCTGGGGCAAGGAGGCTTCGGTGTTACGTATTTGGCTAATTGCACATCAAATGGCAAAATGGGCTCAATAAAGGAATTGATCATTACACCTCTGTGGCGAATGATACTGTAAATTGTGTAATGGATCAATAATAATAGAAATCTTTGACAAACATGAAGAAAATAATTGAATACATACTTTCCCTTTGGAAGGAAATGGTCACGAATGAGAGCAAAGAATATGTGATTTTTGAACAAGAATACAAGTGGATTGTTGATTTTTTTCAAGAACTTGGCTTTTCAAACATATCCTACTTCAATTATGGTTTGAATCAAGAATTTATACATCAGGAAAGAGCTCAAAAGATACTCCTATCTATAGAATTTTCTTCTAAAAGAAGGGATTGGGATGTAGTTTCTATAAGGTTGTATCAAACGAGTAATCCTCAAGTTGAAAGAAAATGGAGTATATGGATGTCGAGTTTGGACGAGAACAAGCTCAAGGATGAAATTGGGATTACATCTAAAGCCTTTTCAGAAGTAACAGGTGAGTTTGCTAATGATGGCGAACCCATTTATCTCTATCCTCACCATTCTTATCCAATATTTAAAGAGAAAGAATATCTTATTGCAAATGAAGAAAAATGGATTGTCGCCAAAAATTATGGTGAATTATTTTTGGAAGCATATCGTCTGGGCAGTAAGACGGTGAAGGATATTCGTCCCGTAAAAATCGGAAGTGAGATGGAAGTGCTTGGTTCTAACGGTAGATACAGGTGGGAAACGTATTGGGATGTGAAAAATGGAGGTGTCATCACATCTTTACATTCGAGTATACAAAAATAGAATAATGTGTCCCATTTGTAGATCTGTTCTTGTTGTGAAGAATCCACAAAATGAGACAGTGAAGCAAATCACTTGCCCTTCTTGCAAAGCCAAACTTCAAGTCAAGAACTGCACAAATGAATAAAGATGCAAATAACACCTAAAGAGGTCGTCCTGTAATCTTTGGAAGAGTTTTGTTCCATTTAAAAAGAATATAATTCACAAATAATGCAACACTTACAACCAAATACCACCCTGCAGGGTGGAAAATACAGAATAGAGCGAGTGCTGGGGCAAGGAGGCTTCGGCAATACGTATGTTGGCTACAATACTGAGTTTGAAGAGACCGTAGCCATAAAGGAGTTCTTCATGAAAGGCGTGACGGAACGAAACGAGACTACCAGTGTCGTCAGCGTGAGTAATGCAGACAATGTGCAACAGTTTGAAGAGCAACGTGAGAAGTTCAAGAAAGAGGCTCGCCGTCTGCGAAGAATGAAAAACGAGCATATTGTGAAGGTGCATGACCTGTTTGAAGAGAACGGTACCGCCTACTATGTGATGGATTATATAGACGGGGAGTCACTGGC
>ODAI014160025.1_pt1 | contig 13659 bp, 9 predicted proteins | sample 1539321 | NCBI WGS metagenome assembly ODAI01 (sample SAMN02144231, study PRJEB22623) | gut metagenome | biome: sheep rumen | host: Ovis aries | place: New Zealand
CATGACGTAGCCCGCGTCGCAAGACCACATAAGCGCAACGGCAACTTTGCTGCTTTTAGCCGCCATCTTGAACTTGACGTCGTCTACGTCCCAGATAGTCCCTTCCTTAATCGCGTTCAGAGTGGCTTTCGCTTTACTTATCGTCTCCGCGGTCGTGTCCTCGAAAATGCTTTGAACTTTCGCTTTCTTTTCGTTTCCGGAAAGAGCGTTTAACGCCTCTCTTTCGTTATATAAGCACGCCGCAACGTAAGTGTCGCGAATAGAATCTTTTATCGAACGATGGTCTTTAAATTCATCGCCGAAAAGCGCCGTCCAACTGTCGATCTGTTTGCCGGTTTTGGTTATATCGTAAACCAAGCCCAAAGTTCCGTACATATATGGAACGGTATACTTCAGTTCGGGGTCGAATTCGCGGGAAGTTTCGAGATATTCCTCTTTGAAAAGTCCGTTTTTCTCGACGTCGATCACGGTTTTATCAACGGGGAGGAGCAGGTCTTTTTTTATGAGATATTCCACCATATAGTCGCTCGGAACTAACAAATCGTAATCGGATTTGTTCTTTTCGACGGCTTTTTGAATATCTTCGACGGCGTCGAAATTTTTGACGGATACTGTAACGGTTTTTCCCGTTTCCGCTTTATACCACTTTGAAAACTCTTCGAAGATATCTTCGTCGATGTATTCGCCGGGCATGTAGAGTTTCAACTGCTCGTCGCGGTTTTCGCCGCATGAAGTTAAAGCGGCAACTGCGCCCGTTGATATTGCAACGGTCAAAAGGGTGCTGATAAGTCTTTTCATTTTTTGTCTCCTTTGCTGTTTTTTGCGTTTTTATTTTTTATGATATTATAAACTATCAACGAAATCAATACTACGGCGAATATAAGCGTGGACAGCGCGCGTATCTCGCTCGGAAGTTTTTTCCTTATTCCCGAGTACACGAAAGTGGAAATGGTTTCTATGTCCGCGCCGATCGAGTTTATGTTCGTTATAACGAAATCGTCGAGCGAAAGCGTAAACGCAAGCGCAAATCCCGAAACCATCGCTCCGGCGAGTTGCGGGAGCATCACGGTGAATAAACTTCGCATAGGTCCGGCGCCCAAGTCCAGGCTCGCCTCTAATGTGTTTGGGTTTAACTGTTTAAGTCTCGGGCTTACCGTTAAAATGACGTAGGGGGTAGTAATTACCGTATGCGCGATTATAAGCCAGGTTATACTGAAATTGACGGGTAAAAGCAGAGTGTCGCGAAGGAACAGCATTAACAGAAAAAATCCCATCGCGGTAACGATTTCTGCGTTTACGATCGTTATTTGCGACGACGCGTCTATTATCGCCCGCGATTTTTTGCGCATGTAATGTATACCTATCGACGCCGTTGTTCCGAGAAGAGTCGCGAGCGTCGCCGATATTATTCCGATAACGAGAGTATTCCGCGTAGCCGACAGGAGTTTCTCGTTTTCAAAGAGTTTCCCGTAAAGACTTAGCGTAAACGTTCCGAATTCGTCGCCGATAGAACGCGCCGGGCTGAACGAATACGCAACTATCATTATAAGCGGAAGATATATCGCCGCAAGCACGATGATAAGTACCAGCCATTTGACTATTAAAGCGACTATCGAAGAAGGCTTTTTATTCATCTTTCTTGCCTCCTTTTATCGGTTTTGAAGTTTTACCTGATAGCGCCGAGCCGATGAGCATGACCGCTATAACTATTACGAGCAGTACGAACGACAGCGCCGAGCCGTAACCGTAAGAGTCCTGCTCGAAGAGCGTAGCGATCTTTGCGCCGATAACGCTCGTGTTCATATCGCCCATCGCCATGGTTATGGAGTAGGAACTGAATATCGGCATAAACATCATGCTTATTCCGCTTATAATTCCCGGGAGCGAAAGCGGCAGGGTAACTTTTAAAAAGGTTTTAACGCCGTTTGCGCCGAGGTCCAACGAGGCCTCGTTATAACTTTTATCCATATTTGACAAAACGGTGTAAATCGGCAGCAGCATATACGGAAAGAAATCGTATACCATACCTATTACCGCCGCGCCGTAACTTTGACCTATCCCGATCATTTGTAGCATCGATTTAAGCGCGAAGATACGGAGCATGAAGTTTATCCACATGGGTATGATAAACAAAAGCGAAAGTATAGCTATTTTGTTGAACGGCGAACTCGCCAGAATATATGCGACGGGGTAGGCGATAACGAGACATATCGCCGTCGATAAAGCCGCTATACCCACGGTCTTAAACAGTTGATTTACGTTTTCGGGGTTGGAAAACACGTCTATAAAATTATTGAAAGTAAACGAGCCGTCCTCTCCGATAAGCGAATATATAAGTACTAAAATAAGCGGCACTATGACGAATACTATCGTTACGCCGACGTAGGGAAAGGCGAACGCGGTAGGGCGAAAAGTCTTTGCTTTTTTCATTTAGTCCGCCTCCGAGTCGGTTATCGGCTCATTTTCGGCGTCGTCGATTTTTTCGACTATGATTTTTTCCGGTATCAGATTAATGCCCACGCGGTCGTTTATATTCCACTCGTAGGGAGTATCGACTAAAAAGTCCTCGCCCCTGTCGGTTCTGAGTTGTACTTGATAATAAGTGCCTTTGTAGACGCTTTGCTTTACCTTTGCGCCGATAACGCCGTCGTTTTCATCGTCTAAAATCTCAACCGCGTCGAACGGAACTTTTACTATTACTTCATCGCCCTTTTCAAGCGTTTCATCCGCATTATTAAATTTAAACGAACCGCCGCAAAGCCAAACCGTTTCTTCGTCCTCGACCTCGCCGACGAAAGAGTTGATCGTGCGAATCTTCCGCATTATATGTATACTGCTTGGCGAAACGCCGAGAACGACTTTTGTTCCCAAATTGAAATTCGAGGTGTTTTGCACTGTAAATTCGTAAGAGTCGGCAAGTACGATCATTTCGTAATAAGTGCCTTTAAAGACTGAAGATATGACTTCGCCTTTGAACTGCCCCTCGCCGCCGACGGAAATCGCTATATCTTCCGGGCGAATTACTATATCGACTTGTTCGTTTTTGTGAAAGCCGCCGTCCATACACGGAAGTGAAACTCCGAGGAATTTCACGAGTCTATCTTTAAGCATCGTCCCCGACAATATATTACTTTCGCCTATAAAGTTGGCTACGAAAGCGTTTTTCGGTTCGTCGTAAATCTCTTTCGGAGTGTCTATTTGCTGAATTTGTCCGTCGTTTATGACGACTACCGTATCGCTCATCGTAAGCGCTTCTTCCTGGTCGTGAGTGACGTAAATGAACGTGATTCCGAGTTCTCTGTGCATGCGTTTCAACTCGATCTGCATTTCCTTACGCATTTTAAGGTCCAACGCTCCGAGCGGTTCGTCCAGGAGAAGTACTTTCGGCTCGCAAACGAGCGCGCGAGCGATCGCGATACGCTGTTGCTGTCCGCCGGAGAGCGAATTGACGTTCCTGTAACCGTAGTCCTCGAGGTCTACCATCTTGAGCGCGCGGTTGACCTTTTCGGCTATTTCTTCTTTCGTAAAATGCCTGTAAATAGTCTTGCCGTTCTTTTCGCTTGCGGGAATCTTTTTAAGTTTCAGCCCGAACGCGATATTGTTGAACACGTTTAGGTGCGGGAAAAGCGCGTATTTTTGGAAAACCGTGTTTACGGGACGTCTGTAGGGCGGAATTGCCGTAATATCTTCGCCGCCTATCAGTATCCTACCCTTAGTCGGGGTCTCGAACCCCGCAATCATTCTTAGGACTGTGGTCTTGCCGCAACCGGACGGACCGAGCAGGGTAACGAATTCGCCTTTTCTGATGTAAAGCGAAAGGTTTTTTACGACCGGTTTATCGCCGAAACTCTTTTCAACGCCGATTAGTTCTATGATTTTTTCTTCAGTGTCCATATTTCGCTCCTTAAAACGTCGGCGGAGTGCTTATCCATAAGAATTTAGCCACTCTGTCGGTAGGGTTTTCTATGTAATGCGCTTTAGACGACGAATAATAGAAACTTTCGCCCTTGTTGCATCTGTATTTTTTGTTCCCGATATGAATAACTATCGAGCCGGTTAAAACGTAGCCGAACTCTTCGCCTTCGTGGGGGATGTCCGCCTCCGTCTTTTTGGTCGGCATAAGTTCCGTAAGGATAGGTTCGAGCATATTTTTCTGAGAGTTGTTCACCAGCCACGTTATTTTGAACGCGCCCGCGTCTTTCTCGAAAAAGTCGCTCTCTTTGAATACGATTTGCTCTTCTTCCTCGTCGGCGAAAAAGTCCTTGAGCGTAGTGCCGAGCGCGGACAAAATATCGATTAACGTTGCTATAGACGGACTTGTCAGGTCGTTTTCGAGTTGACTGATATATCCTTTCGTCAGTTCGCAACGGTCGGCAAGTTCTTCTTGCGTCAGATCGTTTTGCAACCTGAGTTCTTTTATTTTGTTGCCGAGTTCCATATCGCCCCTCCTTTTCAACTTCGTTTCGGGTAGCGGTTTAAAGATTTTAAACCCGAAGTTTACAAGATTTAGAAATTATAAACCGAAAGTTTAATAAAACTAAACCGAACGACTTTATTATTATATATATAAGCCGTAGCCTTGTCAATCGTTTTAAAGGCATTTTTCAAAAAATATTTAAAAATTATTTAACTGCTCAAAATAGCGTTATGAAAAAGATAATTTTTGCCGCGATCGCGGCTGTGACGGTTTTATTTTCAAGCCCCTCGAATGCGGTGTTTGCAAACGAAAGACTGCTCCCGATTTACAGGGTAGACAGGTCGGATAATTTAATTTCCATTTCGTTCGACTGCGCCTGGGGCGACGAGTACACTGACGAGTTGTTGTCCGTAATGGACGAATACGACGTAAAATGCACGTTTTTTGCGGTTGAATTCTGGACGAAGAAATATCCAGAGCGGATAAAAGCCATCTCCGAGGCGGGGCATGAGATAGGCACGCACTCGGCAACGCATCCGCACATGAGTAAAATGAGCAAAGAAAAAATAGCCGAAGAACTAAAGAGTTCCGCGGCGGCGATAACCGAAATAACGGGTAAAAAGGTAGAATTGTTCCGCGCTCCGTTCGGCGAATACGATAACGAAGTGATTTCCGCGGCGAAAGAGTTGGGGCTTTTTACCGTGCAATGGGACGTTGACTCTCTCGACTGGAAGAACCTGTCGTCGCGCGAGATAGCGGATAGAATTATAAAGCGCACGAAATCCGGCTCGATAATACTCTGCCACAACAACGGCTTGCACACCGCCGAAAGCCTGCCGCAAATTTTTTCCGCGCTTAAAGCAAAAGGCTTTAAATTCGTGCCTATAGGCGAACTTATTTATAAAACAGACTATAAAATTCTACCCGACGGGACCCAATCAAATAATTGACTTAAACTCGGCGATGTGATATAATAACCCCGCAATGAAGAAAACGGTGGTCGTTGGAATGAGCGGCGGGGTATACAATTCTGTCGCGGCTCTGCTACTTAAAGAACAAGGGTACAACGTAATAGGTCTTTTCATGAAGAATTGGGAGGGCGACGACGAGGACGGATGTTGCACGGCGGACGACGATTATTCGGACGTCAGAAGAGTCTGCGACAAAATAGGAATACCCTATTACTCCGTCAATTTCGCCAAAGAATATATGGACAGGGTGTTCAAGTATTTTTTGGACGAATATTCCAAAGGCAGAACTCCCAACCCGGACGTGCTGTGCAACCGCGAGATAAAATTCGGACCGTTTAAAAAATACGCCGAAGAACTCGGCGCGGACTATATCGCCACGGGACATTACTGCGGAATCCGCCACGACGGCGAAACGCATTATCTTTTAAAGGCGAAAGACCAAAACAAGGACCAGACCTACTTTTTAAATCAACTGTCGCAAGAGCAACTCAAAAACGTTTTGTTTCCTCTTAAAGATCTCGTAAAGCCGGAGATAAGAAAGATAGCGGAAGAAAACGGGCTTTCTACCGCCGAGAAAAAGGACAGTACGGGTATCTGCTTTATAGGCGAGCGGAAGTTCAGACAGTTTTTAATGAATTATCTGCCCGCAAAAGAGGGAGATATAAAGACCTACGACGGCAGGACTCTCGGCAAGCATTACGGGCTTATGTATTACACGATAGGACAGCGCAAAGGCTTAGACGTCGGCGGACAGAAAAACGACGCGGGGCGGTGGTTTGTTGTCGAAAAAGATATGAAAAATAACGTGTTATACGTCGCTCACGGCGAAGAAGAGCGACTGTATTCAAATGGCTTGGTGCTGTATAGTTGCAATTGGATACCGCGAAAGCCCGAGGCGGAAGAGTTTAAGTGTAAAGCGAAATTCCGCTATCGTCAAGACGAACAGGGCGTAACGGTAAGGATAGAGAAAGACAGGACGGTAGTGACTTTTGACGAGCGCCAGCGCGCGATAACGGTAGGGCAATACGCGGTATTTTACGACGAAGAGAAGTGTCTCGGCGGCGGAGTTATAGAAGAGGTTATATTTTAAAGGGGATATCTTGCAAAAGCGAGGTATCCTTTAACAATGAAAAAACAGCCTATAAGTTGATTATCGGCTGTTTTTTTGATATTTAACGAGCAGGTTCAAAGTGCTTAAAACGTGTTTTTTCATATCGTCCGGCAGTTTTTTATAGTCTGATAGGGCGAGCGATTCCTCGTCGTTTGCGGCGGAGTATTGCGGCAGATAAAAATCGTCGGTTTTACCGACCAAATAGTCGATAGAGCAATCGAATATCTCCGAAAGTTTAACGAGTGTATCTATATTAGGCTCGGAACGACCTTTTTCGTATTCGCAAATACTGTTTTTTGAAAGCATAAGCATATCGGCAAGTTCTTTTTGCGTCAAATTTTTTTCTTTTCTCAATTCTTTCAATCTGTCTGTAAACATATCATTAATATAATACAATAATTTTGTATTATTATGCTTGACAATACAGAAATATTGTGTTATACTCCAAAATAGTACAAAATTCTTGTGTTTAATTTATAAAAATACAAATTTTTTGAAAACGGAGGATAGAAATGAAAAATAAAGTCATTAAAATGCTATTAACGGCGCTGTTAAGTTTTACGGCGTTATTTGTCGCTGCGTGTTCGGCAAGCGATATACAAACGGTAATAGACAACAACAAGACAAAATTATCGACCCCAACGAATATTTACGTTGACGATAATAACGTACTTCGTTGGGACGAAGTGTCGGGTGCGACTTCGTATACCGTATTGATAGCGAACGAAGAGTATTCGCGACCCGCGCATTTTATCGATTTAAAGCCGATAATCAAAGCAAACGGCTCGTATGAGATTTATGTAAGGGCAAAATCCGAACAGGTTTACGTCGAGGATAGCAGTTGGTCAAGCGTATATACATTTGATTATAACGGCATAATCGTTGAAAAGTTAGACGCGCCGACAATCACCGCCATAGAAAACGACGTGGTCTACTGGTCTCCGACGGAAAACGCCGAGTATTATGCTCTAAAGGCAAACAAAAACGGCGTAATATATTCTTATGAAACGGGTAAAGGCGAGACGACTTGCGCTTTAACCGATTTAAAGCGAAACGGCGAGCGCATAAGCGGCTACGGCGAAATAGAGATTTCCGTCAAGGCATGTTCGGACAATGCGACTTCTTCCGAGTGGTCTGACGGCTATAACGTTTTTTACGTTGCTCCGTCGTCGGATAGCGATTTGCAGACTTTGGCGAATTGGAATATCGGTTACGGCTACAATCTGCTCGAAAACGAGTATTTAAAACTCAACAATTATAAGTCCGCATACGCGGTATTCGACCTTTCAAAACTTTTAACCGTCGCAACCGCAGACGTAAACTCGCATAACAATACGGCGGAATACGAGGCGTATAGTTTCAGTTCCGTAGAGGAATTTTTAACGCAACTCGATATAGATATGAGTATGAGCAACAGCGTTGGAGCAAGCGCAAGTTATGCTATGTGTAAGGCTGCTGCAAATTTGAAAACCGCTTTATCGTTATCTATGTCAACCTCGATAAAAGCCTATGCAAGTTCGAAAATTATTTTTTACAATTTCTACATAACCAACGGTATAAAATCCGTTAAGTTGAAAGAATCTGACGAGCGGCTTTTGAAATATTCGTTAAATAGCGCGTTTGTCAATGACTTGTGCGGTATTTCTGCTTCAACCGCAAATATGACGTACGAGCAAAGGGCGGAATATATCTTAAACAATTACGGAACGCACGCCATTTTAGGCGTAAACACGGGCGGAATATTAACGTCTACTTACGTTGCTGCTACTAACGAATTAGACGTTGCGCTTAAGTTAAAGGAAAGCGGTTCAATAGATATGAGCAGCGAGGCGGGCGCGTCTTTCAACGGCGCAACTGCAAGCGTTAGTGAGGCAATGAGTTTATCTGAATCAGTTGAAACGTACAATAAATCTCATTCTGGCGTATCCTACATTAGTTTTAAGACAATAGCGTACGGCGGTAAAACAGACCTTTCTCTTTCTTCGGACGCGACTGCGGCGTTAAAGGGTTGGGAAATGACTTCTTCAAACGATATGCCTATATCCGTATATCAGGATAAAGCCTACGATATAGCATACTTGATTTCGCTATACGATAACGATTTCGGAAGATATTTCGCAAAATATATAGGCGACCGTGCCAGCGAAGAATTTGCCGCCCTCACCGCGCAGTTCGAGAGAGAAAACAGTTTACCTGTCAATTTAGAGGTTGAAAACGGCAAAAACGTAATGAAAATCGATTTAAGCGCTTATCAGGAATCGGGTTTAGACGGCGTTTACAATCCTAATTTAGTAAACGACGTCTTAACGGTTTACCCGGTTTATTGTTGTAAAAACGTCGATAAAATCGTCGTAATGGGCGCGTTTGACGAAAAAAAGAGTTTGATTGATTTTTCGATAGAACTTTCAAAACAATGGAAGAGAGACGTCGAAATAGAATTTATAAACTGCGGCTTTGTCTGCGCGACGGAAAGGGGCTTGGTCGACGACGGCAAAGTATCGAAAAATATCGGCGTAAACGTTTCGTTCAGCGGCGTAAACTACGTTAAAGATAAACAAGGCAATGAAAATCTCTATTCGACTATAAACGGCAAAACGTATAACTTTTCTTTTGAAAAGAACGACGATATAACTTTGGACACCTCGACAGTGAGATTTTCGGACGGCAAAATGTGCCTTATCGACGCCGAAAAAGAAAATTATAACTTTTTGGGTTGGTATGCCTGGAATAACGAAGAAGAAGTTCAAGTGACGAACGGTTTAACCGAAGTCGTAGATACTTACGAATTAGCCGACCTTACCGTTTCGCTCCACGCGAAATTCGGACCCGCCGTATATGAGATTACTTTGGATAATCAATTCGCTACCGTCGGCGGCACAACTAAAATTTTCGAGAGATTTAACGACAGATTTTATTTTGCTTACGACTTTGATAACGGCGAATGCTCCGAAGAAGTCGAAACTATAACCATACCCCAAAAGACGGGCTATGATTTCTTGGGTTACTATCAAAGCGTTTCCGACAACAATACGTTAAACGCCGACGGCAATCTTTTATATATAGACGCAACGGGTAAGTTGACGCATTTGGGTAATACTCCGCAAGAACGAGCGCGAACGTTTACGGCAAAAATCACGCTTTATGCTTTATGGAAACCGCATACGAGTATAATATCATTATGCGAACGCTCCGGCGACGATGAAATTATAATAAAATTAAAATCGGTATACAATACGGGTATTTATGACGAAAACGACAATAAGATAAATGGAATTACTCCGCCCGTAAGAGCGCAGTATATTTTCGGCGGATATTATAAAGCGGTAACGAATAACGAAACCGCCAACGCGAGCGGCACGGGTAGAATGATAGACAATAACGGCAACTTTGACTTCGATTCTACGGCTATAACTTCCGACGTTAGTTACGTCGCTTTATGGACGAAAGGGGAATTTGCCGTCGAGTTGGTAACGAACGGCGGAATTATTGACGGAACTCCGCTTACGACGTATTCGTCTTTAGACGGCGCGGTATTGTCTAAGATTAGTAAAGCGGGCTATATTTTCGAGGGTTGGTACGACGCCGAGGACGTAAAATGGAAAGAAATACCCGTCGGAACTAACGAAGATTTAACTTTTACGGCAAAGTGGACCGTAGATCCGTATGAAATAAGTAAATACGTTTCAAACGGCGAGGTCGTAAGCGATTCGTATGAAGGCGGAAATTCTTATACCGTTTATAAAGGAATAGACAATACTCCGAAAATTTCATCGGGCAAAGTAATACTTGACTGGAGTGAAGAAACAAACGTCAACGTAAACGAGCATCAAGCGCGCGAAGTGGTCAATACGGATTATTACAATCATTTAACGATAGGCGGGGAATATACGGAAGTAATATTTATCGGTGCCGAAAATATAACGTATAAAAATTTCAGGATAAACGTTAATGATGACGTTAAAGAATTGACGATAAGATTTAAAGATTTCAATTACTCAACAAACGGTCTTACCGCAATAGGGGTTACAAGTAGTGTAGAACTTACGATAGAGTTTATAGGCGAATGTTCAATCGGCGCAACTTATGAAGAGGGTTCTATATTAGGCGAAGAGGCTATGCCGATTGAAAATTTAACGCTTATCGGCGCGGGGAACGCAACAATAAAGGCGGCTAATGCGACGACGTCGTCGAAGAACGGCAAATCGGCAATTTGGGCGAATAACATTACGATAACGATGAGCGGTGATTTAACCGTTTACGGCGGAAACGGAGCAAACGGAGCGAGTGCGGGCGCAAACGGCGGCAATGGTGGTACAGGAATTGTTGCAAATACTATTACCGTAGATATGACAGGCTCTTTAACCGTATACGGCGGCAACGGCGGCAACGGCTTCGACGGGAGTCAAGGCAAAAAGGGATCAACAGGGGCTGAATATCAAAAAGGTGGTCAAGGGGGAAAAGGAGGAAACGGCGGAAACGGCGGTAAAGGTGGAGCCTCAATCGCTACCGCAAATCTATTAATTTATAAAGGAAACTTTATTTTATATGGCGGCGACGGCGGTAAAGGCGGCGACGGCGGTAAAGGCGGTAAAGGTGGAACAGGTGGAGTAAACACATGGGCATTTACTGTTGGTGCAGAAGGTGGAAATGGTGGCAATGGCGGAACTGGCGGCAATAGTGGGGTTCCTGGCAATGTTGAAATCATAAAATTCATTGAAAATGGCAGTATAAATATATCAATAGAATCTGGTTGCTTAGAGATTAATAGAGGCTCCTACGGTGCTGCGGGTTGTGGGGGCGAAAAAGGCCCCGGCGGTGACGGCGGAAAAGGTGGAGGTGGTGGCTATGGTCCCTCTGGTAATTCAGGTTCAACGGGTCAACCAGGCATATATTTATATGATACTTCAGTACCTAAAACAACAAGCATAACAATTGATGGCACAATCAATACATATGGGGAATAATTATACAAACCAAAAAATTTTGGATAATTAAAAGAACGAAGTGAGAGGCAGTCAACCTCTCACTTTTTCATATACTTATGTGTTTTACAACGCGGATATTAAATGGTAGTTTAAAAATTTTTATAATTTAAAAAAATTTTTGTCAAAAAAAAGGGATTTGGCATTTTCTTACAGTATAATATAAGTATGAAAGATAATATTTTTTTAAAAGAGGACAAGTTCTTTTCGCCTTTTGCGACAAAATCCAAAGACACTAAAGGCAGACAAACCTATGAAGAGCCTTGCGAAATGCGTACCGAATTCCAACGCGACAGGGATAGAATTATCTATTCCAAAGCCTTCCGCCGCTTAAAGAATAAAACTCAGGTGTTTTTTTCGCCGGACGGCGATCATTATATGACGAGACTTACGCATACTTTAGACGTATCGCAAATCGCCCGCTCCATAGCGCGGAGTTTAGACCTCAACGAGGATTTAGCCGAGGCGATTTCGCTCGGACACGATCTCGGGCATACGCCTTTCGGGCATATCGGCGAGAGGATATTGGCGGGGCTTAACCCCGACGGTTTCGAGCATAACGTTCAGTCCCTTCGCGTGGTGGACGTTTTGGAGGACGAGGGCAGAGGCTTAAATTTAACTTACGAAGTCAGAGACGGTATTTTGCAACACAAAAAGTCCGGAACTCCGCACACTATAGAGGGCGAGGTCGTTTCTTTGGCGGACAGAATAGCGTATTTAAACCACGACATCGACGACGCCGTGCGCGCGGGGATATTCGGCGAAGAGGATATTCCGAGAGAGTACCGAGAAGTGCTTGGAAAGACTACGAGCGCGAGGATAAACAAAATGATTTCCTCGATATGCAAAAACTCATACGGCAAGCCGCACGTTGAAATGGAACCGGAGATAAAAGAGATAACCGAAAGCCTGCGCGATTTCATGTTCAACAAGGTGTATAAGACCAAACTTGCGGTATCCGAAGAGCATAGAGCGAGCAGAATGATAACCGCGCTTTACGAATATTTTAAGAACAAGCCGGAGGCACTTCCCGAATTTTATTTAAACGACGCTACGGAATTCGGTCTTGACGCCGCGATTTCGGATTACATATCGGGCATGACGGACAGATACGCGGTGTACGTCTTTGAACAACTGTTCGTGCCGAAAACTTTTTTCATGAGATAGAATGATAAAAGAAGAGTTTATCGAAAAACTGAAAGAAAAGAACAACATCGTAGACGTTGTCGGAAAATACTGCACCTTAAAGAAACGTGGTAGCAGTTTTTGGGCGTGCTGTCCGTTGCCCGGACATTCGGAGCGGACGCCGTCGTTTTCGGTAAACGAGCCGGGGCAATTTTTCAAATGTTTCGGTTGCGGTAAGGGCGGGAACGTCTTTACGTTTATTATGGAAATGGAGAATCTCGACTTTGTCGGCGCCGTCAGACACCTTGCGGAGATTTCGGGTATGGAGATTCCCGACGACGGTAAAGACGAGAACTCGACGTTTAAAAAGCGCGGAGACCGCGACAGAATGCTCGCGCTCATGCGCGAAACGGCGCTATTTTACGTCCATAACCTCGACTCTGCGGGCGCGAAAGCGCATAGGGAATATTTAAGCGGCAGAGGAATAGACGCAGTCACCGCAAAGACTTTCGGGATAGGCGCGTCATTGGATTTTAATTCTTTGCCGAGGTATTTACGGTCGAAAGGCTATACCGACGAAGAGATGCTCAGTTGCGGGGTATGCTCGCGCTACGGCAGAGATAAAGACGGCAAAACGACTTACGAAACGGGCGACGCGCTATACGGCAGACTGATAATACCGATAATAAACAATTTCTCGAACGTAATCGCGTTCGGCGGCAGACTGCTTGAAAAAAAACCGAACTTTGCGAAATATAAAAATACTCAAGAGACCGAACTGTTTATAAAGAACAGAACTCTATACAACATAAATCAATTAAAGAAATTGAAAAGCGGCGGCGGACTGAAAGACGTGATCATGGTAGAGGGGTATATGGACGTCATATCGCTTTACAGCGCGGGATTTAAGAACGTAGTGGCGTCGATGGGAACGTCGCTTACCGTAGAGCAGGCGCGGATATTAAAGCGGTATACGGACACCGTGATAATAAGTTACGAAGGCGACGGAGAGGGGAAAAAAGCGACTATATGCGGCATTGACATTCTTAAAAC
>ODAI010035650.1_pt1 | contig 13656 bp, 6 predicted proteins | sample 1539321 | NCBI WGS metagenome assembly ODAI01 (sample SAMN02144231, study PRJEB22623) | gut metagenome | biome: sheep rumen | host: Ovis aries | place: New Zealand
ATCTGGCATCGCGCCACCGCAAGAAGGTGGACATCATCACCAAGGCATTCAACTTTGCCCGGCAGGCGCACAAAGGCGTGCGCCGACTTAGTGGCGAGCCCTATATCATGCACCCCATCGCCGTGGCGCAGATAGCCTGCGAGGAGGTGGGGCTGGGTTCTACCAGCATCTGCGCGGCACTGCTGCACGACGTGGTAGAAGACACCGACTATACCACCGAGGACATAGAGAACATCTTCGGTCCGAAGATAGCCCAGATTGTTGACGGACTGACGAAGATCAGCGGTGGCATCTTCGGCGAGCAGGCCTCGGCGCAGGCGGAGAACTTCAAGAAACTGCTGCTGACGATGAGCGACGACATCCGCGTCATACTCATCAAGATATGCGACCGTCTGCACAACATGCGCACCCTGGAGTCGCAGCCTGCCAACAAGCAATACAAGATAGCCGGCGAGACGCTCTATATCTATGCACCCCTGGCCAACCGCCTGGGCCTGAACAAAATCAAGTCGGAGCTGGAGAACCTCAGCTTCCGCTACGAGCATCCCGACGAGTATAACAGCATCAAGTCGAAGCTGGCCTCTACCGAGGCATCGCGCCATGAGCTGTTCGACCAGTTTACCGCCCCCATCGAGGCCGAGCTGAAGCGCATGGGCATCAAGTATGAAATCAAGGAACGCGTGAAGACCCCGTTCTCCATCTGGAGCAAGATGCAGAACAAGCACGTCACGTTCGACGAGATATACGACATACTGGCTGTGCGAATCATCTTCACACCTGCGAAACGGGAGGAAGAGGTGAACGAGTGCTTCAATATCTATGTGGCTATCTCGAAGATATACAAGAGCCATCCCGACCGCTTGCGCGACTGGCTGAACCACCCGAAGGCCAATGGCTATCAGGCGCTGCACGTCACGCTGATGTCGAAGCAGGGGCGATGGATAGAGGTGCAGATACGCTCAGACCGCATGGACGAGATAGCCGAGCAGGGCTTTGCCGCCCATTGGAAATACAAGGAGGGCGACGACGGCAACGAATATACCGAGGACGAGAACGAGCTGAACGACTGGCTGCGCACCATTAAGGAGATTCTGGACGACCCGCAGCCCGACGCCATGGACTTCCTCGACGCCATCAAGCTGAACCTCTTTGCATCGGAGATTTTCGTCTTCACGCCGAAGGGTGAAATCAAGACCATGCCGGCAGGATGTACGGCCCTCGACTTTGCTTTCTCCATTCACACCTTCCTCGGTTCCCACTGTATCGGAGCGAAGGTGAACCATAAGCTGGTGCCATTGAGCCATAAGCTGCAGAGCGGCGACCAGGTGGAGATACTTACCTCCAAGTCGCAGCATGTACAGCCGTCGTGGATTACCTTTGTATCTACCGCCAAGGCGAAGGCCAAGATTCAGGCCATCCTGCGCCGCAACAGTCGTGAACTGCAGAAGAAGGGTGAGGAGATGTTTGCTGAATTCATGAAGAAGAACAACTTCGAACCCAGTGTGGAGGCGGCCGACCTGCTGACAGCATTCCATGAGGCCCACAACCGCGATGACTTCTACCAGTCGATAGCCGACAAGAGTATCCTGTTGGGCGAGAAAGACGTTGACGAGTTGAACGGAAAGAACAGTCATGGCGGCAAGAAGGGATGGCGCAAACTGGTGCCCTTCTTAGGCCGTGGGAAACAGCAGAAGAAGGAGGCCGAGGAACAGCCGGAGCTGTTTATCGTGCCGGAGAAGTTCAACCGCAAGAAACCTATCTATATTACCGACGACAATATCCGTCAGTACCTTTTCAAGCACTGCTGTCACCCCATTCCCGGCGACGACATCCTGGGATTTATCGACGGCAAGCAACAGATAGAGATACACAAACGCTCCTGTCCCGTAGCCGCCAAGCTGAAAGCCAGCTTCGGCAATCGTATCCTTGATGCCAAGTGGGACATGCACAAGCGGCTGTTCTTCGATGCCACCATCCGTCTTCAGGGCATCGACCGCTTAGGCATCCTGCTCGACGTGTCACGCATCGTCTCTTCGCAGATGAGTGTGAATATCCACAAGCTGACCATCGCCAGCGAGGAAGGTGTCTTCGACGGTACCATTGAGCTGCGCGTACACGACCGTGAGGATGTGAAAGCCATCATGGAACAGCTGAAGAGTATTGAGGGCATGCAGGAAGTCACGCAAATCATGTAAATGTTTTACAAGAAAGAAATGCCGTAATCCCGAAATAACGAAAAAATAGAAACCAATATGAAAAAACTATTCTGTATTTTACTGACCTGCTGTGGCATTGCTTCGGTGCAAGCCAAGAGCTACGACAATCCTGATACGCTGGTGGTGGCCCGCGACGGAACGGGTGAATTTCGCAACATCGACGATGCCATCGAGGTATGCCGTGCCTTCATGGACTACCATAAGGTGATCTTCGTGAAGAAAGGCACGTACAAGGAGAAACTTGTCATCCCGCAGTGGCTTACCAACATCGAGATATGTGGTGAAGACCGCGACCAGACCATCATCACATGGGACGACCACGCCAATATCAAGGCCGACATCACACCCCTTACGGCTATTGGAGAGGCCAAGAAAATCGGCACCTTCCGCACCTTTACGCTGAAGATACAGGGCAGCGGCATCACCATCAAGAATATCACCATCGAAAATAATTCCGCCCGGCTGGGGCAGGCTGTGGCGCTGCATACCGAGGGCGACCGGCTGACGTTTGTGAACTGTCGCTTCCTGGGACATCAGGACACTATCTATACGGGCAACGCCAAGACGCGGCTCTTCTTCGTCAACTGCTATATCGAGGGTACTACCGACTTCATCTTCGGTCCGAGCACGGCATGGTTTGAGAACTGTCACATCTTCTGCAAGGCCAACTCGTACATCACGGCAGCCTCTACGCCGCAGAATGTGCCCTACGGATACATATTCAACAACTGCCGTATTACGGCAGCAGACAATGTTGACAAGGTGTATCTCGGCAGACCCTGGCGCGACTATGGCTATACACTCTTCATGAACTGCGAGCTGCCACGGCAGATTCGTCCTGAAGGGGGGCACCACTGGCAGAAGGAACGCGAGAAGACGGCACGCTATCTGGAATATAATAACCGTGGCGAGGGAGCAGCTACCGCCCAGCGTGTAGCCTGGAGCCGCCAGCTGTCTAAAAAGGAGGCACTGCAGATAACCAAGGAAAAGGTGTTCGCACGCAGCGACGCGTGGGCACCGGCAGAATAATACGAGAATACTTCTATCCATCCATTAATATACCTCACCAACACCATGTCAAGAAAACTATTCACACTGATTATTGCCGCATACGCCTCTGTCATGGCTATGCAGGCTTCGCCGCTATGGATGCGCTTTCCCGCCATTTCGCCTGACGGGCAGCAGATTGCTTTCACGTATAAAGGCGACATCTTCGTCGTGCCCGCACAGGGTGGCGAGGCTCGCCAGCTCACCACGAATGCGGCCTACGACACGCATCCCGTATGGAGTCCTGACGGACAGCAGATAGCCTTCGCCTCCGACCGTGAGGGCAGTATGGACATCTATGTTGTCAACAGTCGTGGCGGCTCTCCCGTAAGGCTTACCACCGACAGCGGCACAGAGACCCCCGTCACGTTCCTTGACAATGGTCATGTGCTGTTCAGCATGCAGGTCATGCCTACCGCACAGAGCATTATCTTTTCACAAAAAGACTTCCCGCAGGTGTATAGCGTCAGCACGCAAGGCGGTCGGCCAAGGCTCTTCTCGGTTCTGCCGATGGAGGATATCAGCATCAATAGCCGTGGCGACTTGCTCTACCATGACGTGAAGGGCTATGAGGACTACTTCCGCAAGCACCACCAGTCGGCCATTACCCGCGACATCTGGCTGCGCAGCAACGACCGCTATACCAAACTCACCACCTTCCGTGGCGAGGACCGCACCCCTGTATGGGCCGGCGACGGCCAATCGTTCTATTACCTCTCTGAGCAAGACGGCACCTTCAACGTATGGAAACGGCGTATAGACGGCACTGGTGAACAGCAGGTGACGCACCATAAGGGCAATCCTGTGCGTTTCTTGACAGTGGCCGCCAACGGCACTCTCTGCTATGGATATGATGGTGAGATATATACTTGTAGCAATGGCGCCTCAAAGAAGGTGGACATCAGCATCACTACCGACCGTAACGACCGCGACCTCATACGCAGCATAGCTACCACCGGAGCCACGGAAATATGCCTGTCGCCCAAGGGCAAGGAGATAGCTTTCGTGATGCACGGCGATGTCTATGTCACATCGCTGGACTATAAGACTACGAAGCGGATTACCGATACCCCGCAGCAGGAGCGCCACATTGACTTTGCCCCCGACGGGCGTAGCATTGTCTATTCCTCCGAGCGCGACGGTGTGTGGCAACTTTATTGTACTACGATTAAGAACAAGGACGAGAAACAGTTTACATACGCCACCGACCTGCGCGAGGAGCGGCTGACGAACAACAATGCCATTTCGCTTCAGCCCAAGTTCAGTCCCGACGGAAAGGAAATTGCTTACTTCGAGAACCGTGGCGACCTGCGCATCATGAATGTTGCCTCGAAACAGATACGCACGGTGCTTGACGGCAAGTATCAGTATTCCTACAGCGATGGCGACCTGTGGTTTGAGTGGAGTCCTGACAGCCGCTGGCTGCTCAGCAGCTATATTGGTGTGGGCGGATGGCATAGTCCTGACGTGGCACTGGTGGACGCATCGGGCAAGCAGCCCGTCTATAACCTGACCAACAGCGGCTATAGCGATGAAAACGCCAAGTGGGCACTGGGCGGACGTGCCATGATATTCAGTAGCGACCGTGCCGGCTATCGCAGTCATGGCAGCTGGGGCGCTGAAGAAGATGTGTACATCATGTTCTTCGACCTGGAGGCTATGGAGCGTTTCCGTATGACCAAGGAAGAAAAGGCCATCTACGACGAAGCCCACAAGTCTGCAAAGACTAAGGGCGAAGGCAAGGACGCCGCGAAGAAAGGTAAGGACACCGCGAAGAAAGGTAAGAAGGCTGATGCGGAGGACACTCATTCCGATGCTGCGCCACGCCTGTCCTTCGACCTGGAGAATGCCCGCGACCGCATCTTCCGTCTGACGGCCAACTCCTGCCATTTAGGCGATGCCGTGCTTAGTCCGAGGGGTGACACGCTCTACTATCAGGCATCCTTCGAGGACGGCTATGACCTGTGGAAGCACGACCTATTAGAGAAGAAGACCGAGCTGGTGCTGAAGAAAGTGGGTAGGGCTGCCATCGAGGTCGATGCCGCGTTCAAGAACCTCTACCTCTGCAGCAACATCATCAAGAAGATAGACCTTGGCAAGAAAAAGACAGAAACGGTCGATTTTGAGGCCCCGTTCAACTTCAAACCCTACGAAGAGCGGCAGTATCTGTTCGATCACGTTTGGCGGCAGGTCAAGGAGAAATTCTATGACAGCCGTCTGCACGGCATCGACTGGGAGGGCTATCGTAAGAACTATGAGCGGTTCCTGCCTTACATCACGAACAACTACGACTTCCGCGACCTGCTCAGCGAGATGCTGGGCGAGCTGAACGCGTCGCATACGGGTGCCCGTTACTATCCTGCAGGCTCGTCATTGCGGACAGCACGCCTCGGGCTGTTCCTTGATCCGACGTACGACGGCGACGGCCTGTTAGTGGAAGAGGTTATCAAGCGCGGCCCCTTTGCTGTCAAGAAGACAGGCGTTTCGCGCGGCTGTATCATCGAGAAGATAGACGGGCATGACATCAAGCGCGGCGAAGACTATTCGTGGATGCTCGACGGCAAAGCCAACAAGCCCGTTCATGTCACGGTCTTTAATCCGAAGAGCAAGGAGCGTAGCGTTGTCATCGTCAAGCCGGTAAGTCAGTCGCGGTTGGAAGACCTGCTTTACCGTCGCTGGGTGGACCGTAATAAGCACCTGGTGGACAGCCTGTCCGGCGGACGGCTGGCCTACGTGCATGTGAAGGCGATGAACAGCGAGAACTTCCGGAAGGTGTATAGCGAACTGCTCAGCGACGAGAACCGCAATCGCGATGCCGTCATCGTGGACGAACGCGGCAATGGCGGTGGCTGGCTTCACGATGACCTCTGCACGCTGCTCAGCGGCAGGGAGTACCACCGCTTCATGCCCAACGACAAATATGTGGGCCGCGACCCGTATAACAAGTGGGTGAAGCCCTCGTGTGTGCTGATGAATGAGGACTGCTATTCGAACGGCAGCGGATTCCCGTGGGTTTACCGCGAGTTAGGCATTGGCAAGTTGATAGGAACACCGGTTGCCGGTACCGCTACCAGTGTGTGGTGGGAAACGCTGATGGACAACTCTCTGGTGTTCGGCATCCCGCAGGTGGGCAAGTGGGACAAGAACAATCACTGGATGGAAAATCAGGAACTGTTCCCCGACATCGAAGTGTATAACACGCCGGAAGACTATATCAACGGTCATGACAGGCAGCTGGAACGTGCCGTCCAGGAGATGATGAAAGGACTGTGATTGACAGCAGATGGGCTACTCAAGGTAGTCCATCTGTTTTTTCAGGGCTTGCAGCTCTTCCCTTATGCCAATGAGTTTTGTCAGCACTTCGGCTTTCCGGTCTGCCCCGTCGCGGTTGCTGTTGATGATCTTCTTCGCAGCGGCTAGTTTGAAGCCGCGCACCTTTACCAGGTTGTGTATCAGCCGAATCTGTTCGATGTCTTTCTCCTGATACTGGCGGATTTTTGCCGGGCCGCTGGTTTTGGGCTTCAGGTATGGGAACTCCTGTTCCCAATAGCGTAGTGTACTCTCGTTGACACCGAACATCTCGGCTACTTCCTTGATGGAGTAGTACAACTTGAGATTCTTGTTCATGTTCAACGCCATAATCTGTACAGGATGTGTAAATTTTAAACTAACGATGCGAATTTCGCTTGCAAAGGTAATAACTAAATGTGAGAAAAACAAGTATTTCCGTCAAAAAAGAACAAACTTTTTCTGGCTCATCCCGTTACTATTCCGTATCTATCCTGCTCCTATTCCGTATCCGCTTCCAAATCTATTCCGCATCCGCTTCCGCATCTAATGTCTGCGACTTGGGCCAGTTTACGAGGAACAGCTGCTCCGTGGCACGCGTGAAAGCGGTGTAAAGCCAGTGGAAGTAGCCAGGCGACAGCATATCGTCGGTCATGTAGCCCTGATCCACATACACATGTGCCCACTGTCCGCCCTGGGCCTTGTGGCATGTGGCAGCGTATGCAAACTTTACCTGTAGTGCGTTGTAATAGCGGTCTTCTTTCACCTTCTTCAGACGGTCGGTCTTCAAGGGAATGTCGGCGTAGTCGGCCATGACCGCATTGAAGAGCAGCTCTTGCTGCTCGCGGGTCAGTGCCGGTGCCTCTGCTGTCAGCGTGTCGAGCAGCACCATGGCCGTCAGCTCGTAGTCGTCGTAGTCGGGCAGCGTCATCGTCACCTCGGCGAAGCGGAATCCGTACTGCTGGTGTACATGGCGTACACGGCGCACCACCGCTAAGTCGCCGTTGGCTATGAACGACAGACTGGCGATGCCTGCTGTAGGATTGTCGGTCGATGACGGCCTTTCTGCCTGATGCACCCAGTGGTAGTTGTTCTTGACTATCATCAGACGGTCGCCTGTACACAACTCTTCTTCGCGGTCGAGAATGCTGTTGCGTATGCCCTGGTTATAGATGTTGGCGCGTTTGTTGCTGCGGGTGATCACCAGTGTGTCGTCCAGTCCGGCGTGTGAATAGCTGGATGCCAACTGCTCTATCAGCTCGTCGCCCGGCACGCATCGGATGTCGGGGAAGCTGAAGTTGATTTTCGGCAGTTGCACTGTCTCAATATGGCGAATCATGGTGGCATTATACAGTATGCCCGACTCGCTGCTCTGCCGCAACACTTCGTTCAGGTCGCACTCGAAGACATGCAGACCGTAGCCGCGCAGCACGTCTGCCATCAGGGCCGGGCTCTCCTCTTCGCCCACCGGAGGCAGCTGTGCATGGTCGCCAATCAGCAACAGTCGGCAGTTGTTGCCATTATATACAAAGGAAATCAGGTCATCGAGCAGCATGCCACCGGCAAACGGCGTGTCGTGGCTGCCCTGATTGGCAATCATTGAGGCCTCGTCAACGATGAACAGGGTGTCGTGTGCAGCGTTGAAGTTCAGATTGAAAGCACTTTCTAACGATTTCTGGCGATAGATACGGCGGTGAATGGTGTAGGCCGGCTGTCCGGCATAGAGCGAAAACACCTTGGCTGCGCGCCCTGTCGGTGCCATCAGCACCAGTTTCTGCTGTAGCGACAGCAGTGCCCGCACGATGGCGGCAGCCAGTGTGGTCTTGCCCGTTCCGGCGCAGCCGCGTAGCACCATCACTGCCTGTTCCCGCCGGTCGGTCATAAAGCTCGAAAAGGTGGCTATAGCCTGCTCTTGCTCGGCGGTTGGTACATGCCCGAAGGCGTTGTGTATGCGGTATGCTAACTCGTCTGTAATCATCGGTCTGTTCGTTCTGTCGTGCAAAGATACGAAACTATTTTGATATAAGTCAACATAATCCAGCTTATTTTGACCTCGGTCAAAGAAATGGCCGTTTTCTGCCGAAACAGGGTGCCTTCTCATTGCCGGTTGGCAAAAAGTGCGTACCTTTGCATCGTCAAAAGGACAAAGATTTAGGATAACAACAAAAGATTGAGAAAGGAAAAAATTATGGTATTAACAATGATTTCACTGGCCGTTGAGGCCGCCGGAGCTCTCGTAGCTCTCTACGTTTGCAAGACAGTAAACGTTTTAACCAAGTAAAAAACTTTAGTAAGTAAAATAACGTTAGAGCCGCAGGTCATCAAGGCCTGCGGTATTATTTTGCTCTGAAAACTGATGGCTGTTGGCAAAAATCACATGATTTGTGATGTGTTTTGATTTTTTTTCCGTATTTTTGCAAAAACTATCCAACAGCGTAGATAAAATCATGAAGCAAGTACGACCGAAGAAGAACCTGGGTCAGCACTTCTTGACCGACTTGGCGATAGCTCGCCGCATAGCCGACACCGTCGATGAACCCTACGGCGACCTGCCCGTTTTGGAGGTGGGGCCCGGCATGGGTGTCATGACGCAGTATCTCGTACAGAAACCGCGCCCACTGAAAGTGGTCGAGATAGACCGCGAATCGGTGGCTTACCTGAAGCACACCTTATTTAAAGAAGGGGTTGCACAAGAAGGGGTTGCACAAGAAGGGGTTGCACAAGAAGGGGCTGCGGCCCAAGACACAGCTGCTGCTCAAGACGGGGCTGCCGCACCGTCTGCTCATAGTGCCATCATCGAGGGCGACTTCCTGCGCATGGACCTGTCGAGCGTGTTCGACGGCAGTCCTTTCGTGCTGACAGGCAACTATCCTTACGATATTTCGTCGCAGATTTTCTTCAAGATGCTCGACAACCGCAATCTGATACCCTGCTGCACAGGTATGATACAGCATGAGGTGGCTGAGCGCATGGCCTCACAGCCCGGCACCAAGCAATACGGCATCTTGTCGGTGCTTGTCCAGGCCTGGTACGATGTCGAGTATCTTTTCACCGTTCCTCCCACCGTGTTCAACCCGCCTCCCAAGGTGCAGAGTGCCGTCATCCGCATGACCCGCAATCGTGTGGAGCACCTCGGCTGCGACGAACAGCTCTTTCGCCGTGTGGTGAAAACCGTTTTCAATCAGCGGCGCAAGATGCTGCGCGTGTCGTTGCGGCAGCTGTTGTCGGCTGAGGCTTTGGCAATGCTCTCTGCGTCGCTTGAGGGACAAGTGACCCCGTCCGATTCGCATGCTGAACCTCCCGTTGCGCTCTCTCTCACCCAGCGACCGGAGCAGCTTTCCATCCCACAGTTCGTTGAGCTGACCAATCAGGTGAAAAAAGTGCTGTTTGCGGGCACAAGTGCTGTGTGTGCGAGCACAACGACTTGATTTGTGTCAAGAATAGCCATGTTTTTTAGCGAAAAAGGGTAGGGAATGTTGCATCATTCCCTTTTTCGTTGTACCTTTGCATCGTGATTAAGAGAGATCAACAATAGGTAAAGGTAAAAGATTGAGGATAACACACACGCGAGTGTGAAAAGAAAGAAAAAGAAAGATTCAGATTGTTTAGTAGTTTTTAGGTTAGTAGTAAGAGTTAGTATATGGTGTTAGTCAACTAAGGTAAATTAGAGAAAGCAAGTTTTTAGTTATTAATAGGGAAAAGAAAAGTGCAGGTTGCGATAGGTTCGTAGCCTGCACTGTTTTTTATCTCATTTCTCATTCCTCATTTCTTTCATTTCTCATTTCTCATTCCTCATTTCCCCCATCCATCCTCCGTGGAAGAGACGGGCCAGGAAGATGCTGCCTCGGAAAGTCAGTTCGATAGCCATGGCCGTCCAGACACCCGGCAGGCCGTAAGTGGTAGCCAACAGGGCGGCCAGCGTCAGTCGTACGCCCCACATCGACAGCAGGCTCATGATGGCCGGTTTCAGCGTGTCGCCAGTTCCCACGAAGATGCCGTTGCATACGATGGCTGCCGCGAACATCGGTTCGGCAAAAGCTTCGATGCGCAGACAGTCTGTTCCCATGCGTATGATGTCATCTACTGGTGTCAGTATGGCCATCAGTTCCGGGGCAAACACCCACATCAGCAGGCCCATCAGCGTCATCACCCCTATGCCCAATGCCGCCGACATGCGTGCAAACGATTTGGTGAGCAGCCGCTGTCCGGCTCCGAAGCTCTGCCCCACCAGGGTGGTGGCCGCCTCGGCGATGCCATAGCCCGGCATGTAGCACAGGCTCTCTACGGTGATGCCTAACGAGTGGGCCGCAATGGCGATGGTGCCCAAGGGGGCAACAATGAGCGTGCTCACGATCTGTGCTCCACCCATGAGCAGGTGGTTCAGAGCCATCGGTGCTCCAATCTTGAAGGCGTTGCCCACCACATCGCTTTGTGGACGGAACGACCCCTTCCGTCCCCTCAGGTGCAGCATGTCCGACCGCACCAGCAGGAAATAGAGCATCAGGCAGGCGGTTATCAGCTCTGCCACGCCGGTTCCTACAGCTGCACCCACTACCCCCATGCCGATGATGTAAATAAACAGGTAGTTGAAGGCGACATCCATGACGCAGGCCAGTATGTTCAGGGCCGAGGGTATCTTCATGTTGCCCGAACATTTCAGCATCGAACCGGCCAGTCCCGTCATCTGGAAAAAGAAACCGCACGCGCCGATGATGGCGAAATAGCGTGTGGCATCGGGGGCAATCTCCTCCGTTCCGCCCAGCCAGTAGGGCAGTGGAATGCTGACGGAGAGTGCCGTCAGCGAGATAATCAGGCTGAATATCATGCAACATACCAGCGACTGTCGCAGCACCCGTCGGGCCCGCTCGAAGTCGTTTGCCCCGATGGCATGGGCCACCTGTACGGAGAATCCCATATTGGCGGCAGCACCCAGCCCGCCCATCAGCCATCCGGTGGTCTCCACCAGTCCGATGGCTGCTGAGGCGTTAGCACCGAGGTGCCCCACCATGGAGGCATCGATGAAGAACATCACTGTGGCTGAAATCTGTGCCAGAATAGAGGGTATGCTCAGGCTGATTATCAGCCTGAGCTTCTCGCCTGTCGTCATCTCGCGTCCTTCGCGGATATACGCCAGCAGGTCGTTGCTTTTTTTGTTTGCGATGGTGGTTGTCTTTTTTCTCGGTTTGTCGTGGTGGCGGGATTTCGGAATTTCGGTATTCCGTGATTCCGTTATCCTGTTATTCCGTTATATCGTTGCCGCGATCTCTTGTCATTCGGCTTCGAGTAGCAGCACGCGGCTGGCCCATTCGTTCTTCTTGCCCCAGTCCACATCGTTGCGGTAGGGCATCTCCAGGCCGTGGTTCATCAGGTATGCCCCGCTGTACGACCGGCCTTCGCAGTCGAGGGGATTCAGGTCGATGCGGTTCAGCTCGTGTACCTTATACATGCGTGTGGCATCCAGGCCGGCCATGCGAACCCGTGGCAGGTGCTCGTTCTGGAACGACTCCGTCTTCCACCAGTACCATACGGCCTTCGTCTTGCTGTCGTCCACATACATCATCGAGGCCAGGCCCTTGCGGTCGTAGGGCGACACCAGTCGGTAGATGTTGCCGAACTGCACGATGGGTCTTATCTGCTTATACTCCTTGATGGCCTGTCGGCAGAGTGCTTTCTCTTCGTCGCTCATGTTCTTCGGCTGTATCTCCATGCCCAGGCGTCCCGACATGGCCACGTCTATGCGGTATTTCATCGATGTGGTGCGGAACACGGTATGGTTCGGTGTGGCCGAGATATGGCTGGCCATGGCGATGGCCGGGAAGAAGTAGCTCGTGCCCCACTGCATGTAGATGCGCTGCAGGGCATCGGTATTGTCTGACACCCAGAACTCGTCGAACCAGGGCAGCACGCCCCAGTTGGCCCTGCCGCCGCCGCTGGCACAGGCCTGTATCGTCACGTCGGGATATTTTGCACGTATGCGCCGGCACACCTGCTCCAGTCCACGGTGGTATTCTATATAGAGGTGGCTCTGGTCGTTCATCGTCAGGTATTGCGACCCGTGGTTCATGATGGCCATGTTGGCATCCCACTTGATGTAGTCTATCTCCGGATACTTCGACAGCAGATTGTCCACCACGCTATATACGAAGTCCTGTACCTTCGGGTTGCTCAGGTCCAGCACCACCTGCGTGCCGCCGCGCCCTAACACCGGCTCGCGCTTCGGGGCTTTCACTATCCAGTCGGGGTGTGCCTCGTACAGCTCTGATGTCGTGTTGGCCATTTCCGGCTCTATCCAGATGCCGAACTTCACACCGTTCTTCTTGGCGTCGCGCAGCAGTCCCTCGATGCCATCGGGCAGCTTGCGCTTGTCCACCACCCAGTCGCCCAGACTGGAGTTGTCCACCTTGCGCGGATATTTGTCGCCGAACCATCCGTCGTCCATCACAAACAGCTCGCCGCCCATCGAGGCGATGTCCTTCATCATCTGGTCCATGCCCTGCTGGTTGATGTCGAAATAGACACCCTCCCATGAGTTCAGCAGAATCTTCCGCTCCTTGTCGCCGTGCATCAGCTTGTACTTACGGCCCCATTTGTGGAAGCTGCGGCTGGCTCCAGACAGTCCCTCGTTCGAGAATGTCAGTGCCAACGCTGGTGTGCGGAACGTCTCGCCCTTCTTCAGGTGATAGGCCGAGTTGTCCTCGTTGATGCCGGCGAAGAAGTAGTGGTATTCCGTGTCGTCCGTCACCACCTTCAGCCGGTAGTTGCCGCTGTAGCAGATGGCAGCACCAATCACCTGGCCTTGGTTCTCGCGCGCTTTGCCGTCCAGCGAGAACATCACCTCGCCGTGGTCGGTATGCGAGTTGCGCGTGCCGTCCTTGTTCACAATCACCTTCTGGCCTGCCGTCAGCGGTTCCTCCACCAGCTGTGCCTCGTTGCCCCACGAGCCGTACAGGTGGCTCATCCACACGTCGCCGCGACGGATGGGCAGCATGGCCGACGCAAACGTGGTCAGCGTGACGGGCTGCTTCTCGCCGTTCGTAATCTCCGTCCACGCTTCTATCATGTCCACGTCCTTGTAGGCCATGTACTTCAAATCTACCGTTATGGG
>ODAI010719115.1_pt1 | contig 13655 bp, 9 predicted proteins | sample 1539321 | NCBI WGS metagenome assembly ODAI01 (sample SAMN02144231, study PRJEB22623) | gut metagenome | biome: sheep rumen | host: Ovis aries | place: New Zealand
AATCAACACGTAACCACATACTCCTACGGCTATAAGCGACTCATAGAACCTCGACGACTGCATAGTGGGAGCGATAAACGAGTGTTAGAACAACTACGTCAGCAGCTCGAAAATGCCGACACAGCCACCTGAGTCCTCGCGCTCACGATCGATACCCACGCACCATTCAAGTACGGCAACGACAGGCTGCAACTCGCTGACGAATATTCAGCCACAGAAAAGGCATACTTGCGTTCGGTAAGCCGATTCGACAGCCTTTTGGGCGAATTCATTGCATGGGCGGATACCGCACAGAACATGAGCAACGCAACGATTGTGATAACAGCCGACCATAACCATTTTCCGCAGCGTGATGGAAAAGGACTATGCCCGCTGATTATCAAATCACCCGAAATAACAGAAAATATCAGAGTTGACAAAGCATGGCAGATGGACATTTTTCCAACAGTGTTATATGCCATAGGTCAGCAGAATTATTGCTGGCACGGATTCGGCATTAACCTGATAACAAAATCGCAATCAAGCATTCGCATAACACCATCGCAAGCACTTACGATATCTGACAAACTCATACGTACCGACTATTTCAAGAATAGCGACATTGCTCATAGGTGATTTTATCCGTTGAACCCCACATACACCAATACGCATTTTTTTGTCCTTACAAAAAAAATATCTAACTTTGGATCATGAAACGCACACTACTTCTCATAGATGCTTACGCGATGATTTATCGCGCCTACTATGCTTTTATCAATGCCCCTCGCGTCAATGCCAAAGGTGAAAATACGTCAGCCATATTCGGCTTTGTGATAACTCTTGATGAACTGCTAAAACTCGTCTCACCGACGCATATCGCCGTGGCTTTTGACCCCCGTGGCGGTACTTTCCGCCACGAGGCCTATCAGCAATATAAAGCCCAACGGGAGCAAACACCGGAAGCGATACGTTTTGCGGTGCCGCATATCAAGGATATCCTTCAAGCCATGAACATACCATGTATTGAGGTGGCGGGCTTTGAGGCCGATGACGTGATAGGTACACTCTCAAAGCGTTTTGCTGACGCTGATACGCGAGTGTTGATGGCTACTCCCGACAAGGACTACGGACAACTCGTCACAGACCATGCGCTGATGTTTCGACCAAGGCATAAAGGCGGTTTCGAAACTATGGGACCCAAGGAGGTCTGCGAAAAATACGACATAGACAATACATCGCAGGTGGTGGATTTACTGGCCCTGATGGGTGACAGTTCAGATAATATACCGGGCTGCCCGGGAGTGGGAGAAAAAACGGCAGTCAAACTGCTCAAACAGTTTGGTAGCGCAGAAAATGTCATAGCTCATGCCGAAGAAATAAAAGGCGCTCTGGGGCAAAAAGTTAAAGAACATACCGAAGATATAACATTCTCAAAATTCCTCGCTACGATACGCACCGATGTGCCTGTTGATGTCTCGCTCGACGAGTTGGTCTTCAAGCCCGAAGATAAAATGGCCCTGACAGCAAAATATCAGGAATTGGGATTTCGCTCTCTGCTAAAAAAAATCGTTGGCGAAGCGCCTAAGGCAACACGGACTCAAGTTCAGAATCAGCAACAATTAGACCTGTTTGGTGACTTTTCGGGGAAATATGCCGCAGAAGATAAGCATGAAGCATCGGCTATAGTCGCTAAACCTCTCAACCAACTTACCCAATTACCGCAAAGAGTAGCGATAGCCGTAAACGACAAAGCGATAGCTGTTGCTTTGAGCGATGATGACACGTATGTGGCAGACGATATGCTTCAGCTTCAAAAAATCCTCGCTGACAATATTGATACCCTTGTAATAGCCCATGACATAAAGCCCATATTGCGCCAAATCACTATCGGCAATCGATGTTTCGATACCCGTTTGGCGCATTATATCCTTCAGCCCGAACTGGCCCATGACATATCATCCCTTGCATCCACGCTTTTGGGCACCGATGTTGATGAATCTGACGCCTTTGCCGTGGCGCGGGCTGCTTTGTCATTGAGCCATGGTTTTGAAGATATGCTCGCTGCAGGAGGTATGACGCAACTCATGAACGATATCGAAATGCCACTCACCGCCGTGTTGGCACGTATGGAAAACAACGGAGTGCGTATCGATGTGGAGGAACTACAACATTCGTCGGCAGCCATGAAACAGCGTATGCAGCAGCTCGATGATGAAGTGCAACAGATGGCGGGAATGCCTTTTAATATATCATCACCCAAGCAGGTCGGTGAAGTACTCTTTGACAAACTGAAGCTCGACAGCAAAGCCAAGAAAACTAAAACAGGACAGTATGTTACTTCCGAAGAAGTCCTTGAACCGCTACGCTATGTACATCCCATAATAGATAAAATTCTCGACCACAGGGCATTGAAAAAACTCGTCAGTACGTATATCGACGCCCTGCCACAGTTGATTAATCCTATTACCGGTAAGATACATACATCTTATAATCAAACCGTTACAGCCACGGGGCGTTTGTCGTCAAGCAATCCTAACCTACAAAATATTCCCGTTCGTACTGACCTCGGACGCGAAATCCGCAAAGCGTTCATACCAGACCCCGAATGCAAATTCTTAAGTTTCGACTACTCGCAGATAGAATTGCGGCTCATAGCCCACATGAGCGATGACCCGCACATGATTAGTGCGTTTAACAGCGGTGAAGACATACATGCCGCCACGGCAGCTAAAATCTACAAGATAGGAATATCAGATGTCACCGCTGATATGAGACGAGTAGCTAAAACGGTGAATTTTGGGATTATATATGGTATGTCGGCTTTCGGACTCGCCCAACGGCTCGGTATATCGCGAACAGAAGCCAAACAAACCATTGATGACTATTTCAGCTCATACCATCATATAGCGCAGTATATTGAGGATATGAAGCAGCTTGCACGGCGCCAAGGCTATGTCGAAACTATGTTTCATAGGCGTCGCTACCTGCCGGATATTAACTCACGGAATGCTACTGTTAGGCAGTTCGCGGAACGCAATGCCGTCAATGCTCCGATACAAGGCTCGGCGGCGGATATTATCAAAAAAGCCATGATAGACGTTGACAGACTGCTTATCAGTGGCAAATATAAATCGCAGATGATACTCCAAGTGCATGACGAACTCAACTTCTCGGCGCATATTGAAGAAGTCGAAGACCTGAAAGCCAAAGTGACGGATATCATGCAGAATGTCGTGAAACTCAAAGTGCCGCTTATCGTTGACAGCGGAGTAGGCGCTAACTGGCTTGAGGCACATTGATTGCCTGTAGTTATAGTTCTTCTATTTTTTTTCTGGTAAATCTAGCTAATCTAGCTAATCTAGCTAATCTAGAAAATCTAGTTATTTGAATAATAAAATCCTTAACTATCACTGTTCTTGACCAATATAGTATGTATCTGCAACTTGAGCGAGGTTTCTCGCCCAACACTGTTGCTGCGTATATGTCGGATATTGAAAAGTTGGAAACATACTGCCGCTCCAAAGGTGTGGATATTGCCGATGCTACGCAGGAAGATGTGCAGCAATTCCTTTACGAACTGTCGCGAGGAGCTGAAAGCGATGAACTACGACAGATATGTGCCCGTTCACAGGCACGCGTACTATCAGGTTTGAGACAGTTCTATCGTTATTTGCTCTATTCCGATAAAATATCTCAAGACCCCACGGAACTTATCGATGCGCCAAAGATTGGTGACCATCTGCCGGAAGTGCTCACAATCGAAGAAGTTGACAGACTAATATCCGCTATCGACCTGTCGCAACCCGAAGGACAGCGTAATAGGGCAATCATTGAAGTCCTTTACGGCTCGGGATTACGTGTCTCGGAACTGGTCAATCTCAAAATCTCGAATATGTATCTCGACAAGGAGTATATGCTCGTGGAAGGTAAAGGCAGCAAACAACGTCTCGTACCTCTGTCGGGAGAAGCTATCAAACAGTTGAAATTCTGGTTTATGGATCGCCAAAAACTTGATGTCAAACCCGGGCATACGGATTTTTGTTTCCTCAACCGCTATGGTCGTCAGCTGACGCGTGTCATGGTTTTTATCATCATCAAACGACTTGCCGAGGCCGCGGCAATACACAAAAATATCAGTCCGCACACCCTTAGGCATAGTTTCGCCACACATCTGCTGCAAGGAGGAGCCAATCTCAGAGTAATACAAGAATTGCTCGGACACGAAAATCTTGCCACAACAGAGATATACACACATATTGATGTCAACTTCCTACGTGAGGAAGTGTTGCGTTTTCATCCAAAAAACAAGCAAAAATAAAAATAATCAGAGCACCCGGATGACTCTGATTATTCTGATTATCTGATTATTCTTATTATCTTATTATCTTATTATCTTATTTTCAGGCTTTGTACGTTGTCTTTTGTTACTATCCTGACAATCACGATGTCTTGTGGGACAGATATTGTAAGTTTTTGAGCATTGACGCGTGTTGTTGTAATCATCCGGCCACAGATGTCGTAGAGCGTTATCGTTGCCGGTTCTTGGCAGTCCACGACAATTCTGTCCCCCATGCGCCATGCCCGAGCCGCCATGTGTGTCTGGTTGAGTGTGGTGATTATCTGTTCGCTGTCGTAATACTGCTCACCGGCCATGTCGCCCCAGAGGTATTCGGCGAGTTCCGGTCTGTCAACAAAAGGATTGCGGTTGCCTTGTATCGACTGCACCCCATCGTTGCGCGTACGCTCTTTTTGTGACACCTCATCAGCCCGAGTCCATGACAGCAAAAGCTCTTTACCATAATCGGTGAATTGCGACCGTGAGCCTTCGTAACTGAATGTTACGGAGCCAAAGACGGTCTGACCAAGGTTGAGATGGTTATATGCCACAAGCATATAGAAATATATGCGTGCTATGTCACCTTTGTATTCATCGATAGGCTCAAAAACAAGCCCTGAATAACCTTCTATCTCACCATAACCTTTCAGCGACCCGTTGCCCAAAGTCTGCGTAGTGTTGGTAACAATGCCATAGGGGTAGGCATTACGCACACTATTCACGTAACCGTTTGTGGGTATCACGTGTACTATGTCTGAGAAGGCGCTCACGCAGCTATCATTCTTGTGCCCCCACCATGACTTAGGCAGCGAATGCTCCCTATTATTGTCGGCATTGGTTTCCGAAGCGGTTCCTGAAGCGCCTTCAGGGTAGCGGTACGTGCCACGACGCAGGCTATACATATCCCACAGAGTGCCGAAGGTCGAATAGTCTGTTACGGAATATGCTTCGCGAAGCTGCTGATACGATGTTACGCGCTTCTCGCGGGTGATTAACGATTTTATCGAGTCAAGTAATTCTTCGCCACTTAAGCCGTTGAGCGATGAGTAGTATTTGGCATGGTTGCCGTCATGGCAGATGATGTCGAACAGTTTGCCGCTTTGTCGCCCAATAGTGTCATTCACGAGGCTGTCATAAGCCTGCTCATCAGAGATATATACGTAGCTGTTATCACGGTGTATGTTACTTCTGGCGTCAAGGTTGCCGGCCGTCAAACAGTGCGTACCGCCTGACGTCAGCACACGAGGCAACGTCGTCAAACGACCCTGGTGGTAGTCACCATAGTAGTCGTCCTGAATAAGACAAAAACGTAACGTATCCGCGCAATCAAAATGCCATTCCCAAAATTCATAATCGCCCTCAAAATCACCGGTCGATGTCATAGCCACGGTATCAATAGTGCCATGGCACAAATACGCCACGCGAGGTGAAGTCCACACCTCCTGATGACCCTTGAAACGCACAGTGAAATTTTCGGCATGGTTTATGATAGTACAACAAGTAAGCAGAAATAGTGATACTATGTAACGCCTTTGTAACAACATCACAGATAATTTTTTCGCAAAATTACTATTTTTTCTTTATTTAACAAATTTTTATTAACTTTGCGTTGCATAACATTGCAAAAATATCCCTGCGAATATTAATCCCTAATTATTAAAAACATAGTATGAAAAAAATTCTTCCCCTCGTTATGTTGCTTATGGTAAGCAGCGTGATTTATGCCGGACGTCGTGCCAACAAATTGACGGACCAGTGGCGTTATGAACTTGAGTGTGCCGGTAATGGTCAGCAGGGCACTTATTTAGTGCGAGTTTGGAGCTATTCCAAGAACCCGCGTGTAGCTTATGAACAGTGCAGCAAAAATGCCGTACATGGTGTTATCTTCAAAGGTTTCGCAGGTGGTCAAGGTTGCACAGCCCAACGTCCTCTGGCACAGAATCCCGGAGTAGAACAAGAACATGCCGACTTCTTCAAACATTTCTTTGATAACGGAGGCGAGTATATGAAGTATGTGCAGGTTAAGAGCCCGGAACGCCAGACAGTGAAAATCAAATCCGAATACAAAGTAGGTGTCGTGGTTTCCGTTGCCAAAGACCAACTACGTCGTGCATTAGAGCAGGCCGGTGTTATACGCGGTTTGAGCACAGGATTTTAACTTTAACATCCACTATTTGACGAGTTACAATTAGACAAATTATTGGATCTTTTAGCGATTTGGTGATTTCTTGATATATCAAAATACCGATAAATCAATATATCGAATACCGGGCTAATGCATCAAAATCATTTGTCTCAATTTCTCAATATCCGTGCTTCTCAACTTCTCAAACGGACGTGATATGTCACGTCTCTACAAACTTTACAACAATCAAAAACTCCCAAAATGAAATCAGCGACAAAACTTCTCGTCAGTCTGCTTGTAGTTCTTTCACTGGCAGGCTGTGTAGGCAAACGCTCATCGCAAGCCTACTACGACTATAAGTCAAAAGTCATCGGCAGTGAACTCGATGGCTCATATACCATCCGCAGTTTCGGACGTGCCCGTAATGCCGTTGACGGTTATGTGCAAGCACAAAAACAAGCCGTACTGGACGTCATATTTTATGGCGTACAGGCTGCTTCAACAGGTCAGCGTGACCTCAAACCACTGCTGTTTGATATGAACGCGCGCGACAAATACGAAGACTATTTCAATGCTTTCTTCGCCGACCATGGAGAGTATAAAAACTACTGCTCTATGAAGGAAAAACGCGTGCTTACCACCAACTACAACCGCACAAATGCTCAGACGCTTGTGGAAACAACAGTATGCGTATTCCGTTCACAACTTCGCCAAAAACTCATCGACGACGGTATCCTGAAACCTTAAATTGAGAGTCGGGAATCAGGAAACAGGATTCCAGACTTGTAGGGATGTGGCATGCCGCATCCGCCATCCGGCAAAAACAGCGAACTTGTAAACCGGCAAAACTAACAAATTCATTAAACCCACAAATTCCTCAAATAAAAAAACAATGAAACGTATTATATCAATAATCGTGTGCGGACTTTTGGTAGTCGCCACAGCTTTCTCACAAGCCAAGAAACCTACCATCATGGTTGTGCCCTCCGAAGCGTGGTGCAATCTCAATGGTTATATGCTCGAATTTGATGATATGGGCACCAAAATAAAATTGCCCGACTACCGTGCTGCCCTGCAGAACGATATGGACCTCAAACTCGGCATAGCGAAAATCAACGACCTGATGACCGACCGCGGATTTCCGCTCAAAGACCTTGAGGCCACACTGCAGAGCATCCAGCGCCAGCAGGCTGAGGAAAATATGATGTCATCAAAATCAGGCGCCCAGATGGCAGAAAATCCCATCGACCGTCTGCGCCGCGTCGCCAAAGCCGACATCATCATCGAACTCAGCTGGGATGTCAAATATCAAGGTCCCAAAGCTACTCTGACATATATCATGCGCGGACTCGACTCCTATAGCAACAAGCAGATAGCAGGCTCGTCAGGCGCCAGCACACCAACAATCAGCGCACAGACGGTAGTGCTGCTTGAAGAAGCTGTACTGGCCAATATCGACGAATTCAACAACAAACTCATGCAGCACTTTGAAGATATGTTCGCTAACGGACGCGAAGTAGCTCTTGACCTGCGTGTATGGGACGATGCCGGCATAGACTTCGAGGAAGAGTATAACGGCGAAGAACTGTCAGTGCTCATCGACGACTGGTTGGCGGAAAATACCGTTCAGGGACGTTTCTCGAAACTCGATGGTTCAGAAACGCGTATCACTTATGAACAAGTACGCATACCGCTCAACAAGGCTAACGGTTCGGCAATGGATACCGAGTATTTCGCTCGCCAGCTGAGCAAAAAAATCAAAGAATGGACCACACTGCCAGTCAAAGTCGTGCCCCGCGGACTCGGTAACTGCATGCTCATCATCGGAGGAAAATAAAATTATAATTTCTAACACACTTAGTAAACAATGAAAAAGATATTCACAATCTTATGCGCTATGGTGCTCGCCATAAGTGTCAGTGCGCAGCAGAAAGGCGAATCATTAGCCCTCGCTATCATCCCGTCCGATCTGCCGCAGGACTTCCCTGCATCAGCTCAGACGCAGATTGTCAACAAACTTAATCAGGTGCTCACCAGCAACGGAGTAGCGAAAATACCCGGCTTCTCGCAGTTCTTCATCACGGTCATTGCCGCGCCGCAAACCAAAGACATTACGCCCACGGCGCCTCCACAGGTGGCTCAGACATTGGAATTTACTTTCTATATCGCTGACTATAATACCCAGACGGTTTTCTCGCAGACAAGTATTACAGCCAAGGGCATAGGACCTACTGAAGCCAAGTCATATATGGATGCCATACGCCATATCAATGTCAATAGCCCCGCCATCAAAGAATTCGTAGTCAAAGGCAAAGCGAAAATCATTGATTGGTACGATAGTCAGGCTGAATCCATATTCATGAAAGCCGAGCAACTCGCCAAGCGTCATGAGTATGAAGAAGCGCTGTACCTCGTTAGCGGTTTCCCCACCGAATGTCAAAACTTTGCCAAGAGCATTGAGATTGGCAACAAGATATTCCAAGACTATATTGACTATACCTGCCAGCAAAACCTCGCTCAGGCGCGTGCCGCATGGGCTGCCGAGCAAAACTCATACGGAGCATCGCAGGCCGGTGAATACCTCGCTCAGATATATCCCGAAGCAGCGTGCTACAACGATGCTATGGCTCTCTATCAGGAGATAAAAGGCAAGGTACTCGACGACTGGAAGTTCGAGATGAAAATGTATCAAGATCAGGTGGACCTCGAATCACAACGCATCGAAGCTTGGAAAGCCGTCGGAGTGGCATACGGAAATCATCAACAACCCACTACAACCAATATCGCTTGGTTGAGATAAAAAGCTGATACACCGCGGAAAAATATCAACTATATTTCTCCGCGGTGTATATTTTTTTACACTACCTTATTAACGCTAACGTAATAAATTTTATGAAAAAATTTTACGCCATATTAATAACACTGACATTATTTTCTATCTCCTATGCTCAGGATTTCAAGTATATGCGTAGTTCGCTCGCCACACTCATGGTGTTGCACGAAGAGGACTCCTTTGCCCTTGATATGGAAAACGCTTTCGCCAAAATTCCGTGTCCTGAAAAGTATGACGACCACATATTGCGTACCGATGGCGGACAAAGAATAACCTATGTCGCAAATAAAGAATTCACAGGAGCCCAGAAAAAACAAAGCGGACTTATCAAAGCAAAATATGGCAAAACTCTTAATGCCAAAGAGATAGAAAAAAACGGTAAAGCCATAGAGAATTACCTTAATTCTGTCGGCGTGGCACAGATGTTTGTCCTCAAATGGTTCAACTACAATGCGCAAACACACCCCTACTTCGACATGGAACTCGTCAAGGAGCGCGGCAACTACAATGCCACGGCTTTCGACGTTGACATGGCATCGCAGATGGCGCGAGGACTTGCGGTGCTTGAAGATGCCGGAGAACAACTCATCGGCAACACCTATATGCTCGTTAATGACATGACCTACGTCACAGCCGAAGAAAAAGCCGCCGCGGCTAAAGTGGCACTCAATATCCTCGGAGCCATATTCGACGGTATGTCAGGAGGAAATAGCGGACGGCAGTTGGCGCAAACAGCAGGAAAAATTGCCGACAGCTATACAGGTTTCAAGGTCAAAACACATAGCTATCTCTACCGACTTGATTGGAACGATAGTATCGCGGCAGTGTTCTATAGCCAATATTGGATTGACGAAAAAATGCCCGCCGAAGAAGCTCAAAAACGCTATCAGGCTATGATTGCGGACCCCATGTGGCGCATATACTATGTGGCACATGAATATGAATATGACTCCAAATCAGCTCTCAAAGGCAAATATGACCGCGGCGAATTTATCAAAACAATATGCACACGCTCTATGGATAAAAACATAGCAGCGCTGCAACTCAAATACGAGGACTTTAAGGTTAAAACACCGGTGTTTGACATCGTTGACGATGGAGCAGGAACAGTGCTCGCAGCTAAGATAGGACTCAAAGAAGGTATAACGGAAAATAGCTCATTCCAAGTCATACAGCCTGTTATGGACGAAGACGGACGCACGAAATATAAATACGTAGCTACCGTGAAGCCTATCAAAGGCAAAATCTGGGACAACCGATATAATGCCGCAGAAGAAAAAGAAGAAGGTTCGGAACTCAACTTCACGTCACTGCGCAAAGTTGCCGGAGGCAGTATTCTGCCCGGAATGCTTATCGTCGAAGGCAAATACCGCAAGGTGGTAGAGTAGAGCCGAGATGCCTGACACTAGCGAAACTAGCAAAACTAGAGTAACTAGTAAAACTAGAATAACTAGCAAAGCTAGAATAACTAGTAAAGCTATCAAGCTAGCAACGCAATCCAACTATCTGTACTATAGAACAAAAGGACACGCATGGCGTGTCCTTTTGTTCTATCAGATCATCAATTTGCTTATATGACAAAAAATCCGTAACTTTGTCTGCTTTTTATGCTTCATATTATGTCATATCTTCAATCATTCATTTATAAAATTTTTACAATTCTGCTTTTTGCGGTGTTGTTAAGTGGCTGTTCGGCACGTAAGAAACTCACCTATTTTCGTGATTTGACGGCCGCTGACGCCGATTCAATAAATATGGCATATCACTCCAATCATGAGTCGAAAATCATGCCCGGGGATATGCTTACCATTATCGTCACAGGTGTGGACCCCGAAGTCGTAGCACCTTTTAATCTCCCTGTAGTGTCGTATGCCAATCCGAGCACCACACAACTGGCAACAACACTCAATATGCAAGCCTATTTGGTTGATACTCAGGGTGAGATTATCTTTCCTGTCATAGGAAAGATAAAACTCGGCGGACTGACTAAAAGTGAAGCTATACAGAAAATCACCGACCTTCTCAAACCATATCTTTCCGACCCTATCATCACCATTAACTTCCTTAACTATAAAATATCCGTTATGGGTGAAGTGGCACGCCCGGGACAATATACCATTAACAACGAGCGTGTTACCATTCTTGACGCCTTGGCTTTAGCCGGCGATATGACACCTTATGGCAAACGCAATACCGTACTTGTGGCGCGTGAAAATAACGGCAAGATGGAATTTCAGCGTATAAATCTTAATAGCTCCGATGTATTCACATCGCCATACTACTTCCTACAGCAGAACGACGTGGTGTATGTTGAGCCTAATAACGTGCGTGCCGTATCGAGTCAGAACCTGAGCCTCTATCTGTCGATGGTGACTACACTGGCTTCGCTGGCTACGGTGATAGTATCAGTAGTGTCACTCAACAAAAAATAGCGGAAGTGATTAACCAAAAAAATCTTTATTCGGTATAGTGACCGATATGGTTTTAACTCTTTTATAACAGACAACGACGATGGCATTTGACCAACAGAATGATATCCAGCAACTGCGCAATCTTGTGATACGCTACCTGTCGCGATGGTACATCTTCGCGGCATGCATAACGTTTTGTCTTGCAGTGGCAGTGTTTTACTACCTGTCACACCCCAAGTCTTTTCATGTTAGTTCTACTATCATGATCAAGTCCTCAGAAGACAACAATTCTTTTGGTCTTCAGCAGATTGATATGTTGCAAAGTATGGGCTTGTTCAGCGGACAAAGATTGACTGACGACGAGGTGGAGATACTCACTTCCAAGACTATCATGGAGCATGTCGTGCGTGACCTTGACATACAGACAATCTATAAAGTCAAGAAAGGGCTCAAATGGATAGAAACATATCCCAAACACCCGATTGATATCGTATATCCTGCTGACTTTCAAGATACCGCACGCTATAAACTGCAACTTAAAATAACTCGCAAGGCAGACGGATACAAAGTTAAGCTTAAGTACGACAAGTTGCGAGGCACGTATTTCGTCCAACCCTCACAACCCTTTGCGACAGTAGCCGGTGTGCTGACAATCAAAGAGAATGGTGAGATAGAAAAAGGCGACAAATTCCTGACAATATTCAAGCCCCTCGCCTTGTGGGCTGAACAGTATCTCACGGAAATCAAGATAGGGGCGGTAAAGCGCGAGTCGAATGTGGTAAAACTATCGACAAGTAGTTCGTGTGTGGCGAGAGCCAAAGATATGCTCAACAAGATTGTAGAACTCTATAATATTGACGCTGTTGAGTATAAGAATCGTATGGCGCGAGCCACGGGGCTGTTTCTTGATGAGCGTCTCAGCCTGATTAGCGAGGAGTTGGCGGACGTAGAAAACGATGTTGAGAAATATAAGAGAGATAATAACCTCACAGACCTGAAAACCGAGGCTGAACTGTTCCTCGAAACGGCGAGTGAATACCAGCGTCAGATGGCGCAGATAACCACTCAGAAGAATATTGTGAGCTACGTCCGTGATTACATCCGACAGACGCCCGAAGAACTCATACCGGCCAATCTCGGTATCGAAGACATGGCAGTCGTGGAACTCGTCACGCAGTACAACACCAGTATGCTCACCCGTCAGCGTCTGCAACGCTCTACCACTGCCGACAACCCCGTTATTACGCAACTCGACCGACAACTTGCCTCCATACGCGACAACCTGCTTTCCACAATCAATAGTGTGCTCCAGAGTCTTGAGATATCCTATAACGATGCGAGAGCAAAAGACAACGCTTTTATGGCGCGCATACACAAAATGCCTACGCAAGAGCGAGAATACATAGAAATCAAACGTCAGCAGCAAGTCAAAGAAGCCCTGTATCTTTTCCTCATTCAGAAACGAGAGGAAAACGCTATGGCATTGGCCAGTAGCCTGCAACCGGCAAGAACTATTGACGCTGCGGACTATACGCGCAAACCAATAGCACCGCGACTCAAATTGTTATTCATAGTGGCATGCATAGCAGGGTTTATCTTGGCGCTAATTATTATCATAGGACTTGACCTTATATTCAACACAATATCTTCCAGCGAAGAATTTAAACGCCTTGTAGTTGCCAAAGTTATCGGTGAGATAAGCACCAGCCGAAGCAAGAAAAACATCGTGGTCAACGCTCATAGCACCAGTTCCACCGCTGAACTCTTCCGCCTGCTGCGTACCAACCTCAACTTCATGCTCAAGGGGCATGAACACCCTGTAGTGCTTGTTACATCGACTTCTACCGGCGAAGGCAAATCATTCGTGTCGTCAAACCTCGCGGCAAGCTTCGCCCTGACCGGCAAACGCGTGCTGCTCGTCGGACTTGACATACGCTCGCCGAAACTCGCGCAATATCTCAACGCGCAGGG
>ODAI011886841.1_pt1 | contig 13655 bp, 20 predicted proteins | sample 1539321 | NCBI WGS metagenome assembly ODAI01 (sample SAMN02144231, study PRJEB22623) | gut metagenome | biome: sheep rumen | host: Ovis aries | place: New Zealand
TAAATCTTTCTCCATAGTGATTTATATTGTTGGTTCCCCGTTGACAGTCTTATTGGCACGCGATAGAAGATTTGAACTCCCATAAAACCCAGGTCCGTAGCCTAGTGCTCTTTCCAGTTGAGCTAATCGCGTAGGTGGGTTTCTCCGAGCGGGGCTGTGCTTAACCCAATCTTTCGACTTCGCACACTCAGGAACCATGGTAGAGTAGGATGGAATTTAACCATCTTAATTACATTTTAACTGGAGTCCCGCCCATTAAATCTTAAGCTTTAATGCGTAGAATAAGTGCTCAGTTTATTATTATAATCAGCGCATTCTTTATGCTACTCTTGGTGGGAAGGGTTGGAATCGAACCAACGTCCACGGATTTTCAGTCCGTTGCTAATACCTCCTCAGCTACCGACCCATATATTGGTACCTCCTTAGGGACTTGAACCCTAAACCTTGTGATTAAACATTAGTTCTAACTATTTATTAAACTCATAGTCTTGCATTAATCTAATCCCTTTAGACTAATTATTTTTAGGTAATTCTGTACGAATAGATAAATGCTATGGAATATTTGTTTCTATTGGAAAATATAGACCACACCATTTATTTTCTATACAATATAAGAAAAATATATCTATATCATTATTAGTATAAGCATTACTTTGCCAGCTACCTTTAACATAATTAGTAGTTTTAGTAGCAAAATCCATTTTTCCATCTTTAATGGACTATGTAGTTTTTACCTATACCCGATATAATTTTGATTGTATTTCTACAATTAAATCATAACGAGCATTATTAGATACTGGTTTAGAAACAATATAGCCAGCCTATATAAACATCATCTATGCAACAGCTTCTCCAATATCACCCATAGATACTGTATTTAACATTTTTAAAATCTCCTTTAATATTTATTCATAAAATATTAAAAATTATTTTAATTATATTAATTAGACCAGACCAAACTTTATCACCTGCTCTGCCAATTGAGCTAAGGAGATATAAATGGTACTAGCGGGTGGACTCGGACCACCGACATCTTGTGTATCAGACAAGTGCTCTCACCAACTGAACTACGCTAGTATAAATTAAGTTAAAGTAGTATAACAATTTCCTTCTTGAACATTTCCTAATCTTAATGCTTTCATAACATTATCTATAATATCTGCTTCAGAGCTATTGAGAAAAATATCCGCAGAACTATAAGTCATCAAACTAGTGTTATCATTAGTATATTGAATTACAATAATATACTTATTCTTTGCATAAGCATATCCTTGTTCCCAATTCGTACCTGCGCTACTAGCTCTGCCTGGAGTAATCATAAGAAAAATATCACATTTATCAATAGCTTCAATATCTTTCAAAAAAACTTGATATGCCCAGTCTTCCTGGCACATATCCCAAGCATTAGGAATCTTAAGTTCAAACGGGCAATAAACTTCAATTCGCTCATTTTCACGTAGCTTAGAAGCAATCTTCTGCATTAATGTACGCTGTTCAGAACTACAAGAACCAGCAAGATAAATATTGGTCATATAATTTCTCCTTTTATAGATGGCGCGCCAGGGGCGACTCGAACGCCCGACACACAGCTTAGAAGGCTATTGCTCTGTCCGGCTGAGCTACTGGCGCATATGGGTTAGGATATTGGAGTCGAACCAATAATCTTAGAGCCACAATCTAAAGTTTTACCGTTAAACTAATCCCAACATATTGGGCGGGAGGAGTGGATTTGAACCACAATTTACCACGATCTCAGCCTAATCTTACCTGCATCGGTGCGTTTACCAATTTCGCCACCTCCCGCGTATTGGTACTCTCGGTGGGATTTGAACCCACACCACTATGGTTCTAAGCCATATGCCTCTGCCAGTTGGGCTACAAGAGCAAGTGGTCGGCAGGGTAGGAGTCGAACCTACGTTGTTTCTTACGTGCCTGATTTACAGTCAGGTGACATCGCCAGCTAGTCATACCTACCGATATATAGAGCCTGTTTACCTCTACTGCAGCAATTAGCCGTTGCTTGCCCAGGCTTAGTTCCCTTGACGCATCCAACTAAGCAAAAGTCGTAGACCCGTGGTGGAGACGAAGAGGTACGATCTCTCAACCTTTAGCTTGCAAAGCTACTGCGCTACCAATTGCGCCACGTCCCCACGTATAGGTTATTGTTCCACTATCAACTACTTATAGGGTCCTCTTACCAAAGCCTATACGTATCCAAATAATTAGTGGTGCGCGAGGCGGGATTTGAACCCGCAAGCTTTCGCCGACAGATTTTCTTGCTACTCCATGTTACCATGGCCACTTTCGTGTTGTAGTCTGGACTATGTCTTAACCATGTCTTACGATTTAGGTTGCTGGTATATAGTCTCTACACATTTATTTCCGGCTATTTTTCCCTCGGTATGAATCTGTAAATGCATGACAATTAGGACATAATAATTCAAAATTTTCTAATTGATTATTAGTTCTATCGCCATCTTTATGATGTAATTCCAATGGAATTGGTTTACCCAGCCAAGTAGTAAGACCGCAACACTCACATTTATACTCTTTATAGCCTTCTTCTAGCAATCTAATTCTAACCTTATTAGTTTGAATATCCTAACTTTTTGTAAGGTATTCCATTAGATTCATTTTATTAGAACGTGGCTTGGGTATTCCTTTTCCACTTTTGTTACCATCATATTCAATTTTCATTATAGCTAAATAACGATTTAAAGTTTCTACTTTACAATGCAATTCTTTAGCTATAAACGCTTTAGATTTACCTTCTTCAATCCAAGACAAAATCTATTCTTTACACTCTAAAATATCATTTCTCATATTCTTGCCTCCTATTTATAAGTAGAAGACTTAAATGTGTAATACATTTTTTTGAGTGTAATCCGAAAAATTTAGCTCGGCATTAACCACTTGGGTCCTCTACCGAATTAGCCAGCATTCACTCTGGAAGTTTCCTATCCAGGTGCTCAAATTATATAAGTCTGTTGTGTATGCCGTTCCACCACTCGCGCATATGAGCTAGCTATTACTAGCTCTTTCAAGACACATTTAATTCTACCAAAATTAAATTAAAAGGCGGTATAAAATTTGCTGCATGTGCCTTAAACTTAATTATAAGTATTCAAAAATTTTTTAAACTCTAAAAAATTAGAGAGGATTTTCTTCATCAAACTCTGTAATTTCCTTAATATCTCTCTTAAGCGCATAACAATACTTTTCAATATTTGTCGCACGCTTGCCAACTTCATCCAAAAAGAAATCAAACTCCCTAAAAATACTATCCAAAAACCCAAGTGCAACTTCCGCAATATTCAAATCCATGCGGCGCGCGGCAATTAATCGGCCAGTAAACTCATCAAAACTATCGCCTGCCTCAAAATTACAACGTGCAATAGCTCGCACATCATTAAGCGGCAAGTTCTTATTCAAATAGTTCTCTACTGCATCATGAAAAATATCATTATAATTAAAATACTGGCTAAACTTTGCGTTTTCTAAAATGCGGCAAAGCTTATTAAGAGCATAAGTAGCTACTTCCTCAATAAAATCATATCGTCCCATCAAGCACACAACAACACCAGCATCTTCATTAACAACATACCGATAATTAGAATTATCCATTTTTATTTCCTTTCCTTAATTATTATTTTCCTCTTTAAGTTCTTGCGCGCGCTTCCAAATCTTACACCGCGCGCAATCTACATCTCCACACTTCTCACAAGCAACTCCGTCGGGACGGATTCCCTTATTCAAGAAAACATCATGCTGACCACCAAGCAAATCAGTAACGTTAATTGCCATTCTATCTTTTAGGTCAAAATCTAGAATAGAATAAAGCTTACGATAAAGCCTATCTTGTTCCGCAAGAGATAAATCATTAAAACTAAATTCTACTTTATAAGTTGCTCGCTTCAAAGCCATTTCGAAGTTCTCCTTTTTTCATTTTCTATAAATATTATATCATAAAATTTAGGTTTTTTCAAATTTAGAAGCCTCAACATTCGCAACATCTTTAAGAATTGCATCTAAACCTCTATATTTTCCATTTTCATCAAAAATAGGAATATTATTTATACGAAGATAATTAATGCTATCTTGCATAAGTTCAGATTCGTTTTTTGAAATAAAATCAGATAAAATATTTACGAGTTTCTCCATATATATATTACTCCTTACATGGCGCGAGCCGGAAGTTCTGTAATAACTCGGTCATACATCTTATTCATTAGAACCTTAATCATAGCATCGTATGCACTCTCGCAATTCAATGTACTAATAAGGTCCTTGAATACAGATACGGAGCTTCCGCTTAAATATTTAATACCCTTCTCTGCCGCCTGCGCAAGAAAAGTATCATTACGCGCATTTGCATTCCAGCATACCAACTGCGGCATTTCATACCCAGCTTCGCGGAACAACTGCTTCCACTTCTGCAAAAAGTCCAAATTATTATATCGAATATAGTTGTCAATTTCCATATCAGAAATTACAACGAGCGCTCTCGGCAAATCCTTCTGCGGCACATGGTTCTGCACAGCAGTATTATAGATAAGTCTAAAGGCTTTATTCAAATCGGTATTATAACCAACATCTGTAAATGCCTTCTTGCACATCGCCTGCAAGCTATCATTACGAGAAACAGTAATATAATGCGGATTACCAGTAAAAGTCATATAAAGACCCGCAAAAGCACCGTGATTACGCTGTGCAAAATAATTCGCAAGACCAATCGAAGTCGCCATCGGGCGCCCAGTCATCGAACCACTCACATCCGCCATAATCAATACATTTGCGCCATCCTGTACGTAGTTAGGCAAAGCCTTCCACTGTTGTTCAGTCAGCTCGTCGTACTTAAAAGTCCCATACCAGCTATCGCCACTAATTTTCTCTACGAGGTCATAAGGATAAAGAGTCCCTGCATTAACCTTAACACCTTCCTTATGATTCTTTAAATCATTTAAATACTGATTCCAACGCTCAAAATCATGAGTAGCAAAAGCAGACCCATAATTCTTAATCGCATAGGCCGGCACATGGGAATAATTAATTTTATCCCACTCCTGCGCACTCATCTGATGCTCAGTAACTTCCAAATACTTTCTAAGTCGCGCGAGGACCTTACGATATTGCTTTTCAGTCTTAAAACCAAGATTCTGCATAGTCATGCGCGCGAGCCTACGAGATTCGTTACTAGAAGTATTAATACTCTTAAGCCACTTCGCGCACAAAGATACGGGATGCCCGAGAAGCATCTGCTCGTAATCTCTAGTAAGAATATCACTAAGATATTCCCACATAGCATATTCTGCGGGCGTATCAACATAGGTGTAAAGGTCATCAAATCGTCCAAATTCCACAACATTAGGAATATTAGCCTCCGCGAGCTCTATATGCTCTCTACAAAGCCACTTCAACATAATGCGGAAAGTCCTACGTTCCCCAAGACCACCCCTAATATTACGAGTATAAAACAAAAGTCGCATAGCCAATTCCCAATTTTCATTATACGCATCTGCAAATTTTGTCTCAATCTCATCTTCACTTCGAGTCCTGAGCGCGCCTACCACTCCAAAAAGGTCCAAAAGCGCACTATTACCAGTACTATTGTAGGCAAAAGCCCCATTCTCCGTAAACTTCTCAGCTGCCTCAATCTTTACCGCATCAACAAATTTATTCATATTTTATCTCCTTTCAAGACGTCTGCGCCAACTCGCTGAAAACGCCTTTCTTTTATTCTATAATTATTATATCATAAAATTTAAAAGAATTCAAAATTAAAAAATATTATTGTAAATAAAAAAGAGCCTAAAATTTAGGCTCTTTCTTCCTATTATATTATATACGCGCGCGAATAAAATAAATTTTAAATTTTTTCAAATTTCAGTCTTTCAAAGTCGCGTATCATGCGCTGTTCCTTTCAGGTGCGGGTTATTTCAGCGTAATAGAATATGTTGACTCATCTACGCTATTGGATGAATCAATGGTTAGTGTAGTTACATACAGCGTGCTTTCTGCCACTTCAAAAAATAACGCATCAACCGCTGAGGTATAGTCATAATACTTAACATTCCCAGTTCCCCAAACTCCAGTAACACACATAACGGGAGTTCCGCTTGTGATAGCCGACACAATCTCCGCATAGGTCTTATCGCAAGTCCATCCGTCTCGATCTGCCGTAAATTTCACCACCAGCACTCCGCCGCCGGAGGAACCGCCGTTGCTCCAAGAGGGCTTTCCATTGTTTACTTGTAGAATTTTCCCTTCATCTTCGGCTGTGATTTCTGGTAATTCCTTCATACCTGGTTCACTCTTAAGTAAAGAATTTAAAACAGCAGGATTCCTATTACTCTCTGCGTTTTTTACATAATCCTCAACATTATTATAGCTCATTGCTCTTCTATCTCCACGATTGGAATATAAACATCTTTAACACTATTTACCGCACTTTCAAGATTTAACTCAATCCACTTATCAATAGACCCATAAGCCTGCTCGATTGCAAATTGCATAGCTTCTGTAATCATTTGTTTAAATGTTTCTATTGTATCTTTTCTAGCTTGTTCGGCTTCTTCTTCAGTTAATTTTCCACCCGCTTTTTTAATTGCTTCAACCCAAAGCTGGTTAGTTGTGCGCGCGGCTCTTGTAAGAATTTCATATGCACTTTCAATAAGCGCAATCTATTCTTTTGAGGCGCCTTGTTTTTTAAAAGCATTAATAATTAATAAACCCGCAATTAAGATTATTAACTCTAAAATTTGCGGAGAGAACTGTACAAAAAGTTGCCATAAGAATTCTTTATCCATATTAATCAATAGCCTCCTCTTCAATATCTCCTTCGTGCGCGAGACTTATATATTCATCCACTGGTTCAAATACACTCCCCGCAACACTAAAGTCATCATCATCTTCATATTCATCCTCAACGTCCAAGCACCCTTCCTTCATGCGCTCAGTCAGTTCTTTTTCTTTAGTTTTCTTTATCATTCCGCACACTGAGTATTCTCCGACGCAGGCCGCAAATACAGCCCCAATTAATACATCTGGAGTATTACCAGTAATTAAGAAAACTACTATCATAACAATAGTAAAAATAAAAAGAAAACCAAAAGTACCAATTATAACTTTTTTAATAAAGTCATCCTTTTTTTTATCTTCAATCATACTTCAATAGCTCCTTAAAATTCCAAAAATCTTCCCACGCAGAGAATGTATGCATTTTCTATTCAACAAAATTCCAAACTTTTCTATCAGTTCTTTTTGTTAATTGGCATCCATACGCGCCGCCAACAAATTCCACTATATAGCCTCCGCCAACATAAGTTCCTAAGTGGCCATCTCTATGCGCGAATGTACCAGGCTATAAATCTTTTATGTCACATTTAATACTAAATTGCGTGCTACCTAATGCATTCGCATTCTAGTCAAATCTATTATTAGTTAATTTAAACTTCCTTAACCAACCTACTTCCATGCCTGAACAGTCAGAAGCCGGTAAATTAGGGTTTTTCTTAACTTCACTAAGCATCCACTCTTTGCGTCCGCCATCATATTTTTTTGGATAACGCTTAGCGCCAACTTCTATTTTTGTAGCAGTTGCGATATTAAGTTTGAGGTCGGTATTATATAAATTACCTCCCCACATATACAGCGCGCGCACTCCAGGAGCTCTATATTCTGGGTCAAAAGCGTATTTAAGTATATCTAAACAGATGTTGCGCCGCATCTCACTAGTATTAAGTAAATCTTTTTCAATTACACTTCGCTTTGCCGGCATTATCCAAGTATATGCGTCTAATACACCTTTTTCAGGTTCTGGGCTGGGAGTCGGAGTTGGAGTCGGGTCTACTTTAGGTTTTATTTCTCCACGAGCCGCCGCTTCAATAGCTTCCCAGCAAGCTTCGTAGATAGTACCTGTTACTTCTAGTGGTCCTTCACAAATAGAATCATAAGTATTCTAAAATTTCTCTGTAGCCTCTACGCTATCTTTTCGGAACTAGTTACTTCTAATACGTTTTATTTTATTAGAATACATTCCTAATTCAAAGAGTTTTTTCTTTATATATAATACATCGGAGCCACTCATTCCTAATTTTATAGTTCTTTTAAATTCCATTTAATATTCCTCCGGTATTTATTATCCTATATTATAAGTAAGTTATTTAATTTAAAAATCTATAATTTGCAATCTAAAGAAAATTATGGTATAATATTTATAGAAATAAAGGAGATTTAGTAATATGGGAAATGAGAATAAATTAGCAAAATTTACAGAAATTCTCTATATTAATATGTATGGAGAAGGCTCGCGCGATAATAATATAATTAATATTGGAGAATTTAATCCGAATTATTTAGATGGTAAGATTTGTATTAGAATTGCAGATTCGGTCGCAGCACTATTTAATTATAAGATTAAATTAGGATGTACTTTCTTTCAATATATAAAATTCCTCGCGCACAATAAAAAATTGTTTAAGAATAATAAATATATCTGGGATAGGAAAAATAGCGGGCGTCCCGCGCATGAATGGCTTAGTGATATCTCTGATGCAAATAAAGAAAATTTTGAAATTTGGAACGATGTGTGGGAGTATTTAAATAATAATGAAAAATTGGATTGATATTTATACTGATGGCGCAACCAGTGGAAATGGAACGAAGAATGCCCGAGGAGGTTGGGCATATGTATTTTATTTAGATGGCGGCGAGCAGATAAAAGATTATGGTGGAGAGTTAAATACTACTAATAATCGTATGGAACTTACTGCGGTAATCAAAGCAATTCAAGCCGCGCGCGCCCTCTGCGGAGAAAAAATAGATTTACATATAATTAGTGATAGTGCGTATATTATTAATTCATATAAACAACGATGGTAAAAAAACGGGGAAGGAAAGGGGTGAATTAATAGCGCGCAAAAGCCAGTAGCAAATAGAGACTTATGGGAAATATTAATCCCTTATTTTCGAGACACACATAATTTATTTATTAAAATTAAGGGGCATTCGGGGCATGAGGAAAATGAATTGGTAGATAAACTTGCTAAGCGCGGTGCGATGGAGGCTAAATGAGAATTATTAAACATGGAAGAATAGAAAGAGAGGAAATAACTAGAACTATTACGTTTGAATGTATGAATTGCGGCTGTATTTTTGAAGAAAATACAACGGATTTAAGACCAAAATACGCTTATACTTGTCCATGTCCTGACTGCGGGTATGAGGTTTGGAGCGATAAATATAGAGATATTAAATATATAAAATATTATAAGGTAGGTGATGTAGAATGAAGGTTTATGTCATTAATGGCCTTCCAAGAAGTGGAAAAACTACTTTCGAGAACTTTTGTTTTGCACTCAATCCTATCTATGTACGTATGTTTTCTTCTATTTAGCCTGTAAAAGAGATAGCATAGAAATGTGGATGGAACGGTGCAAAAGAACCTAAAGATAGAAAATTTTTAGCAGATTTAAAATAGTTACTTATAGAATATAATAATTTTCCTTTTAATGAAGTCGCGCATTATATAGAATTAGAAAAGCGATGGATGGATTAGCGAGATTATGACGGGGATAAATTAATTTTCTTTATAGATGTGCGCGAACCTTCTGAGATTTAGAAGTTAAGAGATAAGTATAATGCATAGGCTATTCTTATACAGCGCGCGCTCTCTACGCAATAGGATAATAGCGCCGACTGCGAAGAAAATTTTAATCCAGATTTATATGATATGGTAATTGCAAATAACGGAACGCTAGAACAACTCGAAGCTTAGGCGCGAGAATTTATGAAAGATAAAAGATATAAATAAAAATAAAAGACTACGTATAATACGTAGTCTTTTTTTTATTTACTTTAATTTTTCAATATGACTTAACCAGTCATTAATTGTTACTGCTTCCATATACATTCCTTCTTGTACGTTGCGCGTGCGCACCATATTAGAAATCTGCATTTTATCATTTGTGGCTAAATTATTCCATAAACTCTTATATTTTCGATAATAAGAAGAAAATCGTTTTTCTGTACTATCTCTATATTCTTTATTTTCTTGATTAATCCACTCTGGCTTATTCATTGTATAGTAAGAATCAAAAATCATAAAAACCGCATAAAACGCCGCTTTATCTTCTCTACCGCGCGAAAGAAATTGACCTATAAGCGCGTCATTACTATCTAACATATTTTTATATGTTTTTAGTATATACTTAGGGTCATGTCTACAAACACTTTCATCTCTCCATTTCCAAAGATAAAAAGGAGTTTGACAATATTTAACATTCTCACTTAAATTTTGACAAAGAATATTAAAATAGCTATCTTCATGTATAGTAAGTTTCTCATTCCAACGAATTTTTTGTTTAATTAGATACTCTCGACGATGTATCTTCCCATGCACGAATGTACTGTCCATATCATGTGTTATATAAGTTGGTTTATTAGTGCGTGGGTCACGCGTTTCTTCAATAAAAGCAGATACAACCGAGTCAAAACCTATTTCCATCTCATTAAACATCATCCATAAACCGCAAGCATTATAGAACATATCGTCTGCATCGCAAAACATTACATAATCAGCTGTTGAATGGTCGAGGCAAGCATTACGTGTTCCAGATACACCACGATGCGGTTCAAGGTAATAATTTATTTTAAATGGATATAAAGATAAAAAATCAGATGTAAGATGGGTGTCGCTTCCATCATTACAAATAATTACACCAATATTATTAAAGTCTATATTTTGTTGGATAGCTATACTATCGAGAAGAGATTTTATTATATCATTTGTTTCATTATATTGTGGAATTAGAATATCGAGTTTCATTATTTTTACTCCTTTTACGCGTAAATAGATAAATATTTTATATTAAATACCAACCATTCGAGATGAATATTGAGACCAATACCTAGCAGTTTGATAGGAAGCCAAAAGAGAAGCGGGAACATAAATTGAACCATAATAACCTAAATAAGAAGAAAGAGATAAGGTTGTATTAGCAAAAGTTGTATTTTCAATAGACGGAATAGAGCTACCCATAAAATAAAAACTTGATAAATTTATACAACTGCTGAACGCATATTGACTTAAAGACATACAATTTGGAAAACTAACTGTTGTTAACGCAAAACACCTCTAAAAAGCGTAATTACCAATTATAGTACAATTTGGAAAACTAGCTGTTGTTAACGCAGAACAACTAGAAAAAGCACCCTAGCCAATAAAAGTACAATTCGGAAAACTAGCTGTTGTTAACGCATAACAAGACTAAAAAGCATAACCACCAATAGAAGTACAATTTGGGAAACTAATACTTGTTAATACAGAACAATACTAGAAAGCATAACCTCCAATAGAAGTACAACTTGGAAAATTAGCTGTCGCTAACTCAGAACAAGAACAAAAAGCACTCTAGCCAATAAAAGTACAATTTGGAAAACTTATATCAGATAGCTTTCTACAACTATAAAAAGCATTAAAATTAATTGTACTACAATTTGGAAAACTTATATTAGATAAAGAAGAACAATAATAAAAAGCAGAGCTACCAATTGTAGTACAATTTGGAAAATTAGCTGTTGTTAACGCAAAACAATTCTAAAAAACACAAGTATCAATAGAAGTGCAATTTGGGAAAGTAATACTTGTTAAAGAACGGCAACTATAAAAAGCAGAATTACTTATTGTAACACAGTTAGGAAAATTAACTTCCGATAAATTTGCACAACTATAAAAAGCATTGGTACTTATAAAATTTACATTGTTTGCACTAATACCTCTTATCATACCATTATTAAGAAACACATCCTAATATACTACTGAAAAAGCTGAATTTGGAAAATTAAACCATACGGAAGTTTGTGTTGAAAACCCATTTCCATTCCATACTACGCCAAAAGCTCCCTGCAAAGCACTAGTTACATTATTAAAGGTAAAACTACCGCTGAACTCTTGCCCAGCAAACTACCACTTTGATATTCTACTTAAGCTATCACACCATTCACTAACACCTGGAGCAGAACTAGCTATAACACTTCTATAAGCTAAAGATTTATATATCGCTTGAAATCTGGGGTCATCAGACAAATTTAAATTTATAGTGTTAAATCCATCACTAGTTACAGATATTTGATAGTAACTTCCGTCGAGTAATACGCCAGATTTTGTAATTTGCGTATTACTATAAAGACGTATATAAGGCCTATATCCATCTGCAGACATAAAAGTAAGATTTATATAGCGAAAAGTCTTGGTAGAAATCCCTATTCCTTCCCAAGAGAAATTAGGGAATGATATATTAGAATAATACTAAGTCGGCGTAAAATCCTCATCTATACTATAAATTTCCTATTCTCCTGTACTCCATTCAATTTTTAATTCACCAGTACAGTGATAAGTTCTATTTAATTCTATTTTTATACCAATACCATTTTCACCTAAATCTCCATTAGGTATATTTACATTAGAGGTATTATTTAAAACTACTGGAGTCCCCGGATATGTCTCATCGGTCTAAAAAATAATTCCATTACTTACAATCGTATTCTATTTTACTAAATAATCCTAACTTATTGTTATATCTTCTAAATTTCCACCAGTCTATATATCCTAAATCGCACTTACATACCCGTCTGGAAAACTTAAACTACTACTAGTTCCCCCTTTCACACGAATAGCATCTGCAACTGCAATTAAATCTGTATCTGTTGTTAAATAATTACTCATAATTAAAAACTCACCCCATTCGCGCTCGGCACAGTTACCCACGCCGCATCATAATTAGTTGAACTAGATTTCACCAAAAATTGGCCCGCGGTTCCACCAGTAGGCAAAGAACGCGTATCGACGTATAATTTATTCGTAGCATCGTTATCGTTTGATGGGACTTTAATGCCTCTAAGAACTACATCCTTTCCATTACCACTAGTAAATGCTACTATAGCATTATAATTACTACTATCACCTTGATACCCGTAAGGCTATAAATTAAAATAAAAACCGTCTCTATAATACATCTTTAATACAGGAGTAAACTGAGTATTCTAATAAAGAGTTAACTAATTATTAAAAGGATTATAAACTAATTTTCCTGCTTTTAAAACCCCATTAGTTTCTGTAGTATCATTAGCACTATTTGATAGTAATATTCTATATTCCGCACTAGTACTAGTTTCTGCCGCGGTTTGTGTAACATTCTAATCTGTAACTGTTACCGCGCCAGTCTATCCATTTACACTTGTGACGGGTATAGTAGGAATATCAGATGTTAAAGCTATAGTGCCTGAAGCATCGGGTAATGTATAAGTTCTAGAAGCAGTTATACCATCAACTCGTAATGTTCCTCTATATGAATTAGTCGCTAAAGATAGTGAATCATATTTAAAATAACCATATTTTGTTTTACTAGAATCATAAATAAATAAGGTTTGACTATAATCAGAATATACTATTTTATTTGAAGTATATATAGTATCTGTAGTCTATGTAGAACCACCTGAATTAGAAAATAATAATCCTCTATTTGAATTCACTCCATTTAATGGTATCTATGTAACTTTCGTATCTGTATTCGTCTCTGAATAAATATCATAATCTGTTCGATTTACATTTATTGTAGCAGATTTTGTCCCACTTGTCAAATTTTGGGTTATTGAAA
>ODAI013302455.1_pt1 | contig 13654 bp, 16 predicted proteins | sample 1539321 | NCBI WGS metagenome assembly ODAI01 (sample SAMN02144231, study PRJEB22623) | gut metagenome | biome: sheep rumen | host: Ovis aries | place: New Zealand
CGCAATTCTTTCCCCTGTGTAATCTTCCTTTGCTTTTTCTATTTCTGCCTGGTTAAGTGCCATAGTTTATTCTCCTTTCCTCGTGAAAAAATACGTCGTGATAGCTCCGTAGCTCGTGCAGAACAACGCCAGCAGCTCCTTTGTCGGATTTACGTCCGTGAACATCAGCGCTACAAGCGTGCCCGTAAGTGCTAGCGTTACGATGCTTTTTACATTGATCAGGTCAGCTACTCTGCTGCCAACAAGCTTTATCCTTTCCTTTGTTTCATCTGTCATGCTGATTCCTCCTTTTTTTCCGGTAAATCTCTTACTTTATCCATTAATGAGTCAAGCTGTCCGTTCCAGCCGAACTTCTCGTAGAGGACGTGCCAGTCCTCCGCGTACTGTTTGTCTGCGTCAGAGGCTTCACCATCTGCTATGAGCTCTTTGAGGTAGCGCGTAAGTGAATCACGCATTAGGTACTTCAGAGCCTCTCTTTCGAGGTCCTTTTTGTCTTTGAGCGTATAATGCCGCGTGATAAGCATGTTTACAAATCCGCTTGCAAAAACTGCGCCGACGAGAGTTAAACAGGATGTTACTATAAATTGTAGCGTTGTCATTGTTAATTCTCCTTTGTTGCTCTCTCGATCATAGTTACGGCCTGCTCTCTTGTAACGAATCCTTTCGGCCTCGTGCCGTCAGTAATTCCTTTTTGCGTCGCTTTTTCCCAGTCTTCCTTCGCCCAGTCAGACGGCTTTGTGTCCGCACCGGTAAGCTCGCTTTTGATTTCCTTTTTGATGATTTCCTTGAGTTCCTGTTCTGTCATGTCTTCCTCAACTCCTTTGATGTTTTCGAGCCACGCTTCAAAGTCCACCGGCTGGCCATTGTCGTGCAGCTCCATGTGTAAGTGTGTAGCGATTTTCAGCTTCTTTGAGCTGTTTCCCATTATCCCGATTTTTTGCCCTGCCTCAACGTAGGCTCCGATCGCAAGCGGCGACCTTTCCTTGAGATGCTGGTACAGCGTTGCGTATCTTCGATTATGCCTTATGACAAGCACCCAGCCCCGGATGTCGTTCCAGTAGTTCTCGACTACTATTCCGCGCCTGACCGCTAAAATTGGAGTGTCTGCTCCGTTTCCCCCGAGGTCTATCCCTCGATGAAACGTGCTGGCACCCTTTATGCCGGTATTTCTCTTTCCGTACCTCGAAGTTATGCGCAGCTTCGGTGTGGGGAGGGAATTGAAGTATTTCATGTTTTCATTCATTTAGAGCCTCCTTTTTATTTAAGTCGATCATTTAGCGGACGTCTAGACAAGCGGCTGTAGTAGAACCATAGGTTACAGCAACAAATTTTCCAGCTCCGTAGGTGACAGATTTCCAAGTTGCACTTGATGGCAAAATTGTTTCTGTCCAGTTAATTGCATCTTCGGAATACGCAGCAACATTAGAACCGTTTGCTGTGACTATAAATACACCTGCTCCATAAGTGACGGATTGCCAAGTTTGGCTACCTGATAGAGCTGCTGTAGTCCAGTTAATCCCGTCTGTACTGTAAGCAACTTGGCCAGTAGTACTTGCTATAGCTACGAACTTACCAGCCCCGTAGGTAACCGAGGACCAACCCGAGGCGGGCATTTCTATTGTAGTCCAATTGATACCATCAGTGGAATAAGCAGCTTTGGTAGACCCATTAATTGTAGCTACAAATTTTCCTGCGCCATAAGTAACAGATTGCCAGTATTGGCTTGATGGCATTGTTGCTGCTATCCAGTTAATACCATCTGTAGAGTAGATGACTTTATTGGAGCTATATGCTATAGCCACGAATTTCCCTGCTCCATAAGTAACGGAGCGCCAGCTTCCACCTATGGGTAAAGTTGTTTCTGACCAGTTGATTCCGTCTGTGGAATAGGCAGCTATGGAGGCACCCCAACCGAAAGAGCCAGATGTAACAGCAACAAATTTACCTGCTCCATAGGTGATGGATTGCCAGTTTGGGGACCAAGAGGCCGGTATTTCTATTGGGGTCCAATTAATTCCGTCTTCAGAGTAGGCGCCTTCAGAGGAAGCTTCTGCCACAGCTACGTATTTACCTGCACCATAAGTAACAGAAATCCAGTTTGCAGATGATGGTAGAGTTGCTGCTACCCATTCAGGTCTCTTTTTAAGCCCTCTTATTTTATTTGCAAACTCTGTTGCAGGTATCTGGCCTGTATAACCTTTACCTCGGAGGGCTGTTGCTATATTAGTTAAAATTGTTGTTAAGCTCATTTGCTTTCTCCTTTAAAGGTTAGGGGTTACGTCGAGAAGGGCAGCTGTGGTAGAGGAGTTACTTGTCACTACTACAAATTTTCCAGCCCCGTAGGTAATGGAACGCCATTTTGCACTTGCTGGTAAAGTTGTTGTTACCCAGTGGATGCCATCTATACTATATGTAGTTTTGTTAGAGCTGATTGCAACAGCCACAAATTTACCATTCCCATAGGTGACGGAAGACCAAGATACACTTGATCCAGTTGGTAAAGTACCTTTTATCCAGTTAATTCCATCTGTTGAGTATGCTGCTGCAGTAGAACTGTAGGCATCTGCTACAGCTACAAATTTTCCAGCCCCGTATGTGACGGAACTCCACTTTCCGTTTAACATTGTTGTTGCAGACCAGTTGATACCATCTTCGGAGTAGGCTGCTGCGGTAGAGTTATATGCTATAACTACAAATTTTCCTGCTCCGTAGGTGACGGATTGCCAGCTTGCGTTTGATGGTAAAGTGGTTGCAGTCCAATTGACACCATCTATGGAGTAGGCTGCAGTAGTGTTACTTGCTACAGCCACAAATTTTCCTGCTCCATAAGTGACGGATTGCCAGTTTGCACTTGATGGTAAAGTAGTTGCAGTCCAATTGACACCATCGGTAGAGTATGCAGCTGAGGTAGAATTATTTGCTATAACCACAAACTTTCCGTTTCCGTAGGTGATGGATTGCCAGCTTGCGTTTGATGGTAAAGTGGTTGCAGTCCAATTGACACCATCTGTGCTGTAAGCAATTTGACTATGCGATGACATAGCTACGAATTTTCCCTTTCCATAAGTAATGGAAAACCAGTATGTCGTTGATGGCATTGTTACTACTACCCACTTCGGATCAGGCACTGTTTCCAATTTATTTATTACTTCATCCATTAACTCCGGACGCATTTCAAGTGCATCAGGATTTTTTTCTCTTATTGCAGCTGCAATATCAGTAAAGTAATCAGATAAAATACTCATTTTCTCTCCTTTAGTAGCTTGCATTAAGTGCTGCTGTTATTTGTGCTGCGATTGCTGCCTGTACGAAAGCAGTAGTCGCAATTTGAGTTGTATTTGTACCACTTGCAGCAGTAGGAGCAGTTGGAGTACCAGTTAAAGCTGGAGAATTAGGAGCTAGAAACTCAAATCTGTTCCTATGCCATGTACCACTGTAATCTATGTACACTTCAACGAATTCCCCAGTCATAGAATCGTAACCCAAAAAATAAACTCTTAAATCTTCTTCTGCATACGCAACATTAAGGAATAAAGGCACATCGTCTGGATAACCCATTTGTGTATCAATATATTTTAATATTACGGTCATTCCTTTATTGAAGATTTTGTCGTTAATCTTGGTGAATGTATCGTTTGTATCTGTAAAATAAACCTTCGGTGACTCGTTTTCAGTCACAACCTTATTGTTCACATTAGGAGTAGACGTGAACTCAAGCGGTGTCTGGTAGTCAGTTCCTGGAATAGCATTCGTCACGTTACCGTCGCCAAGACCTTTAAGAAGACCAGTTGCAGTAATTTTGCTCTGCCCACTTGCAGCAGCTGCCGCCTGTTCTTTCCAATACTTTGAATTGTTATGGAAGTACGGACTGCTTGGATCGACGGGTTCCCCGTTCTGAGTACCATTCGCATAACCTTCGGAAACGAGAGCCTCTTCACTTGAAGTCTGTTCACTCTCCGATGCTGCACTTGCAGAGCCTGCAGCTTCGGCCGCTGAACTACTTGCATTTGTAGCGCTTCCTGATGCTGCGTTTGCACTTGATGCAGCGTTATTTGCTGAAGTCTGCGCAGCTGTAGCACTACTCGCAGCATTTCCTGCACTTGTAGATGCTTCACTTGCCGACGTGCTTGCATTTGTCGCACTCGTAGATGCAGCTGTGGCAGAACTTGCCGCCGCGGTCGCACTTGATGCAGCGTTTCCTGCGCTCGTCTCCGATTCATCTGCATACGTTCCTGCCGTTGTAGCACTTGCTGCTGCCTGCGCAGCAGATGCGGCTGCAGCTGTCGCTGATCCGGATGCGGCCGATGCATCTGCGTCTGCAAGTTCCTTACTCGTCTTTGCAGCTATTTCAGCATTTAATGCAGCTGTAGCGCTTCCTGCGGCTGCAGTCGCACTTGCTGAAGCGTTTCCTGCGTATGTGCTTGCGTTTGTAGCCGCCGCTTCTGCGTCTGTCTTGAAGCCTACAAGCGTGTTATAGTACTCGCTTGTAAGGGCTGCCGTTACCTTGTGCCCGGAGACCGTGAAGGCGATAGACGCCGAGTCCTCGAAGTCATACTCATCGATGAACGATGCCAGGGAAACACTTGTCGTCGTTCCGTCCGGGTATGTCAGGATGAGAGACTGAGTGGTCGAGTCGTATGTGAAGTTCGTGACTACCTTCTCAAGCTCTGTCTCATAGACCGTCGAGGTTCCGTCAAACTTTGTGACTGTGATGTTTCCGGTTGTAGGATCTAAAGTCCATGATGTGATGCAGGAGCTGATGTCTGTCGCCTGTCCGCTCTGCGCTGCCTTGAGGCTCTCTAAAGCCGCCTGAACCGTCGTCCCGACAAGGCCCTGAATGGCACTGATTATAATCTGGCTTGCACCGGAGCTTCCCTCTTCATTCGAAGTCAGTTTCGTGATGGTATCGTTGTACTTCTCGACGATTTTCTCCGGCAGGGCATCGAACACACCCTTATTTTGGTTGGCAGTTCCGATTAAGTTGTCCGGAGCTGCCTGGACGTGCAAGGTCTGCACTTCCGAAGTTGTTATCTTTTCAAGAGCCATGCCCTAACCTCCTAACTTGTTCTTTGAGAAGTTTCCGATAGAGAACGTTTTGATTATTTCGTGGATACCAAAGCCTTCGTTAATCTCATCGTTTCGTATCACTATCTGAATTCTCTTGTACTTCTTCTTTTTCTTGTTGAAATATATCTCTTGCGGGGACTCGTTTGTTGAGAAGGTAAACCTCTCAAACTCAACATCCTTCCAGTCGAATATATCGAAGTCTCCCGTCTTTATGAGCTCCCGCGGATTTCCGTCTACTATGAAATAACATTTGCACGATGAGCGCGGGAATGGTGACAGTACCGCGAGACAGCCTTTCTTGCTCATAGTCTTAAAGTACTGTACTCCTCCGTCGTCATCGTTTGGAGTGCTCCATTCAGCTATTACCGGTGAGCCTCCGCTCTGGTACCTCAGTTCTCCGTCTATCTTCTCGAAAGTCGCTCCGTCAGAGTACTTTTCGATGCCGTATGCATCTGAATTGAACTTGCAGACTCTTCCGTCAGAGGTCCCGAAATAGAGATGTGCTCCGTCTGTCATAAAACAAGCTGCAGGCACGTTCTCCCAGTAATAGCACTCGTACAGGTAGTCGCTGTTGCCGAGAGCATCAGAGCTCTTGTGCCTCCCGTCGAGGATGTAGCATCTGCTGTTGACCGAAAGGATGTAATATCCGTCCCATTCGGTCGCTACGGCCGCCTCAAGGTTACTTTCCGCTGTCAGTTTCTTGTCAACGTAAAAGCTCCTGTCTCTTGCTACGTAGTTTGAGCTTAAAATCGTCGGTATGACACCGTATACTCCTCTTCTTGAGAGAAACATCGGCTCGTCGCCCAAAGTCGCAAAACAGCCCTTGGAAACGGCTCCTACGCCCGCAATACTCGGTATAGCAGGAAAGACTATAGCGTTATTCATCATCTCGCCTGTCCTCATGAAGATTGTCGAGTCCTGATTGTTGCCCTCTTTGATTATCGTGAGGTACTTTCCGGTCTTGAGGTATCCCATGATGGCCGTATCACCCGTTCCGATTACTGCGTAATTCACATCCGGAAAATACGTCGGGTCGTATGCCTCAGAGTACCAGTCCTGGGACTTGTACTCCGGATTTCCCGAGAGAAACACTCTGTTGATTGCGTTATATCCGTAAAGCGCGTGGATGGTGCAGCTAGCTATCCTCGCAGCGTATCCGGCTATCTCCTTTGAGTAGGTTATCAGGATATTGTCCTGCCCGGTTACCACAGGAGAATGCGCGGCCGTGAATGTTACTTTCCCGTTAGTCAGATCTACCGAGTAGTCTGTTCCTACTGTAAGAGTGCTCCATCCGTTTGCTGTCCTTACCCTAACTTCATTTACCGCAGTTATCCCGGTCGAAGCGAGGTAATACACAGTGTCCGTACTGTTTCCCAGAAATGACTCCGTCCTCTTTGGCTGAATCAGATTGATTGATTCATATGTCGTACCGCCACCTGTCGGATTTTTGCTGATTAGGATCGTCGGGATATACGCCTCTTCAGATACGCTTTTGACTGTGCTGCCGTCATATACCAGGTACTCTCCTCCGGTCAGGATATACAGCTTACTGATGTCCTGCATCCTGAAAAAGAATCCTGTTCCCTTCGCATTTGTGACATTCGACCGGAGCACGCTCAATGTTCCGTATGTCTCATCCAAAAGATATATCTTTGTGCCGGCATGGGCTACAGTCCGAGTCGCTCCGTTTACCTCTCCTCTCCAGATGTTGTGAACAGGGGCCTCAAGGTCGAAGAGCTTTCGCCAGCCGAGACGCTTTACAGGGTTTCCTCCGTTGTCCGATATGAGGTTTATCGCGGATGGTGACCGCTTACTGCTCACAAGAGATGCATCCTGGCTAAAATCCACACCCTTGAAGTCCGAATATCTCGCAGTCTTTAGCACCGGAGCCGCGGATACATGTATCTTTCCCATTGCGCCCTCCTATTCCATTGAGTACACTCTCTCGACCGCAAAGCTTGAGCGGTTGCCGAGGTACGTCTCTTTGAGCTGCTCATAGTCGTTGCGGTACATCTGAGCCTTCTGGGTGTCGTCATCAAGCCAGATATAGTACGCTGCAAGCGGTGCAATCAGATTCGTTACGCCTGCAGGCATATCTACAGTGTCATTGTCTGTGCTGTCAATGGTTACCTCGTGAGGACGTCTCTTATACCGAATGGTGAATACTCCATCCCTCTTCAGTGGAAGGTAAAGAGTATCGCCCTCTTCAGCGAAATGCTCATCCATCGAAATCTCTGAATCGGTCTTATAGATGACCTTTTCTATTCCGAGGTAGTTTTCTTCGTACTCCGGAATGTTATTAAGGTCATACTCAACCGTCTGCCCTCTTATGACTGTTTCTTCATCTACCGCATACTCTATCTCCGAGATTACCGGTGCGACTTCCTGCGCTATCATCTGCATAGCTCTGTTTATTCCATTGTTGATGATGCCAAGATACTCCGAATCTTCCATTGTCGCCTTCTCTTCGAAGCCCAGCGTCTGTATCTGGCTCTTTAATGTTCCTAATTTCATCGTCTCACCGCCTTAATCAGAGCAAGGGAAGCCCTTTCGAACTTCCCTCCCTCCATTTTTCCTTTAGAGATAGCCTGCCTGATGAAGCACATCCGCCACAGCTTCGGGCACGATCTGCTTCTCGCCGCGCTTAATTACCCACGAATACTCGTTGATGTGTACCGGGATTTCTGTAAGTCCCGGATTGAGCTTGTCGATAGGGACGTGAACGGTAACATCAGGGCCATATTCTTCCGGAGCTGTTCTTCCACTCTTGGCCTTGTCTTTAGCTTTCTCCTCTTTGCCCTTCTTGCTATTCTTGCCCTTTTCTGCCTGCTCCTCTGCTGCCTTTGCAGCTGTCTGCGCTGCGGCTGCCTTTTCTGCCTGCTCCTCTGCTAACTGGTTCTTTGTTGCTTCACTCATGGTTTTTACCTCCTAATTACTCTGTTGCTGCATGCTCGATTCTTACGATTGCGTTTTCGTCAAGTCTTGCAGTTGTGAACAATGCCTTCCAACCTACGGATGATACCTGGTCGAGCGGGTCATCCGTTCCTGCACTTCCTGCCGGCTTTACGATTACCTTCGGCTTTCCTGCTGAACCTTCAAGGTCGCTGATTCCATATGCGTTTTTGCCAAAGATAACGGTATGGTGGACTTTTACCGGTGTCTGCGCCGCGTTGTTTGCCGCGTATACGTTGGATGTCTCCACGAATCTTACGCCATGCAGGCAACCAACCTCGCCCTTCATGATTGCACGGCCGCCGTTGTACTTTGATACATCCTGCCATTCAGGATCACCCTGCAGGTCGAGTGCTGTCTCAGGATCGATGATTCCAATGTACATTCCGTCTTCTACAGGCTTTACATTTGCCCTTCTGAGCTTCTTTACCGCAAGTTTGATTTCTGTTGAAGTCAGCTTGTCGGAAGCTATTACTGCGTCGATTGTTGCTCTGCTGTTTGGACGGAGCACATTGGTTCCCTGGCGAACGACATCTCTGATGAGTGTGTCGATTGTGAGGCCTGCCTGCTCACCATGGAGCGCTGTTGTCTCTGTAATTACCGGGTCAATTCCCAGCATATCGAGAACGTCGCTGATGAGCGTGTAGTCACCATACTGCGCAACAGTCGCAGTTACGGTGCTGATGCTCAAGGTGGCACCGCCCGGCTTCTGCCCTTCAGTAAGCGCTGTAGTAGCTGCCGGAAGCGAATTGAATCGTCTGAAGTTGATTGTGCCGCCATTTCCCTTTGGAATCGGCTTCTTCTGTCCGTACTTGTAAAACAGAAGATTTGGTGTGAGTCTTGTAAGAAGCGTCTTTTCATAAAACGTTCTCTGCTCTGCTGTGAGTGTTGCATATGTCTGAACTGCCATAATGTTTTACCTCCTAATTATGACTGAGCTCGCCTCTCATAGCTTTTTGTACGTACTTCTCAAACTCTTCCGGTGTGAGATTATCGTAATCCACCGTTTGGGCTTCAGGTGTACCTGTGAGGCTACCTGGAGAGGCTGCTCCATTTTGTGAGATTTTTTGAATTATTTCTTGCTGCGCCGCCGCTGCGCCTTTCTCCACCAACTTTTTATGGTTGGCTATGAGATACGCATCCGGTAGGCTGTATCCCCTCTCCACAAGCTCTTCGAACTTATCGTGCGTCGGGGAGTTTTCCAAGTCATCCAGTGACTTGATATCGGGGTCAATCTCGGATATGGTCTTTACTGCATAGTCAAGAGCTTCATCCTGGAACTTCTGCTGCTGTGCCGCCGTTATCCTTCTGATGGTCTCCATCTCCGGCAAGCTGTTCACTGCTGCCATGATGTCTTCCGACGAAAGGCCGGCATTCTCAAGACGTGCGTTACGCGCATCCGTTTCCTGCTGCGCCATATACCTCTTGTAGTCCTCTTCAGACTTGATGCCATAGCCTCCGTACATCTGCGCATAGAAGTCATCGATGCGGCTTTGCGCCTTTTCGCTTGCTTCCTTCTCTGCGCGAAGTCTCGCGGCTTTCCATACCTCGTTTGGTATCTCCTGATTGTCCCCTTTAGGACTTCCCTGCTCCGGTTCCCCCGCCACAGGTTCTTCGCTTTGAGGTTCGGCTAATCCCTCTGCAGCTCCCTCGTTTAGAGTTTCGTCTGCTACGCCAATCTTTTCTTCGTTCATGATTCGTCCTTTCTTTGGCCATTTATACGCTCTTGGCCGGAGCTAAATATATTTACGCCTCTTCAGCGCTTTTAACTGTAAGCTCACTCTTTTCCTTGCCAATCGGCTTTAAGTACTCCGAGCAGTTTTTATTGATGCATGTATCCGCTCTTCCGATGACCTCTTCACTGTTTGGCCTCTTCACTGTCTCTGAAAGCATTTCGCATCCGCATTTACTGCATAACATTTTCCATACCTCCCATTGTAGTATCTATTTCCGGCTGCTGCTGCGCCGCCTCTTTCATCATCTCTTGAAGCTTGCCCTTGAACGGAACAACATTCGATGGCGCCAGTTCCATGTACTGATCAAGCGTTATCTTGTCGCGGTCGTAGAGCTTGTCAAGGGTCGTCATTGTGAGCTCGTCTGCGTACTCGGTTGCTTCGCCTACGTCTATCGCTATCTTGAAGTCATAGCCTGCGTAGCTTGTGCCGATGAACTGCTTTACCTCTTCATGGTCTCCGACCGTGATATTCCTCGGAAGTGAGTAGTAAGTCTTGTAAAACTCGAGTAGGATCCTGCCTGCCTTTATCCAGCACTGCTTGTATTTCCTCTTCATCTCGCGCACAGGTGTCTTTGCCTGGTTCTGAAGTGCGATGATTGCAGCTGCACTCATTCCGGCACCGATTGACTCTCCTGTGGATACATCCGTTACACCGGTTATGATTCGGCTCATCTCAAAGATTTCCTCCGCTACCGAGCTTGCCGCCGTTGTAGGCGAAGGTGGCTGCAGATATCTGATGGACTGGCTCTCTTTCTCAATCAGGACCTCTCCCGGCACGTTGTTTATTGTGCCTTCAAGCATTCCCTTCTTTACGACTGTCTTTGGCCAGCCATTGTCCTGAATCGATAAAAGCTGCATCGCCTTTAGGAAGTTGTATGCGCGGTTTATAGGGATGATATCCTGAGCTTCACCGATTCCGAAGATGCTCTTCTTCCTCGGAGCCCACTGCATTACCACGATAGGGTACAGGTCTATTACGTGAGCTTCGGGTTCCTTTGGCTTTGGCTCTTCAGGACCTGTCATTTCGTCTCCATCTTCAGGCTGCACTGCAGGTTTTGCACTGTTCGATGCCGGTGTCAGGTATCTCTCTTCGATGAGCGTCGCTGTCTTGGTCGCTTTCGCAAAGCACACCTGACCGTTTTTCCTGGAGTATTTCGTTAAAAGTGTGCATTCGCCATCGTCACCTACCGACTTCTGACCCATAGCCTGCGTGGAGTCATCTTCATCCGCTGTTATATGGTTTATGACCTCAGCCGGAAGCCCCAGAGACCTTGCAAGATTTTTAACACTTTCTACAGTCTCTCTCGAGCGTATGATGATGTATTCCTGCGCCTGCTCGTCCTTTATTTTCGGTCTGGCGAACACGATATCCAGTGGATCTATGATTTCACATCTCACATCACCCGTATATTTGACGCTCTGGCCGCCCTGCACCGAGTTGTCCCAGTAAAAGTGCATGATGCCTGTGCCGAAGCTTGCTGCGTCTCCCACAAGCTCGTTGCATTTCTCGTCCATGTCCATGTCCTCGAGGAGCTGCTGCGTATATGCGCTGTAAAGTGATGCTCCCTCTTCAGCAATGGCTTTTTCCGTCTCTTCCATGATACCGAGCTCTGCGACTCTGAAGTTGATTGCCATGCTCTGATTCGTGACATTCGCACGCTTTCGGTCTATAAACATCTTCGTAATGTTAAATACAGGCCTCGGCAGATTTTTTGTCTTCTTCGTCGGATCCGGCCACTGCTTCCCCTCGTAGTACTCTGTTATCTTCGGAAACTCCTTCGTAAAGCCCATGCTGTCCGCATAGGTTGTCCCTTTCTTGAACTCGTCCCATATCTTCGTTGTGTTTGAGCCCATTTACGACTCCTCCTTCCCGTATATCCATTCCGCAAGCACCGCTGAGCCGAAGGATACCTCTTCAGGCTCTTCTTTAAGAGCTTCCGGCAGCTCCTTTTCCTTTTGACTCTCCATGTACTCAGCCACTGCTTCATATACGCAGCGCTTTATAAACTCTTTGATTCTACCTACCATTCAATGAGTACCTCCGTCTCTTTCTCTGTTCTGAGTGCCCAAGGCAGCCTGTCTTTCGGCTCTTCTTTTCGCATTGGGCTTTCAGGTCGACCTGCGTAATAGGCTCTGATTGCGTCAGGCGCATGTGTGAGCTCGTGCGGCTCTTTCGCCACATCTCCGATGTTCTTTGCGTCATACTGTATCTCCTGTAAGCAACGTATGAGGTTTCTGCAGTTACTGAACACACAGAAGTTTGACATCTTCTGCCCATCAGGTCCCTCGTACACCTTCATCCCCTCTTTCATCGCCGCCCACCCCATTATGCGGTTGTTGTCCGTCTTTCGGAGGTAAATACCCTCTTCAGCAAAGACCTCTGCAAAAGACTTTCCTGTCTGTGAATTGGTGTTCCACAGGTCAGGCGGTGCGAATGAGTCGTATATTTCCTCGTTTGTGAGGTACTTCATGAGCCTTGCAGCATCTCGGGTAAGCATCCTGCTCTCGTAAACCTCTCGGTACACGTAGCTCTTCCCCCACCTGTTCACCGCTATCCAGAAGCCGGCAAACATATCTAGGCCGTAGTCAAGTGCCCTGTATTTGTTCCACCCTGCAGGTATTGGGAACGGCTGGCACACGTGAATCTTGCGGTCGAATTCTTCGAAGTACTGCCCTTCGAATATATCCCAGTCGCCGTAAAGGTATGCCTTCTTCCGCGCCGGAGGTAGGTTTTCGAGCCTCTTCACATAGTTTGGGTCGTTCTTCATGAGTACGTAGTTATCCTGCACCTTTGCCGGTATAAACTCGATGGTGTTTCCTGTTTCAGGGTCATGAGTCTTTCGGTTTCCATAGTTCGTTGCTGTTACATATCTGTCTTTAACCCATTTGTGGCCTTTTCCGCCCGGGTTACACGTTCCCCTGAACTGCGTAGGATATCCCTTTGTGGATCTGAGACACGATGTTAATGTCGTAAACTCATATTCGCTGTGGAGTGTAAGCTCGTCTATTCCGAGCCAATCCATTGCGTGACCTTGATATCCGTCTGCATCTGCGTCGGAGGAACAGTACCGGAAATAGACTTCAGTGCCGTTAATGAGGCGTGCCATGTGCTGCGCTCCGTTATATGTGTACAGGCGCTTATCTATGTTCCTTCGCCATGTGCGAACTATAGAAGCTTCTAAGTCGTCATAGGTCTCGCGAAAGATGTACATGACTGCTTCCGGATGTTCGAGGCCGTACACAAAAGCCTCCATTACAAGCGCATGGCTCTTTCCTCCACCCTTTGCGCCTCCGTAGACGCATTCATCTGCTTTGGATAAGTGAAACTTTTGCTGTTTTTCGTTTGGCAAGTAATCTATGTTTATCTTGAGCTTTCCCATGTTATTATCTCTGTAGGTTTGTGAAGCTGATATCTATGCCGCCCTGCACCTCTCCGTCGACCGTCAGCTTCTCGTTCCACAGTTTAGGCCGCTTGTTTTTGAGGAAAAACGTTATTGCGGTAGGGTTTGGGGCGATGTATTGCTCCTCATATGCATCCTCTATGTGCTCGGAGCCGTCTCCGTCTTTAACCTTAATCTGTTTCTTGATTGTGACCGTGTGCCCTGTGGCTGCCTTAAACAAGGCGGCCTCTACCTCTTCAACCGCTGCCTCGTCTCCGATCTGGAAAGCCTCTTCAAGCTCCGGATGCTCTTTCCTGTATTTCCGGAAGGTCGAGCTGGCCACTTTTAGCTTTTCCGCTATCTCTTCCTGGCTTGCACCCTGTTCCGCCCAAAGCTTTATCTCTTTGAGGCGCGGCAGGATGTATCTTTCGTACTTTGTTGCCATTTTTTCCGCCTCCTTTAGCGGCGCCGATTTCGCCGATTCTGATTTTTATTAAAATCTTTATTATTTTTAATTAAA
>ODAI011380026.1_pt1 | contig 13653 bp, 12 predicted proteins | sample 1539321 | NCBI WGS metagenome assembly ODAI01 (sample SAMN02144231, study PRJEB22623) | gut metagenome | biome: sheep rumen | host: Ovis aries | place: New Zealand
GCTGCTGTAAATTAAGCAGCGTAAGCTAAATTATCTTCAGCGTTTAATTTTAAGTTGGCCATTTAACGCATTACCATGCGACTCGCTTCACCAGCTTCAAGATCCCTGTCGAAACCTTTACTAGCCCATGTTTGCACAAACCATATCGGTAAGTGCATATTAGAATATAATACACAAAGGAAAGTTTTGCAATGAACTTTCCGTTCAATTTTTATGATTATCGAATCATCTGTTTAAACTCTCTTTGCGCTTCTCTCTTTTGATCTTTCGCAGCGATATCATTTCGCTTATCGTAGAGTTTCTTACCTTTGGCAAGAGCCACTTTTACCTTTACGCGGCTTCCTTTAAAGTAGATTTCCACAGGAATTAAGGCGTAACCTTTTTCCTTAATCTTCTGCTCTAACTTTAGAATCTCGCTTCGATGCATTAAGAGCTTTCTCACACGAAGAGGATCTCTGTTAAAGATGTTTCCCTTTTCATAAGGAGAGATATGCATCTGATAAACAAAGAGTTCTCCTTTTTCAATACGAAGAAAGGCTTCTTTAATGGAACACTTTCCCATACGAAGGGCTTTTACTTCCGTGCCCACCAAAGAGATTCCCGCTTCATAAGTCTCTTCCAAAAAATAGTCATGATATGCTTTTTTGTTATTTGCGATTAGTTTTTGTCCTTCTGCCATTTTTCTTTCCTGATTTTGACTTTTTCTTTAAGGCTTCTCTGCCCTTTTTCTTTAATTCTTTCTTCTTTGATACCGGCTTAGCTTTCTTTTTTCCCGCCAAATCAAAATCGATGGTACGGGTTTCAAAGTCCGCTTTCTTTACAACAATGCGAAGCGGTTCACCCAAGGTAAAGGTATTTCCGGTTCGCTCTCCGATAAGGCAGTAATGCTCCTCATCAAAGTCATAGTAATCGTCATCCAAAGATACAATTGGAATCATACCTTCCACGGTATTTGGAAGTTCTACATAGATACCCCACTTTGTGATGCCGGAAATGACACCCAAAAATTCCTGATCGATATAAGAAGAAATAAACTGAACCTTCTTTAACTTTTCAACTTCACGCTCCACTTCGTCCGCACGACGTTCCAATCTGGAAGTTTCCGTAGCTACGACAGAAAGCGTTCCTTCATAATAAGAAAGCTTTTTCTTCTTTAAATCTCCGTGAAGATGTTCCTTTAAAATACGATGAATCTGTAAATCCGGATATCTTCGAATAGGGGATGTAAAGTGAGTATAATACTTTAACGCCAATCCGAAATGTCCCTCGCACTCCGTATCGTATTTTGCCTGTTGCATGGAGCGAAGTACCAAACGAGACAACATCTCCTCTTCGGGAGTGCCGGAAATATCTTCCATTAACTTTTGGATTTCCTTTGGTTCCATTTCATTTGGATCACCCTTTAAACGATGTCCGAAATTACCCATGAAACGATTTAAAGTCTCAATTCTTTCACCGTCGGGAGTTCCGTGAATTCGATATAAAAACGGAAGTTCATGTTCAAAGGCAAAACGAGCCACGGTTTCATTTGCAAGAAGCATAAACTCCTCAATCATTCGATTGGAAGTACCTCTTTCGTAGGGGCGAATCTCCGCCGGACGACCCTTCTCATCTAAAAGAATCACGGTTTCCTGCAAATCAAAATCAATGCTTCCACGTTTATGGCGGCGCTTGTTTAAAATACCGGCAAGTTCCTCCATCTCTCGAAACATGGGAACCAAGTCTTTGTACTCTTCGATTAAATCCGCATCATTATCCTCCAAAATCCGATTCACCAACCTATAGGTCATACGACGTGTGGAATGAATTACGGATTCCGAGATTTTATAATCAATCACCTTTCCCTTCGGATCCACCGTCATGATACAACTCATGGAAAGGCGATCTTCATCTTCATTTAAAGAACAAATACCGTTGGATAACTCCGTGGGAAGCATGGGAATCACGCGATCCACCAAATAAACGGAGGTGCCTCTGCGGCGAGCCTCTTCATCCAGTTTTGAGCGCTCCGTAACATAATTGGTCACATCTGCGATGTGAACTCCTAAGATGTAGTTCTCTCCTTCTTTATAAAGAGATACCGCATCATCCAAGTCTTTCGAATCCTCTCCGTCAATGGTTACCATCACTTCTTTACGAAGATCCAAACGTCCCTTAATATCCTTTTTTGAAACCAGATGATTTACGCTTTCTGCCTCCACCAATACATCAGTAGGAAACTCCGTAGGAATTCCAAAGGTCTTTACAATGGATGTGACATCCACTCCCGGTTCGGAAGGAAATCCCAAAATCTCAACAACGACGCCCTCCGGTTTATGACGTTTATCACCGTATCCCGTTAAGTAGCAAACTACCTTTTGGTTATGAAGAGCATGTAAATCCTTTCCCTGAGGAATAAAGATATCACGGGTAATCTTCTTATCATCCGGAACAATAAATCCAAAGTTTCCGGACTTTTGATAGGTACCCACCACCGTGGTAATCTGATGAGACAAAATCTCCATTACCATGGCTTCGGTACGTTTCCCTTCTCTGCCCTTAATGGTCTGAATGCGAACCACATCCTGATGGAATGCACTTCCCACAAACTCCTCAGGCACAAAGAAGTCCTCTTCCAATCCTTCCACTTCCACGAATCCAAAGCCTCTTGGGTTTGAAATAAAGGTTCCTTCGTACTGTTTGGACTTCTTTTCTTTCAAAACTTCCTTTTCTTTTCCCTTTGAAGTTTTAACTTCCTTTACAATTTTGCTATTCTTCTTGTCCTTTTTAATCTTAGACATAATATCCTTTCAAAAAAATAAAGCCACCGATCATCGGTGGCTTTAAAACAAATTCAAACTTAAAATACGCTTAAGTTTAACACTGCTGCAAGGATGAAAAATACAACAACAAGTGCTGCCGTACCCTTTACCAGCATTCCCTCACGAGAACGACCTTTATTCTTTGACCAATAGCTTTCAATGTTCTGTCCGCCGATGGTACCGAGTCCCTGCTGCTTACCTTCCTGTAAAAGAATGATTACAGTAAGAGCCACACATACGATTATAAAGAAAATTGTAAGAACCAACTTTAATGTTTCCATTTTGTTATCCTCCTAATTATATCGCGTTTTTTCGCGACTGTACAAATATATCACAACCAAATGAAAATGGCAAGTTTTTCTTCAAAGCCCCTATCTTTCGTCGATCGGATTGTATTCGTAGTGCTCTCCCTGCATCATATATGCCGGACGCATAATCTTATTATGTCCGCAAATTTCTTCCATACGATGTGCAGACCAGCCGGAAATACGTGCTACCGCAAAGATTGGCGTATATAATTCCTTCGGCAAATTCAACATCTGATATACAAATCCGGAATAGAAATCCACATTTACGCAGACACCCTTATACATCTTTCGCTCTTCGGAAATAATCTGCTGCGCTAAGCGTTCTACTAATGTATAAAGTTTATACTCTTTTTCATAACCCTTTTCCACTGCCAAGTCTTCCACAAACTTCTTAAAGATAATTGCACGTGGATCGGACTTTGAATAAACCGCATGTCCCATACCGTAGATAAGGCCCTGTTTATCAAATGCTTCCTTATGTAATAATGCCCGCAAGTAATCAGAAATCTCTTCTTCAGAATTCCAGTTCTTTACATGCTTCTTTAAGTCTGCAAACATGTTTACTACCTTTATATTTGCACCACCGTGACGAGGTCCCTTTAAGGAGCCGATAGCTGCCGCGATAGCGGAATAAGTATCCGTTCCGGAAGAAGAAACCAAATGCGTGGTAAAGGTAGAGTTATTACCGCCGCCGTGCTCTGCATGTAAAATTAAAGCCACATCCAAGAGTTTTGCTTCCAACGGAGTAAACTTCGAATCATCACGAAGACAGTGCAAAATGTTTTCCGCAGTGGAATAATCCGCACGGGGTCTGTGAATGATGAGTGAATCCTGCATCTGATAATAACGATAGGACTGATATCCGTATACGGACAAAAGCGGAAACATGGCTATTAACTGCAAGCACTGACGAAGTACGTTTTCCTCGGAAGTATCGTCCGGATTATCATCATAGGAATACAATGTCAAAACACTGCGTGCCAAAGCATTCATCATATCTTTAGATGATCGTTTCATAATGGTATCACGAACGAAGTTCTTCGGAAGTGTACGATAACCCGCAAGCATCTTACAAAAATCCTTTAATTCCTGCTCGGTAGGTAGTTTTCCAAACAAAAGCAAATAAGAAACTTCCTCAAATCCAAAATGAAATCCTCGAGGCTGCTTCTCTACAATATCAATCACGTTATATCCACGATAAAAAAGCTCACCGTCTATAGGCACACGTTCTCCGTTTACTTCTCTCATGGAGTTAATCTCGGAGATATTGGTAATACCTACGAGCACACCTTTACCGTTTAAGTCACGAAGTCCGCGCTTTACGTCGTTATCAATGTAAAGCTGTGGATCGATTTCGGAAGCTTTCTTTGTAAGTTCCGCCAAATGCTCAATTTCGGGGGTGATTCTGTTAAAAATATCCTTCGGCATAAATAGCCACCTCCTTAGTTCATCCTTTTTCCTTTTCCCCGATGTTTTATATTGCAAAACATCTATAAAATTTTAGCACAAATACACTTTAAGAGCAAAAATCAGCGATTGCCTTTTTTAATACTCTGGAAAAAACAATCCAAGTGGTGATAAAGACAACGATAAACAAAACATTCAAAACGGAAATCAACTGATTCTCAACAGTTAAAATATGAAAATCAAACAATATACCGTAGATACCGTATGCCATACTTACAAAGGCAAACAAAAGGGTCACCGGGAATAATCGTTTTACCATTCCTTCCTTATTAAAACATCTGGTCATGGTCTGGGCCGGAATAAAAGTCTGAGGTACAATTCCCTGTTTTAATTGAAATGCACTTACCAATAAAAATACTCCCAAAGCAAGTACAATCACGTCAAAAATCTTTATTACATCAATACTCATGTCTTCTCCTTTAAGTTAAATATGTTATAATAACATCGTTATTAGATTATCAATTTTCTTGTCCTGTGACAAGTTTTGGAGAGATATATGAACCTTCAAGCCATCATTATTGCCAATCTCGTCGGTTTTAACCTCATCTTGTTTTTACGTATCAGTCGTTACATCAGCCAAACAAAAGCAGACACAGAAGAAAAAGCCTTTAATGTCATGATGTATTTGGTTATGATTGCCTGCATCGTAGAACCTGTCACATTTTTTGTAGACGGAAAACCCGGCGCGCTATCCTACTGGATTAATGTCTTGGGAAACACCTATCTGTATTATGCCAATACCACAGGTACATTCCTTTGGTTTATGTTTATGGATCTTTCCATGTTCCACGACAGAAGCCGTATGAAAAAAATCTATTATAAGTTGGCCGTACCTGCAGGACTTTTAATTGCATCCCTCATCGGAAATATCTGGGGAAAATATTACTTCTACGTAGACGATCAAAATGCTTATCACAGATTGCCTGCCGTATATATCTTCTATTTCTATTTGATTCTCTGTGCTTTCTACACGTTATGGCTTTACTACAGCTATAAATCACGCCACGGAGAGACCGCTTTTTTCCCTGTATATATGTACTTGGCACCGATTCTCGTTACCAGTATCTTACAGATGCTCATCTATGGCATCTCTTTGGCATGGTTGGGATCTGCCTTGGGAATCGTCGCTGTTTCCATGACACTGCAACAGCAAAAAGCATACATCGACGAACTGACCGGACTGTATAACCGCCTGTTTTTAAATCATATTATATATAAGATGATGAGAAACAATGCCGACTTTTTTGGAATCATGATGGACTTAAATGATTTTAAAGCCATCAACGATAACTACGGACATTCCTCCGGAGACAGTGCCCTTGTGGATGCAGCCTCCGTATTTCGTAAATCTTTGAATAACGACAGCCTTGCTTTTCGCTATGCCGGAGACGAGTTTATCATTATCGTAAAGACTTCAAAACTCGATGACGTTTTACAAATCGAGAAAAGTATCCAAGAAAACATTTACGATTTCAATAAAAACAGCGATCATCCTTATGTACTTTCCGTGGCCTTCGGACACGACCGATTCGATAAAGAAAAAGATAACGAAGACAGTTTCTTAAATAAAATCGACCATGCCATGTATCAGGCAAAGAAAGCCTATCATGAACAAGGTCGATAATTAAAAAACCATGCTATTCATCAAATAGTTCTTTGAAAAGGACACTCTTTTTCTGCTCCAATCCCTGATTGGCAAAGTAAATCGGTTCCTTATCAAAGCTTCGATACAGCATAAGTTCGCTGTCTCTTAAACCACTGATATCCTTTCCCAAATCCACCACCAATTCCATCGTCTTGGTTGGTAAGATTTCATTTCCGTGAAATTGATTCCGAAACACCTTATGGGTAAACAGCACTTCCAACGTAAGGGGATAGGGACATATTCCGGATCCGATATTTAAGATTTCCAAATGCAGATAATTATGTTTTCCGCTGTTTGAAATATGAAGATTGGTAATCAAAAAGCGATATCCCAATCTCTTATTTACTTGATCTAAAACACCGATTCTCTCCCACTCCCATAAAGCATTTTCATCATACAAAGAATTTAAATACGTTAAATGGTAGGAATCCATATCCTCTAGGATTTCTTTTCTTCCGGATAAAACGGTTCCGCCCACCGGGCATCTGTAACGTCCCACCACCATATCTAACTCTTCGGTTTTTCTTCCCTCAGAAAAGGTTCCAAGATCGTTGTCGGATCCGTAAATGCCGTCGTCAAACAATGTAAGATAGGAATCAAATCCTCTGGCATTTTCAATCAGGTTTATATGTGATGCCGTACGAAGTGCCAGATATACTTCTTTTCCAAACACCTTTCGAAACTCATCGTACAACTGCAAAATACTTAAATCCGTGGCAAATCTGGAATACTGCATTTCTCCGTAATTTCCCACAAAAAGTCCCTGAAACAAAACAATCTCATTTCGATAGGGCAAAAGCACTTCATAAATCTGTTTCATATGAGTAAGAATCTGCTTTAAAGAAGCAGGTTCTTTTTCCATGGCAACGCCTTCAAAGTCATAGGAAAAGCGAAGCATCATATCCTTTTTATTTTCATGGAAAAAATCCAAGATCTGCTCAAGATGACAAATTCCTTCTCGATTAATATCTGAATCCCTATATGCAAACAAATCGATTTCTATTAAACAAAGACGCTCCGAATCCACAATAACTGAGGACAAATAATTCTCGTTAACATCCTCTTCCAAATAAAACAAATACGGGCGATACCATCCCATACCCGGATTAAAAATCATCTTATCGGATTCTTTATATTTTTCTCTGGTTTTCTTCTCTTTCTTTCGTCCGAAAAACATCACTTTTCCCTATGTTTAATCACTGTTCTCTATCATAGAAAACAGCTGCTCGATACTCTTTTTTGTATAGCCCAAATCCTTTTGTAAGTTCCGATTTCCCATACGTCTTCTGATATAAGGATCTTCGGCCATATCCGCAATGGCTTCCGCCAATTTTTTTCCGTTTAAGTCGCAAATCACACCATCATATCCGTTTACAACCTGCTCACGATTTCCGCTGACATCGGAAACGATGACGGCACATCCTAAGGTTTGAGCCTCCTGAATCGCAACGCTTTTTCCCTCAAATCTGGTGGCATGTACATAAATATCGCAGTTTGCAAAATAGGGATAAGGATTTTCCTTTGCTCCCAGTAAAATAAAATAGTCCGTCAACTTCTTCTGATCAATTAATTCCTGTAATTTTAATTTCATGGGACCATCTCCGATGACATACCATTTAATGGGATAATGCCATTTACGAAGATAAGTCATAGCCTGAATCGCCACATCGTATGCCTTTTGGGAATGCAAACGTCCCACTGTAAGAAGACGAAGTCCCTTGTCCCGGAAATCTTCTGCTGTTCCCTCTTTTGCAAGGCTTCGTATAATTTCCGGATCGATTAAATTATAAAAGATATCCGTTTTATGCATGCACTCCGGGTGCACTTCCAAAAAGGTTTCCTTTACCCCCTCGGAAACGGCAAATACATGATTATATTTATCGTATGCGTTTTCATCCAAGTATTCGAAAAAACCATCCGCATCCATGTTTTCATGGATCCAAGCGGCCTTCTTTTTTGCTTTTACATAATCTGCCACATAATAGGTAGCGGCACCTTCCGAAAAAGCAATGGCCACATCATATTCCGTTTTGAATCGATTTGCTCCCTTTGCCACGGTTTTACCCATGAGATCGGGAAGTGATACAGAATTCTTTTCCGACATGCGAAAGAAATTGGAAATGATATACGGAAGGGTCTGAAAAAATGCACCGTTTCGAATCCCCAAAAGAAAACATTCTTTCTTAGTTACGGATGAGCGTTCGCTAACGGTTTTGTTTAAAACATTTACATAAGACGGAAGTTTAGACAGTAAGTCCCCTCTGCTAAGCATAATATACAAATCGATATCATACTCCGAGGGTTCAAAAGCAGCCAGCAAATTAATAAGTACTTTGCCGGCTTTTTTCTGTTCCAATGTATTGATTGTAAACAATACTTTTTTCTTCATAATCACCCTTTAAAATCATCTGATTTAGGAAATTCAAAAACCTACTTATAGTATATCACTTTCCCTTTTTATAACCAAAGAAATTGCACGAGTTTTGCTAAAAATATTTGAATATTCCAACAATATGTTGTAAGATGAAAATGATTAATAGTAAGGAGTGATATGGATCATGGATTTATCAAACAAAAAAATACTAATTAGCGATGATTCTATCTTAGCTAGAAAGCAACTAAAGGATATTATTAATTCAATCGGTCAGGGTGCGGAGTTTATCGATGCTACCAATGGTCAGGAAGCCATTGATTTGTACAAGGAAAACACTCCGGACATTACCTTTTTGGATATTGTAATGCCTGTTAAGGACGGTATAGAAGCGGTTAAAGGCATCATGGAAATCAACAGCGATGCACAGATTATCATTGTTTCTTCCGTCGGCACACAGACACAGTTAAAGGCTGCGTTGGAAGCAGGTGCGAAGGACTTTATTCAAAAACCAATCGAGACCTCCCACGTTGAAACTCTTTTGCAGACACATCTAGGATAGGGGGTATTTTTCCCATGTATGCACAGTTTTTTGGAAACTACCTTTTAAACAGAAAAGCCGTTACTCCGGAGCAGTTGGCAAAAGCGATTGCAAACTCTTCCAATACACATATTAAATTAGGAACCTTGGCGATGCATAAAGGATTCATGACCGCTGCCGAGGTTGACGAAGTATGTTTCCTCCAAACCAGAGAGGATAAGCGTTTCGGTGAAATCGCCATTGAGCGTAATTATCTGTTTGAAGATCAATTAGAGGATTTATTAAAATCACAGAACCCCGACTTCTTACTTTTAGGTCAGAATCTCGTGGATACCGGTGCTCTTTCCAATGGGGAGTTGGAGGAGTTAATCATTGATTATCAAAACGATTATGAAATCGTAGCGCCTACAGACCGCGCTGGTACCGAAGATACACAGGCATTGATTGAAAACTTCTTAATCTCTGCAGAGCGTCCGGTGGATGACCATGCGGTTATGTATTTGAATCTTGTATTTAATAACCTGGTTCGATTCATCGGCGATGACTTTACACCACTCTCTCCGATTCAGACCAGCGATTACGAAGTAAACTACTGCGTAACTCAAAACATTACTGGTCCTTTGAAGTTTTCTTCTTCTTTGGATATGGAAACTTCCACAGCCATCGGTTTTGCATCCCGTTATGCGAAGATGGAGTTTACAGAGTTCGATGAATATGTAAAAGCTTCCTTAGAGGATTTCTTAAATCTTCATAACGGACTCTTTATTGTAAATATGTCAAATGAGGAATCCATTGAACTTACATTGGATCCGCCTCATCAGGAAACCGAACCGGTGCTTTCACTTTCGGATAATTCCTTTGTGATTCCGGTGATTTATCCGTTCGGAACCATCTACTTGCTTTTGACATTATAATTTTTAAAAACAAAAGAAGCTGCTAAGCAGCTTCTTTTTTTATGTTTTAATTTCCGTTATTCGTTTCGCTACCGGTTCCGGATTCACCTGCTCCTGTTGAAGAACCTGCTTCTGAGGTTTTGCTTGTACTTCCGGAGTCACCATCGCTGGATGTGCTATCTGATCCGGTGGTACCTGATCCCGAAGAAGAACCACCGTTATCGGTTCCACTGCCGGATGTTGTGCCGGTATTACCGGATTCCGTGTCGGTATTCGTTTTATTCTCATCGGTTTTTCCCGTATCCGTGCTAGGCGTAGTAGACGATGACGAACTACTTGTAGAAGACGAACTTGAGGAACTACTGCTCGAAGACGAACTTGACGAACTGCCGGAATCGGAAGACGGTGTGGATGGCGTCGTCTGTGCAGGAGTTTCCTGTACACCGGTATCCGTATTTGCACCCCAAACTCTGAAAAACGCATGATTTCCGATCATGGTATAGCCTGTAATTCCGAAATAATCCGCATAATACTTGGTCATAAAGAACAACCAGTTTCCGTTTCGCTGTCCGGATAGCACCGCACGGGCCGCTCGCATACAGGACTCATTTCCCTGTACCACCGTCATACCGCGATTAACCGCATCGGGATATGAGGCAAACTGTTTCGGTGCCATAATCACTCCGGAAATGGTATTGGGGAATTTCGAGCTCTTCACTCGGTTCATAATAACGGATCCCACAGCCAACTGTCCCTGATAGGATTCACCTCTGGCCTCCGCCCAAATAGTAGCCGCCAAAAGAAGGGTCTCATATTCATCCGCCGCATAGGCTCCGCCGGTATCCTCATAAACCGACAAATCTCCGGCCAAAGCTTTCGCTTTTTCCATCTGTGCCTTTGCAGCCTGCGCCTCCAAAGCCTTCATCTGTTTTTCCATATCGGCAATCATTTTATCGTACTCTTCCACGCTCATCTTGGCATATTCAAGTTCCGATTTTTTTGCATTTAATTCCGAAGAAGCATCACCAAGAAGCCCCTTCATTTTGCTTTGACTGGCATCCAAGGAGCTTTTTGCGGTCTGCAAATCCGCATACTTAGAATTTAGTTCTTCCGTCTTTTCCTCGATGGTTTTTTGAAGAGTCTGATAGGATTCCAAAAGATTTCTGTCATAACTTACAACTTCTGCAATCATTGTCGCCTTAGTAAAAAAATCACCGACAGAACCACTGGTTAAAAGTGCAAGGAAAATATTGGTATCTTCTTTATGCTCATAGAAGTAAACCATACGTTTTTTCATGGCTTCATATTGAGCATCCTCGTTTTTCTTCGCCTCTTCCAACTCAGCCTGAAGCTGTGCGATTTCTTCTTCGGCATCCGCTATGGATTCGTTTGCGGCAGCGATCTCGGAATTTAAAGAAGAAAGGCTGTTATAGAGTTTGTTATAATCGCTCTCTAACTGTTTCTTCTCTTTGGTAAGATCCTTTACATCGCTTTCCGCATCCTTCTTTTTCTGATTTGCATCATTGATGTTTTTCTGGGTCTGTTCTTTTTGCTTTTCAAGGGCCTCCGTTACATCCGTACTATCTGTGGCAAACACATAAGTCGTTGATGTAAAGGACAGGCAAATCACCAGGAGGCCTGCAAAAATAGCACGAAATATTCTGTTTTTCATACATCCTCCTTTCTTAAAATCAAGTATCAAAACAACGTCCTATCTGCAGGAAGTGGATAAGCCCTCCATAGCCACCGCTCCACCGCGTACAATATCTATTCTTTTAAATGTCTTTCTGAGAAGCTGACAAAGATCGTTGTTCTTTCGTTCCGTTAAACAACTTTCCAAAATAAGCGCGTCCACATCCGTGTCCACCACTCGAATTTTAAAAGTCTCCGCAATCCGATATGCTTCCGCTTTTTCCTCGGGAGTTACGCTTTTAATCTTTGCGAACAAAACTTCCTTCATATGTATCGGCATATCCGTTAAATCCACAACCTTTATAACTTCCACCATGGTATTTAACTGCTTTTTAATCTGCTCAAAGGTCACATCGTCGCTGGTTACGCAAATGGTCATTCGGGAAATATCCGTATGCTCCGTGGTACCAACCGTAAGACTTTGTAAGTTATAGCATTTCGCGGAAAAAAGACCGGAAACCTTTGCCAATACACCAACCTGGTTTTCCACGTAAAGCGCAATCCATCGATTTTTCATTTTTCCTGTATCCATGGTCTTCCTCCTACTTTAAAATCATTTCACTCATGGGATTTCCGCCCTTTACCATTGGAAGTACCAACTCCTCCGGTGGAATCATAAATTCAACGATGGTAGGTTTTCCCTTAACCTTCTTGGCTTCTTTTAATGCAGGAAGAATCTCATCGTTACTTTCCACACGAACACCCTTAATGTCATAAACATCAGCAAGTTTTACAAAATCGGGAACATATTCTCCGATAACGGAAGTCACATCTTTGCCGGTATCCTTAAATCCGTGTTGTTTACGAAGGGATACCATACTGTAGCGCTTTCCGTAGAATAACTGCTGCATCTGGCGAACCATACCAAGATACTGATTGTTCATGACACAGATCACCACTTCCGCACCTTGGCAAACCGCAGTTGCAAGTTCCTGCATGTTCATCTGGAATCCGCCGTCACCGGTAATACAAACCACGTCCTTTTTCGGAGCACCGATGGCCGCTCCCACTGCCGCAGGGAAACCAAATCCCATGGTTCCCAAACCGCCGGATGTAATAAACTTTGAATCCTTTCCGGTTTTGATATACTGAGTCGCCCACATCTGATGCTGACCCACATCCGTAACCACGATGGATTTCGGGAAGACTTCGTTAATGGCTTCCATCACCTTCTGCGGGCATACGCCTTTTCCTTCACGCATGGAAAGAGGATATTTCTTTTCCCAAGCATCAATCTTTTTAAGCCACTCGGCAGTATGCATTGGTTTTGCCCATTCGGATAATTTTTGAAGGGCAAGCTTCGCATCGGAAACCACCGGAATATCTACCACCACATTTCTGGAAATGGACGCGGTTTCCACATCCACATGAATAATCTTTGCCTTCGGAGCAAACTCATTTAAATCTCCGGTAATCCGATCGTTAAATCTGGTTCCGATGGAGAAAAGCACATCACATTCCATCACCGCCATATTCGCCGCATAGCGACCGTGCATTCCGGAATTTCCCACATAAAGTTTATGATCCTCCGGCATGGTTCCCTTACCCATAATGGTAGTTACAACAGGAATCTGCATGCTTTCCGCAAAGGCTAACAGTTCTTTTTCCGCACCGGAAATCTTTACACCGCCGCCGGCCAAAATCATTGGCTGCTTTGCGGAAGATAACAATTTAAAGGCGCGTTTTAACTGACCAATATGAACGCTTTCGTTTGGACGATATCCTCGAATGGTAACGCTTTCGGGATACTCCGCTGGTCCATCCATGGTTTGAATGTCCTTTGGAATATCAATAATAACGGGACCGGGTTTTCCGGTGGTGGCGATTTCAAACGCCATCTTTAAAATCCGTCCCAGTTCTTTTCTGTCACGAACCGTAACTGAATATTTGGTAATGGAACGGGTCATACCCACGATATCCACTTCTTGGAAGGCA
>ODAI012570219.1_pt1 | contig 13653 bp, 12 predicted proteins | sample 1539321 | NCBI WGS metagenome assembly ODAI01 (sample SAMN02144231, study PRJEB22623) | gut metagenome | biome: sheep rumen | host: Ovis aries | place: New Zealand
CATGGAAAAAGTATAAAGAAGAAGCTACTCAGCAGGAGGCTCTCGATGATTTATCTTTCTTGCTTTGGGTAATTAAGCAGCTCGGATTGGTTTCTGCTCCATTATTGATTAATGGATTTGCTCATTTGCAGAATATCCTATGAAATGCAGCAATCCAAGCTATAGATACATCAAAAAATGAAAAATCTGATTTTAAATCAATATTTGATGCTAAATCATATCATGTAAATCTCAATCCAGAAATTATGTATCAGAGAAAAGAACAAAATTAATTTAATGTTTTTCTATGAATGAAAAAGCGATTATGAATTTTGTGAATAATTATCGTTATTATATTATGCTTATATCTTTTTGTATTTCATAATAATAAATGAAACGAAAGCTTACTTAATCAAGAAGAGAAAATTAATTATTCTGAATATATAGATTTATCTACATCTGAAATAAGAACTACAATAATACAAAAAGCACTTTCAGATAACTGAATTTTGAAGACATGAAATAATTTATATTACAATAAAGATTTAGATAAAATTACCAAATTAGCGATTGAACTTCCTAAAAATTCTGTAAAAGAATTAGATCTTTCAGAATTGAAATATTTAAGAAATCTTAAAAGTTTGAATATATATTGAAAATATGAGTTTATACAAACTCAGGAATGAAGCCGGGAGAGTGTGTGAAGTGTTGCTCGAGATTGGTATTTAGATATTACTTGATTGGAAAATCTATCGTGACTAACTACATTGCAGATGCATGATTTTCCATTAAAAACACTCGATTGAGAAAAACTTCCACCGAATCTAAAAACATTTGATTTTTCAGCTATGTGACTAGAAAATCTAGTAAATGATTGTGAGATGATAAAGATTCCAAATTTAAGTGTTATGATTGATTGAAAATTATATCACAATAGCGAGTGTAAAAAATAGTTACTTCATCAATCCATACAACAATACGGAATCTTGATTTACATTTGATTGTAGATATTTTTTCATTTGAATTCGGCGTTCAGCTTGTTCATAATCTCATTTCTCACTACAATATGTAGTACAGCAAAATGAAGATTTATGAAAAATTTAAAAAAGTTGACTACATGATTACTCTCAGGTAGCAACCCAAAATGAGAATTATATCAAGCTTTGAAAGCTATTTTAGAGCAATGATTATTAAACGATTTCTTGGAATGATGGATTGCATATTCTTATTCACTCTCTCCATTAAATAATATTGTATCATCTTTGGTCCATCTAGTATATTCTCTTTTATGTATCATAATACTATTTTCTCTGTGTCTCCTCTTGTTTTATTCCATATTTTGCTTCATAGCTTTGGTCATTGACTTTCATCTATTAATCATATTATTCAGTCTCATTCATATTTTCTAATCCATTCATATAGTGTTGGTCTAGATACTCATGAATTTCTAGCTGCTTGGACTTTGTTTATCTTTTTTTTATATACTTGCATTAACTTTGGCATTTGTTTACACTTTTTCATCTAAAATGATTTATATAATAAAGGGAACATCCCTTTATTATATCTTTCTTAATGTGTAAACATAATTGCTACAATAATAACAAAAAGTAATTGATTATTTATTGACAATAATAAAAATAATTAAAAATATTTGACATTTTTTGCAAAATGATTATACTGTCATTGTGTATAATTTTTATAACTAATTATAAATCTAATGATGAATGAAAAAAAACCTATTACATTTCAATCAAGGATTGAAGAACTTGAATCTAGAAAAGATAAGTTAAACGAATCGAACTTAAACGATTTGGCACAGCAATACGAGAAAGCTTTGTCTGTTGCCCTTGATAAATTTAACTCTGCAAGAACAAAGGCAGAAAAGCAAATGATTAGTAGTGAGATAAATTGAATTATGCAGCAACAAATAAATGTCCAGGCTGAATTGGATGAAGTTTTAAGATTAAGTGAAAAAATTGAAGAATTGAGGAGGCGTCAGAAAAAAATTAGAGATGATATCGAAGAAACTAATAATAAAAAAATACTTTTGAAGGGGGATATAGAAGGTGACGAAGTTTATATTTATGCTAAGAAACACTGATTAACTGATATCGCTAAAAAAATGGAAGATAGGACACTTAAAGAAGATAGTGTTTATGATACTGATGGTAAGGTTAAAGAATATGGTTATAGTGAATTGTTAGGAGCTGCAAGATATTGAGATTTATTTAATAGTGTAATAACTGATGATATGCCAGAGGAGAATACGGAAATCCTATCTAAGGATGATTTTGTCGAACAAGCTTTACACAAATCACTAGCAGATGGAATAGTTAGCAATAAGAAACCCATTGATGAGGAATGATTTTTTAAATATCCATATACGAAAAAGTCACTTCTTGATAGCATTTACACGAAGTCATCTTTATCATGAACTAGAAAATCAAAGTTATGATTTAGAAGTTTATTATTAGCAGAAAAAGTTGAACTTCCTGGGTGGGAAGATATTAGGAGACCTTGAGAATATGATATAAAATTATTATATAATGGCAAAGAATATATAATTCATCTAACAATTAATGGTTTAAAAAATGGGAGCGAAGATTTTAATCAAGGAAAAGTTGAAGAAAATCAAGGAAAAGAATGAGGAGAAAAGGAGAATGATGTAACTATCCAACAGGGAAATAATACAGAGTGAGTTGAGACAAGTACGGAACAAGAATCATCAGCCGAAGAAGAGCAAGAAGATACAAGCGAAACGGAAGAAGAGAATTTTTCAGAAAATGTCGAAAAGTTTAATTCCAAAGAATTATATGAGCTTTGCCGAATATTCTTTGCATACAAAAAAGATGAAAATATAGAAGAGTTCCTAAAGGAAGAAGGCAGCTATGAACAATTTATTGATAGTTGGAGAAATGTAGATAGGAGAAGTTTACCTAAAAATTGGGAAGAACTGAAGTCAGCATTATTGCCTACAGAATACATAAAAGACAAGGATTCAGCTTTTATCGCCTTGGTAACTTCCCCAATTGATTTAACAAAAACAGATGAATCTAACAAAAAACAGTGATGATGAAAACAAGTAGAATCAGAGATTTCAGAGTTAGCACGTAAAATATTCGACCATACTCGGGAAATACCAATGAATAGAATGAATACAATGAATACAATGAATAGAGATATTGGGATAGCACTAATGAACCTACAAAAAGACAAGGCCACATTATCACAAAAACAGAATGAATTAGCGAGTATGGGAGATATGTATTATAGTATTTCTAGAGTGTGAGATGATGCTGACACGACTTTACAGAAGAAACTGGATGATAATGAGGCTCTGATAAAGAAATTAGAGGAGGGGTTGAAAAAATCTTATAAAATTTTCAATGATAAATTATTAAAAATAATTACAGAAAATTATCCGTATTTAATGATAGTATTTAGATCGTATTTAAAAATTTGTGAACAATATATAAATTGATATAAATATAAAGATAAACGTATATAAAAATCCCGTAAAACAAAAAACAATAAAATTATGGAAAAGAAAAGTACTCTTATGCGAAAACTTGTGGACGATATGAATGTGGAGTATAGAGAAGTATCTTCCTCAAGTTTCTCTCGCTATTCTCACAGTAAAGATTATTTTTTCTGCGAGGAAATTCCGTGTGTGATTAAGTGGAATTCTTCTACAATCATTGTCGCTGTCAATAGGGACAAAACTTCTATTTCAGAGGTTAAGAAAAAAGAAACTCAAATCTTTGATGTTGTTGCATCGAAGTTTGAGGAAATCTTAGTCAAAACTGGGATTAAGAAGGCAAAAGAAGAAGTCCAGAAGATTCTCGAAGAGTAAAAAAATTATCCGTGGCATTATTTACCTACCACGGATTTTTGATTTTGTCAGTATTATAGTAGAGTCTGTTATAAATATTCAATTAGAAAATTTACGAAAGATAAAAATTTGGCACTAGAAAAAAAGAAAGTTCAAATTGAAGAAATAAAACAGGCAAAGGAAAAAAAAGAACTAAAGATTCCTTCATTTTCTTGAAAATTTATAATATTAATCAAATCCAGTGAATACTTATTTCATCAAACTATACAACAATACTGAATCCTACTTTACGATGGATGAAAAATGAAAAACTAAGATTTTCTACGATCTCTGGAATCTACAATTTTTAGTTCATTTGCTGATGTACTTAAATTTAGGAAATCTTTTGTAGTAACTCAGATATTGATAATATAAAAATTTTTTAAAAAATCATCGATTCATAACTGAGTTCTGCGTCATCATAGTATGCTATCATTGTTTCGAGGATTATCTATTATTACACTTTTTATTTTTTCTCAATCTTTTTCTATTCCACATATTGAGTAAGCATGTCAGTAGTAAATAGGTTGTCATCAGACTTTATAATAGTTTTTATCAGTTTTTCATTGCTTAAATTTGGATGTGACAGAAATTACTCATAGACCTTTTGGATCAAAGTTCCTTAGTGAATCAAGTATTTGAGCTCTATTTGACGGATTAATCTTTAAACATTTGTTTCTAAAATTTGTCGGTCAAAGCAAAGACATCATGACCTCTCATGCACTTCATTTCTCCATTTTCCTCATATATTCACTCGTGATAACCATATCAATATTTGGGAGTATTCACTTTTTATACAACAAATATTTAGCAAATCAGATTTCTAAAATTTTATATCAAGTAGGTCATTCGATTGTAGAAGATTCTAAATCTTGTTTAGATACTCCCACTTTTGTTCATCAAGGCTCTCATAGTGGCAAAGAAATCGTAAAAGAATCATCTCACATCTTTTCAATGGAGGTCATCATTAGAGTATCAAAATATTTTGATCTAGCCAAATTTTTTATTGCAACTATAAAATAGCAATTTCCTAGACCTCATTGTTTAAATTCTTTGAGTCATTTAAAGAGTTCCCTGTAATCCTCCGTAGTTAATTTTCTATACATTGTCAGATACAAGTTTTCCTTATTAGTTTCCGACATATGTGTTCAAGGAGCGAAGTCAAGTTCTTCATCCATTGAAATTCACGATATGAAATTTTGTTGATAATTGTCATCTAGTTTAAGTATTGAATTATCATTTATATCTTTATCTCATAAACCTAGAAAATAAGATGAAATTTTCATTTTTATAGGTTCGATTCAATGTTCGGTATTAATATCTCATACACTTACTGATGCTGCACTTTCATCAAATATATCTTTATTATGAATATTGTTTGAAGTTTTTATTCATGATAGTACCAGTAAAAGAGCAGGGATCGTATATTTTGTACAATTAATAAAAAAATTAGCACGCTCATACGATCTATTGATAGCTGAGTTATTCAATGAGCTTTTGTGTTTATTCAAAATTGTAAATTCTCTATCAATGGTCATTATTCGAATTTATAGAAAGAATAATAAAAATATATATATCTTATATATAAAGTTTTTTTCAAAAATGTCAATATCTTTTATATAAAATTTTATCGTATATAGAATCGCTATCTCATTAAGCCGTACAACAAAACTGAATCCTGATTTACATTAGATTGCAGATATTTTTTCATTTGAATTCGACGTTCAGCTTGCTGATAATCTCATTTTTCGCTACAATAAGCAATCCGTCATTCTAAGAAGTCATTCAATAATCATTGTTCTGAAATTTGTTTCAAAGCTTGATATAATTCTCACTTTGGTTTAGTATCAGAGAGTAGTCATGTAGTCAGCTTTTTTAAATTTTCTCCCAAATCTTCGCTATTCTCAACTTTTTCTGCAATATTTTTTAGAAATCATGGTTTTCACATAGCCATAGCAATCATTATAGTTTGAAGCTGTTTATCATTTACAAAAATCTGATTTTCATCTGCAAATTTCTGCATTTCATCATTATTCAATGTGTTGAATAGAATAGTGATACAACGTGAACGAATTGTATCCAAAACCATAGAAATGTGTGGAACTGTAGCAATTATAAATCTTCCAGCTAGAGGTTCTTCAGCAGATTTTAGAAATGCATTTATGGCACTATTTGACATTCTTTGGATATTCTCTATCAAGAGAAATCTTTTTCAAGAAAAACTTGAATTTAAAAGCCATTCATTCATTTCTCTTACCCCATAATTTTCATGCTGAGTTTCATCTGGGAACTGAATATATCTCTTATCATCTTTAATTTCAACTGGAATCGTATGAAATTTTCCAGTAAATGGCTCAAAATCTTGTACAAATAAGCAATCACTATACATATATCATCATAATATTTCTTCGATTATAGCTTTTGCATGGGAGATTTTTCAGATTCAATTTGGCCCAGCAAGCAAAAAAAACTGAGTTCATTTTCAGGTTTCGATTACATTATTAATGTATTTTTTTAATGTCTGTGAAGCATGTTCGTTTCAGATAATCATTTTATATTATATCAAAGTATTGTAGTAAAACCAAGCCTATACTCACGACAAAAAAGGCAATTCATCGTAGTCGGGATTTTCTAATAGCATCTTTAAATGGATTCTTATGTTTTTTACGTTTATATACAAAGTAAAAGCATAACATTATAATAAAAAAAATCACTATGGCAATTCAAAAACAAACAAGAATAGGCAATAAAATTTCTTCAAAATCTTGAGAATTTCCGATATTATATGAATCTTCAAAATCCCCTAAACAATTATCGCAAGGTCAGCCTATAGGGCATGGACCTCCACAAGCTTGTACAATATTGTATCGCAACATATTCATATCTAAAAATATATAAACCCAATTCTAATTCTATTTTTTCAGTTACGCTTTTCAAATTATTTTTAAAAAATCCCCCGTATGGGGGATTAGGGAAATATATCACATATGTCATTTCGACTGTAAGGAGAAATCCACTGTAATGTTTATGGATTTCTCATTTCGTTATACTTCATTCGAAATGACAAACTAATAGAGAAAATCCTTTATTTCTTAGCACTTCTCATCAGCATTATCATCACATATCATCTAAGTTCCTCAATGTTTGGATCAAGCATAGTCATGATTCATTCTTCTTTTAGTTTCTCAAAGTGTAGAGTATAGTATTCTTCAGTTTTTTCATATTCTCAGTCAGATGTTTGATATAACATTCTAGATAGGGCAGTTCCAAACTCACTTCTAGGAACTAAATCAAATGGTCTAAATTCATCAATATTAATTCACATTATTCATAGTTGATATGCTAGTGTCACAGCATTTCAAAATTCCTCATTTAATTCTGGGGTTACATCTGGGAATGTAGGAACCTCAATACTTGTATCCGGAGTTTTTCAAAGTACATTTATTGCATATTGAGATAGCATTTTTGCCATAGAAATTCTATCTAAAGGTCCAAACATGTCAGCTTCCAAAATTGTAGGCATAGTTGTAATTCCATGCTTGAATGCGAATTTATAAGCTCTATGCATTTCAGGAGTCAGTCCATCAGATAAAGTTTGTTGTTCAGCAGGTAAATCTGGATTGTAATTAACTACCTCAAGTCCGTCTGTATCTTCATTATTATTTTCTGAATCAGAATCTGATTTTTCATCAGATTTTTCAGAATCTTTTGCTTTGTCATTATCTGTTTGAGAGTCTGTCGCTTTTGAACTTCATCATCTACCACCTCATCAGCTGCTACCTCCAGAAGGTTTAGATTCTTGTTTCTCTCGAATAGGACTAAATTCCAAGACAGCTCCATTTTCTGTAGTTAAATTCTTAACATTAGCTCAGTCTTCATAAGTATTTCATTGCCCATCTTTCCATCATTTGAAAGTATATCATTCTTTAGTGTTAGTGTTTGCTGGAAGTGTAGTCTCTTGGTCATAAGTGAATTCACCAGACATTATTTCAGCACCATTTTCATCCAAAAAGCTGATGGTGTATTTATTAGGCTCTATCTTTCATGTGAGGGTTAGATTTCAGGTGATAGTTCCTTCTGATATTGCTGTATCCAAATCAAATCCAGTTTCTACTCATTCATCATCTACATATCGTTCAAAGTGATATCCAGTAGCAAGTTCTACTTCATTAGAGAGCCAACTAATAGCTTCCAAAACTTGTCCAGAAGTAAGAGGCTCGTCATTAGTGAATGATACTCATGTACTAATTACATTTTCGCCAGATAGTACATTAAGAGTTAAAGTTTTAGAGGTATCTCTATATACACGTTCATTCTTAAAACAACGAACAGACATGGCAGTAGTACGATAATTATCATTTGCTAGATATGCAGCATTTTTAATTAATCCTGTTTTTCCGTTTCGTAGCGTAAAACTCAATGTATGTCACATACCAGAGAATGGAGTAGAAGACCGAAACTGACCTGCAATATTATAATAATATGGTTCAATTTCTCACTCATCTCACCAATATAACGATGCAAATGGCATAAATATATCATTCGAAAAATCTGCAGCTACATTAATACCTTCCTCCTGTAAAGTATCTGAGTTGATTAAAGCTCATGTTGGCAAATCAGCATTATATTTATGATTATACCACATTACAACAAATTCGTCAATTTCTCAAACACTTGGCACATGCCATCACTCTGGGCATGGTCATTGTCTACCTGTAATAGGATTGTCAGATTCTAAACCCCATCAATTTGTCTCATCATCTCATGTTCATCATCGTAGATTGTCATTACGGACACTGCTCCAATCTGAGCACCATTTATTATAATTCGCACATCCTTTTATAAAAGTACTACTAGAATATGGATTATCAGGTCAGAAATCTGAAGCATCAACTTTAGCCGATGAAGTAGTTATAGTAGCACTAGTATCAGAAGGAAAACAATAATTATTTCACCACTGGTAATAACATCCATACGATGCTGTAGAAGCTCATGTTCATCCTCATACTTCAGTCGCTCATAAATTTTTGTCTTGAATAACTATTCCATAGCTACCATCAGCTGAAAAAACCGTAACAGTTCATGCATCTGCATCATGTTCAATCCAATCACTTTCTTGCGCAAAAGTGAGTCATCATATAGCAATTAGTGATATTGCCATCAGACTTAGTAAAACTTTTTTCATAAGATAATGAAAATAAATAAAAAGCATTATAAAAAAACACTCTTACCATTTTGATGATAATTAATCTCAAATTATTAATACAATTGCAAAATACAAGGTTAAGGAACAATTATTTCTTGACATTCCTCTCTCTATTTGTTCTTATTCAAAGATTTACCTAAAAATTCAATCAATAACACAATTCCAATTCCTGCCAAAAAACAAACAATCGCTCACAAAATCTGATTGCTATCTCATGTGATAGCTTCATATTGGTCTGGTAATACATTTCTTCCAATTCATAAATCAGCATCCAAAGTTTCTTTCCATGGCCAAATCTTATTCAAAGAACCAAGCATAAATCCAGTCAATGAAGCCAAAGTTATCATTTTATAATGCTTGAATAACCAAGAAAGTACATTTGAAAATAACACAATTCCTATTACTGCTCAGATAGCAAAAATTCAGATTGTAGTAATATCAAAATTCTTGATAGCCAACATCATAGTTTCATACATTCATAGCAATACGAGCATGAAACTACCAGAAATTCCAGGCAAAATCATTGCACAGATTGCGATAGAACCACAAATGAAAGTCCACCACCAAGTTGAAGTAATGGAAAGGGGAGTATTAGTCGGTGCTGTGATGAAGAAAGCCAAAACTCAGAATATAATCAAACAGAGAATAGTTTTCCAATCTCGTTTAACTTGTTTTCAAAGAAATACTGCAGAAATCAAAATCAATCCAACGAAAAATGACCAGATTAGTATTGGATAATTCTCCATTGCATTTGTTATTATGTTTGCGAAAAGTACAAAACTAGTTCCAATTCAAAGAATTAGACACAACAAAAAATTTCCATCGATATTTTTCCAAAAATTCTTCCATTTCCCTGTGAAAAATAATTTCAGATTTGGAACTACATTTTTGATAGCTTGAATTAACCTTTCATAAATTCCGGTGATTACAGCGATAGTTCATCCACTCACTCATGGAATTACATCACAGACTCACATTAGCATACCTTTTAGATATATCAGAATTTTATCTCGTATTTTATTCATTTTTGTATCATAAAATTGTAAAAATCAACGATAAATACAATAAGATAATCAAGATTAAAATCAAATCATTATTAAAAAATCGAGTTATAAAAGAACTACATAAACATTAAAACCTAAATAAGAAAAGTATTTGCTATGCTGATTCTCACTTATATCTCAAAATATACTGTGGTTTTCGATAACTAAGTGAAGATTTAATACTTCTCACTGATATTTCTTCTCATCCACTATCTCAAGCTATTTTGTCTTTATTCGAATGAGCTCATGCAATTCTATCTTCAGCAACGCATATTTCAGTATGTTTTTTTGGATCAACTAATATGTCTCAAGGTTTGAGTTTCTCATCTTTGTTAAAAGTTATGCATTCAAATCATACTTTTTCAAAATCTCTTTTCATAGTCCCACATCATCATGATGGTGGTACATTAATTCATGATTTTATATAACAGTGACGAACAAAACTTTGACAGTCAAATCATTTTTTACCATCTTTATTTCCAGTACTTCCCCACTCATATCCATAGCTATTATCATTGGCAATATCTACTGCTACTTGACAAGCTTTTCCTACTACTCAACTATTCTCAACAGTATCTGAACTTTCACTTAGAATGCTAGTTTCCTGTGCAGTTGCTGACGATTGTTCTGTTCATCATATTTCGTTAAAAATTGTTGTTTTTAGATTTTCAAGATCATCTTTTGTTTTGGCTTTACTTAACATTTCTCTGTATCTTTTGAGAGTGGGGGTAATTAATCATGCAGGTTGTCATAGTCCTTCTAGTATAATTTTATCATATATTGTATCTTCAAAACTATTTTCATCAACTAAATAGTCAGAAACGGATCATTTAAATAAGACCGAAAAAAGATTTGAATCTTTTTCCAGAATTTTATCAACTATTTCATTTGCTAATTCTTTTTTCAAATTCAAAAGTTCATCAGAGGATTTATGATTCAGGTTTTCTGCTCTTAGATTATCTTCGTTTGTTGCTTCTTGGAAAGTCATTTTGATTGTGAAATAATATGAAAAATCTAAATCTTATCTTTTAATTCAATAAATTTTTCTTGAAGAGTAGGAGTATCCGCTTTTTCGATTTCTTCTTGTAAAACTTTTGAAAGATTAACGACATCTCCATCATCAAATTCAATTTTTCAAATTGTATAATTATCAATCTTCTCTGGAATTTTAATTTTCAATGCTTCATCAAAATTTTTCAAAAACTTGAATTTTTCTTCAGATTTTTCAAGGACATTACGATTAGAAATGATGTCATCCAATCAATATTCATGCAAAGCACAAATATCCAAAGTTTGAGCAGCAATATTCCTTGGTGCGTTTTTATCCAAATTATAGTCAGGAACTGGATCTAATTTTGCATAATTTGCCTCGATTCAAATTTCTTTATCACGATAAACTTGTGCTACAGCTGTAGTTAATTTTCCAGATTCTGGAGTTAATCCACAGACTAAAATCAGTTTTTTGCTCGTTGGAATATGATCATCATTTCCAAATCAATCTTCGCTTAATAGGCGAGACATTGGAGTTTCGTATGCTCTAACTTTATATTTTTCCCAAACTCTGTATCCTTGTTTTTGAAAATATGTTTCAAAAGTGAAAATCAAATCGTACATATTTTCTACATCGATTCAATTAATTACTACGTGCGGTTTTGTCCCGTATTGATTTTCAATCTTTTTCAGGTAAATCATCAAGAAATCTTTGAATTCTTTTCCACTAGGTCGCTGTTTATTCTCATTCAAAATATCTTCTGCTCTTACACAAAAGAAAATCTCCATTTCATATTTAAAATGGGAGAAAACTCTTTTCCATAAATCAGTAGGGAATTCGCTAATTATACGAGAAAAAGCTGATTGGTCAATGCAGTTTCCAACTACTTCCAAATATAATTTATTCACGTTTGTGAGCTTATCCTCAATCTCTTTGATTACTTGATTTTGATATTCTGAAATGTTAAATCACATGTTTTTGTTTTTGTAAAAGTAAAAATTCCTTTACTCAAGTATACACGAAAACACTCTTTTTGTCAAAAAAATACAGAGATTTTGATGTGTATTTTAATTTTAAAAAAATCTGTAAAATCCTAGTTAAGAACTACAAATTTTAACCCATAAAAATTTTAAAAATTATGATTTGTCAAATTAATTTTTTCCAACAAGTTATTTCTCGTCTCTTCTCCTACTATAGAAAATAATCCATCAGTTGTAGAACTGAATTCAATTTGATCTAATTTTATATCAATTCATCTCATCAGATTTCTTTCAAATTTTAATCAAATCAACATGGTAATATAAGTCGGAACATTATTCTTTTTCAAATCTGCATCATAGAAATAACTATATCATCCTCATCTTTCACGTTTTCATCGAGATTGATCAAAAATGAAATTTCATAGTGAATAGAAAATATATTTTCCATTATACATTTCAAATTCTCATGGGATATGAGAATGTCATCCAAGGATTAAATCAGCTCATGAATTTACTAAACTATGTGCTAAATTTCTCTGCCAATCATTAGGTGAAAAACGATATTCAGTTCATCGATGTAGTGAAATGATTTTTACATCACAGTTCATATCTTTCATTTTCTGAATATCAGATTTAATTTCTTGTTCATTTATTCAGTTCCAATAAACTATTCATCCACGGATTCTTGCAGATTTTCCATCATAAGAATAAGCTCATAGACAGAATTTCATATTGTTATTTTCCCATGAAAAAATCTCTCTACTTTCTTCCTGAGTAAGTCCTGCTCACACATAACCAATGTTATGTTTATCAAGCAAATCTTTCGTGATAGTTAGTCATTGATATCATCAGTTAGAAAAATGATTATTAGTTAATGCGAGAAGTAATGGCTTATCCTGGCGATATTGTAGCAATGTTTCAATGTTTTTTGGATTAGAACGGAAATCAAATCCTCACTTTGGAACATCATTATCTGGTTCACAGAATAGACTTTCTAAATTTAGAAAAAGCAGACAGTTATTAGATTTACAATTTTCAAATTCATTTAATGGATTGTAATTTCATTCCTTGAAAATGCGGTCATATCATTCTCTTTTTCATAAAGTCCCGATATATCTACTTAGCATCACATCTCCTCCAGCTACGATATAGCTCGGATTTGAAAAATTAGGAAGTTCAATATTTTTAAAAGAAGTTCATATGCAGGCTATATCATCATGCTCTAAACAATACAATTCGTGTTGCTGTTGTTGTATTCTTGTGTATGTTAAAAATAAGTTTTCCATTCACTCAGCAAAAATTTGAATGAATCGTACAAAAATTGAGCAAATAAATAATACAAGTGAACAAAAAACCAGACTATTTCTTTTTAATCCCTTTTTAGGATTCGCTTTTTTTCTGCGAATTTTAGAAGTTTTGAAGTCTGATTTTTTTTGCATGTGATTTAGTTATACCACATAAAAATTCTAGATGTATTTTCTTCTTTCATATCCTTTCATAGAATTGTAGAGGAACTATCACGATATCGAAGTTCAGCTTTTTTTCAGTTTTGATTTGCTAAATTTTGTAGAAGATATAAACAA
>ODAI013244972.1_pt1 | contig 13652 bp, 8 predicted proteins | sample 1539321 | NCBI WGS metagenome assembly ODAI01 (sample SAMN02144231, study PRJEB22623) | gut metagenome | biome: sheep rumen | host: Ovis aries | place: New Zealand
CGGCCCCCCGCGGGGCCCCGCCCCCGGCCGCGGGGCGCCCCCCGCGAACCCGCCCCCCGGCCGCAGCGACGGGTACAAGGCCCTGCGCGTGACCGGTGCCGCCGACCCGACGGTTCCCGTGTCCGAGACCATCCCCGGCAAGCTGCCGCAGCGCAAGATCGTCACGACGGCGGCTGCCGGCTACTCGAGTTACGGCAACCAGATCGGCTTGGCAACCGGCCAGGTCAACGAGCTCTACCATCCCGGCTACGTCGCCAAGCGCATGGAGATCGGCGCCGTCGTCGGCGCGACTCCCGCCCACCACGTGCGCCGCGAGACCCCGGCGCCGGGCGACGTCGTCGTGCTGCTCGGCGGCCGCACCGGCCGCGACGGCATCGGCGGTGCCACCGGCTCGTCGAAGGCCCACAAGGTTGAGAGTCTCGAGACGTGCGGTGCCGAAGTGCAGAAGGGCAACGCGCCCGTCGAGCGCAAGATCCAGCGTCTGTTCCGCAATACCGAGGCATGCCAGATGATCAAGCGCTGCAACGACTTCGGCGCGGGCGGCGTGTCCGTCGCCATCGGCGAGTTGGCCGACGGTCTGCAGATCGACCTGAACAAGGTTCCCAAGAAATACGACGGCCTCGACGGCACCGAGCTCGCCATCTCCGAGAGCCAGGAGCGCATGGCCGTCGACCTCGCACCCGAGGACGTCGAGCGCTTCCTCGAGCTGGCCTACGCTGAGAACCTCGAGGCCACGCCAGTTGCCGTCGTCACCGAGGAGCCGCGCGTGCGCATGACGTGGAACGGCAGCACGATCGTCGACGTCAGCCGCGACTTCCTGGCGAGCAACGGCGCGCCGAAGTACCAGGACATCCACATCCTTTCCGCCGAGTCGTTCGTGCCCGCATGGGCCGACCTTGCCGACGCATCGCTTACAGAACGCATGACCGCCGTCATGACTGACCTCAACGTCGCCTCGAACAAGGGCCTCTCCGAGCGCTTCGACTCGACGATCGGCGCTGGCACGGTGCTCATGCCGTTCGGCGGCAAGCACCAGCTCACGCCTTCGATGGCCATGATCGCGAAGCTCCCCGTCAACAACGAGACGACCACCACGACCGGCATGGCATGGGGCTTCAACCCTTACATTTCCGAGAAGAACCAGTTCACCGGCGCCTATCTGGCCGTCGTGGAGAGCGTCGCGAAACTCGTGGCCGCCGGCTTCGAGCGCAAAACCATGTACCTGACGTTCCAGGAGTACTTCGAGAAACTGCGCACCGACCCGACCCGTTGGGGCAAACCGGCAGCTGCCGTGTTGGGCGCGCTCATGGCGCAGATCGACCTGGGCATCGGCGCCATCGGCGGCAAGGACTCGATGTCGGGCAGCTTCGAGGAGCTCGACGTCCCGCCCACGCTCGTCAGCTTCGCCGTGGGCGTCGGCACGACAGAGCGCGTCGTGTCGCCCGAGTTCAAGGGCGCAGGCCATCGTGTCGTGTGCATCCACCCGTACTACGAGGCCGACGGACTCACGCCTGAGAAGGCCGGCATGCTCGAGGTGCTCGACGCCGTCGAGAAGCTGATCGCCGAAGGCAGCGCGCTGGCTGTTGCCACGCCTGGCTACGGGTGCGACGCTGAAGCGCTGTTCAAGATGTGCGTCGGCAACGGCATCGGCCTTGATGTCGACGATGCCATGGACACGTCCACCTGGTTCATTCCCGCGTACGGTTCGTTCGCGGTCGAGCTCGCAGACGGTGCAGAGCTGCCGGCCAAGACCGACAGCCTGCACGTCAAGCTCATCGGCACCACGATCGACACGTACGAGATCCGCGCTGGCGACGAAACCGTCGACCTCGCTGCGCTGCAAGAAGCGTGGGAGGGCAAGCTTGAGAGCGTGTTCCCCTATCGCGGCGCCGGCGAAGAGGTCGAGACCATCTCGTTCCACGCCGAGAGCAAAAAGGCCGCTCCTGCCATCCTGACGGCGAAACCCAAGGTCGTCATCCCCGTCTTCCCCGGCAACAACTGCGAGTTCGACTCGGCACGTGCGTTCCGCCGTGCTGGCGCCGAAGCCGAAGTGTTCGTCGTGAACAACCTTTCACCTGCCGCTGTTGCCGAGAGCACCGAGGCGCTCGTGAAGGCCATCGACGGTTCGAACATCGTGTTCATCCCTGGCGGCTTCTCTGGCGGCGACGAGCCTGACGGCTCCGCGAAGTTCATCACCGCGTTCTTCCGCGCGCCGGCTGTCACCGAGGCAGTGCGCAACCTGCTGCAGAAGCGCGACGGCCTGATGCTGGGCATCTGCAACGGCTTCCAGGCGCTCGTGAAGCTCGGTCTCGTGCCGTTCGGCGACATCCGCCCGATGGATGCCGACTGCCCCACCCTCACGTTCAACAACATCGGCCGCCACCAGAGCTGCATCGTGCGCACGCGCGTGGCGTCGGACCTGTCGCCGTGGCTCTCACAGTGCCAGGTGGGCGACATCCACACCGTGGCCATCAGCCATGGCGAAGGCCGCTTCGTCGCAAACGATGACGTGCTGGCGCAGCTTAAAGCCGGCGGGCAGATTGCCACGCAGTACGTCGCCCTCGCCGGCGAGGCGAGCCTCGACATGCGTGCGAACCCGAACGGCTCGGTGCTGGCGATCGAGGGCATTACGAGCCCTGACGGGCGCGTGTTCGGCAAGATGGGCCACTCCGAGCGCAGCGGCCACGGCTTGTACCAGAACATCCCCGATGCAAACTACCAGCCCATCTTCGAGGGCGGCGTGAAGTACTTCACCGACTAGAGGCGGCAACCGCAGCTGGCACTGTTGATGACAACCAATGCATTTCGATTTGCATTTGAAATGCGTAATGGAAAGGCGTTATGAGCGTCCGATACCTGGACGACAACGACAGAGACGAACTTGAAGGTTTATTCGAGTTCGTGGAGTCAAATGCTACCCACAAGGACTGGTGGCCGCCCATCAGGCAAGAAGTCAGGGACCATTTCTTCGACTTCGAGTGGATGCGTTTCGTGGGCAACTTCGAGGATGAACACCTCGTAGCAGTCGCTGGCCTGTTCCTCCATCCATTCGTGCACAGCCACGAGGCGGAGGCAGCAGGTCTAGATCCCGCAAACGTTGCCGAAATCGGGCGCTGCGTCGTGCACCCGTCGTGTCGGGGAAAGAACCTGATGTTTTCCATGAGCAAGCAACTCGTCGACCGTGCGCTCATGATGGATAAAACCTGGATCATCGCAGCTGTTCATCCAGACAACGTCGCAGGGCGGAAATCGCTCGAGCGGCTTGGGATGGCCGAAAAGGGTTTCATCTTGCAAGACGGCATCTACCCTCGTTGCATCTATGCAATGCATGTGAGGCGCTTTTATAGCTGCTGCGTCATAGTTCGCCGCATCATAGCTGCCGCATCGTGGTTGCCGCATCGCCTATGCGCTCAGGACTGCATCGAGCAATTGGCGTGTATACGGATGTTGCGGATGAAGCGTCACCTCCCGAGCCGTACCCTCTTCGACGATCCTTCCGTTCTGCATGACGACGATGCGATCGCAGAAATCCTGCGCAAGCGCGAGATCATGACAGATGAACAGGTACGAAGTGTTCGACTCGCGTGCCACATCGCGCAGCAGCTCGACAATCTGCGCCTGAACTGTCACGTCGAGGGCACTCGTCGCTTCGTCGCAAATGATTAACGAAGGATTTGGAGCCAATGCACGCGCAATGGCAGCGCGCTGGCATTGGCCACCGGAAACTTCACGTGGATAGCGATCGCAGAATTGCGCTGGCAGACCGCAGCGGACCAGCAGCGATTGCGCTCGTTCATGCGCTTCCTGCTTGCTGGCGCCAAAGTTGCGCAAGCTCTCCTCAATACCCTCACCAAGCGTGCGACGGGGATCGAACGACGAAACAGGATTTTGGAATACCATTTGCACGTCTTTTGCCATTGCCCTGAGCTCTGCGCCCCGCACGTTCGTCACATCATGGCCGTTCAGGATGATTTGCCCAGAAGTCGGGGCAATCAGGCGGGTAACCATTTGGGCAATGGTGGATTTGCCGCTGCCCGACCCACCGACGATTCCCACGCATTCACCCGGCATGACGGAAAACGTCGCTCCATCGACCGCTAAGACATCTGGATGGCCTTTGCGCTCGAATCGCTTCGTCAGACCAATGGCTTGCAGGATTGGCTCGGGCATGACCTATCCCTCCAGCCTCTCAAGCTTGGGAGCAGCGGCAAGCAAATCGCGTGTGTAAGCCTCTGTTGGATTATCCAAAACTCGACCAACACTTCCAAACTCGACCATCTCGCCGTCTTTGAGCACGAGCACGTGGTCAGCTATGGCACGAACGACCCCCATGTTGTGGGTGACCAATAGAATGGTTGTCCCAAGTTTTTCGTTGATTTCTCCCAGCAACTCTATGACTTGCGCTTGGACGATGACGTCGAGAGCACTCGTCGGTTCGTCGGCGAACAAGATCCTCGGCTCCGAGAGCAGCGCGATGGCGATGCCGACGCGTTGGCCCATGCCGCCCGACAGGTTGAACGGATAGCTCGCAAGCACACGCTCGGGATCATCAAGCCCCAGGGACGAGAACATGTCCATCGCAAGTTTGTCGCATTCGGGGCGGTTAATCGAACGATGCGCCAACATGCTTTCATAGATCTGATCGCCAATGCGCCTGATGGGAGCGAGAGCCGCAAGGCAGTCCTGGAATACGAACGCAAAATCGGAACCGCAGAGAAGACGAAGGTTTCGCGCTGGCATATCGGGAATGGACGATCCCCCGTACCAAATATCGCCACGTGTCACGCAGCCATTCGCTCCAAGCTGCCCCATAGCGGCTTTGATCAGTGTCGACTTCCCGCTGCCCGATTCACCCACAATGCACACGATCTCACCGGGCATGACGGAAAACGACACGTCATGCACAACGGCAACACCGTTGTAAGAGATATCGACATGTGAGTATTCGAGCAGCGGTTCGATCATTATTTCCTACCTTGAATGGAACCGGAAAGTTCCAATGGGACACCCTCCTGGAAGGTGCCCCATTCCGTTTACACGTCCAAATCGACGGTAATCTCGTAGTAGTCGCACGGATGGGCGACCATTCCCTTGACGTTTGCCTGGCTTACGATGCCCATTTCCAGGAACGATGCAAAGAAGTAGCCGTGGTCATCGAGGAGGGCTTGGCTCATCTGGGTGGCGAGCTTGCCACGCTCATCGACGTCGAACGTGGTGTGCAACTTCGCGTACAGCTCGTCAACCTTCTCGGAAGCATATCCCCCATAGTTCTTGGAAGAATCGCTCAGGCATGAAGCCTTGAAGAAGTAATCCGGATCGCCAGTCGGAGACGTAACCAATGCGCTCACGTACACATCCCAGCCACTCTTGTCCTTGCGGAGGTCGGCGTGGTTGCTCGTGCTGTTCACCTGGACGTCGAAACCGATGTCCTTCAGCGACGCTTGCGCAGACTCAGCAAGCAGCGGAAGCTCCAAGCGACCTGGATAGGTGAGCCAGCGAATCGTCAGCTTCTGTCCGTCTTTCTCGCGAATGCCGTCGCCGTCGGAGTCGACCCAACCGGCTTTCTCGAGCAACTCCTTAGCACCAGCAGGATCATATGCCTCCGTGGTCACGGTGTCATCGCCGAATTTCATCGATGCAGGGAACGGACCCTTCGCAGGCTGGCCGCGACCATTTAGAAGCGTCTTCACGAAGCCTTCCTTGTCGATGCCCATGGAAAGAGCTTTACGGACAGCGTCATCCTGCACGATGGCCGAATCGTAGTTGAACTCACCGAAGAACACACGGCTCGTGAAGTTGTCGGAGATGTTGTACTTGTCGTTCTGGAACAATGCATAGCTCGCATATGCGAGACCGTATGTGGCGTTTACCTCGCCAGACTGCAATGCGCTCTGGAGCGAATCGGCATCGGAGAACGCACGCACGATGACCTTATCGACGTTCGGAGTGCCGTTCCAGTAGTTCTCGCTCTTCGTCAACGTGATCTCGTTGTCGTTGAGGTCAGTGGCCACGTAGGGGCCCGTTCCCACGACAATGCTTTGGCCAGTGATACCTGCCTGCATGTCGACGATGCAGCCGTACGGGTCACACAAGTAGTTGATGAGCGCTGGGCACGGTTCGCTCGTCTCGATGGTCACAGTGTTGCCCTCGGCCGTGATGTTGCTGATCTTCATGTCGCCGGGTGCACGATCGTGCGTGGCAATCAGATCATCGAGGCATTCCTTCACAGCCTCGCCGTCCACTGCACGACCGTTGGAGAACGTCACGTCATCGCGCAGCGTAATCTTCACGTGCGTGTCGTCGACGAACTCGTAATCCGTTGCCAGCCACGGCTCGGGCTCCATGGCATCGCTGAACTTGAACAACGTCTCGCCCACACCGTAGCGCAGACACGACCAGCCGAAATAGCCTTCATGCGGGTTCAAGCCATTGTCTTCCATCTGCACACCGTAGCCCGTCGTGCCGTAGACAAACGTCTTCTCACCTGCAGCAGCCGAAGCAGCGCTTCCTGATGCGCTCGAGGATGACTGCGATCCACCGCAGCCCGCAAGCGCAACGGCGAGTGCCATGGCAAGTGCGACCACCAACAGGGCAAAGCCATTACGCTTCCACTTGATGTCCTTCATTCTTCCTCCCTTTCTTTGCCTTGCTCATGAAATCCCGACAGTTCCTGCACTTCGCCGTCGGGTGTTTCCTTTCGCTTTCGCAACCACCCTTGACCGCCTGGAGCGGTCTTCCGATGCTGTGGATCCATGAAATCGCGAATCGTGTCGCCCAAAAGATTGAACACCATGACTGCGATGAAGATTGCGATGCCCGGTGAGACGATCGTCCATGGGGCCGTTTGCAACAAGCTGCGGTTGTCGCTCATCATCGAGCCCCACTCGGCAACTGGAGGCTGTGCGCCGAGACCCAGGAACGACAAGCCTGCGAGCTCCATCATCATGGTGCCGATGTCGAGCATGGCCGTTACGAGCAGAGGGCCAGCTATGTTGGGCAAAATGTGTCGGAATATAAGCTGTGCTGTCGAGCAGCCTGCAAGGCGCGCTGCAGCAAGATACGGCTCGTTTTTCTGTGCAAGCGTGAGACCACGAGCGATACGGGCATATTTCGGCCAGCTGATGGCTGCGAGCGCGAGCACGGCGTTCATCATACCGCCCCCGAGCACGCCTGCGATTGCAAGAGCGAACACAAGGCCTGGGAACGCCAGAAACACGTCGGACGTGCGCATGAGCACGACATCGAGTTTGCCCGTCTTCCAGCCGCACACAACACCGATTGCCGTACCGATTACTGCAATCATAGCCACGAGTGCAAGCGTGGAGAAAATTGACGACTGTGAGCCCATGATGATACGTGAGAACAGGTCGCGGCCATAACGATCGGTACCTGCCAGATGTTCCGCACTCGGCGGCTGCAGCGCGTTCGAGAGATTCTGGATGTAGGGGTCGTACGGGCAAAGCACGGGCGCAAACACAGCCACGGCCAACACAAGCAAGGCGAGCACAGCGAACACGATGAGCTTCACACGTGTGAAGTCGCGCTTGACCTTTTGTTCGCGTACGGTGACACCGTCTTCGCCAGACTTGCTCGAACGGGACGGTGCCCTTTGGCTCATTTTCGCCGTCGCCATCATTCCTCACCCCCCAATCGCACGCGGGGATCGAGGTAGTGGTACAGCAGATCCGCGATGAGGTTGACCGCCACATAGATGATGGCCATCCACACCACGTAAGCCTGGATCATCGGGTAGTCGCGCATCGTTATCGAATCGACTGCGAGTTTGCCGACGCCGTCCCATTGGAAGATGGTCTCGACAATGGCAGTGCCGCCCAGAAGGTCGCCGATGGAAAGCGCGAGGAGCGTAACGAGCATGATCATGACGCTCTTGAGCACGCTCTTCGTGAGGATGCGCTGCTCGGGCACACCGCGCGCACGGGCACCCGCCACATAGGGCTTGTCCAGCTCATCGAGAACGGTTGCGCGGATCTGGCGCGTGTACTTAGATGCCATCGCGATGGCAAGCGTGGCCGTCGGCAGGATGATGCCCGGACCTGAAATCGCCTCGATGCCCGTTTTGCCGATGTTCGCCGAAATAACCGGCAGCCACCCCAAATTGATGGCAAACACAAATATGAGCAACAATGCGACGAAAAAATTCGGCAGAGAGTTGCCGACAAAGCTCAGAACGCGGATGAAGTAATCGGTGAAACGGTTCTGCTTGACAGCTGCAAGAATACCGAGCGGCACCGCTATTACGATTGTCGCGAGAACCGACGTGAAGGTCAACAGGATGGTCGCCGGCAGTTTCGACGTGAACGTGGTGAACACATCCTTGCCTGAAACATAGCTCGTACCCATATCGCCTGTGATCAGACCACCGAGCCAGTTGAAGTATTGCACAAGAAACGGCTGGTCAAGACCAAGTTCATGTCGCTTTGCGTCAATGAGCTCCTGCGTGACGGCCACGCCTTGATTCTCCAGCACAGCTGTAACTGCATCACCGCCCGCAAGGTACATCATGCCGAACGACAGCAAGGTGATGCCGATGAGAATCGGAACCAGCTGAACCAGACGTCGAACGATGTAGTGCTTCATGAACCAACTCCCACTAACAAGCTACTTGAGAGCCTCGATCATGAACAGCGGTGACGACGCGTAGAACGCCTGCTCGCTTTCGGTCCAGATATCCATCCAAACGTCCTCGTCGGCACTCACCCACGAAACGCCGAGCCGTTCGAGCACGGCTACATCCCATTGCGGACGCATGATGGACGTCAGCGGCAGCTCGAGCGCGATTTTCTCGCAACGGAGTTCTTGTGCGTTCGTGGCAACCGAATCGGCATCGTAGCATTCGAGCATTGTGCGCTCCTGGTCACTGCGCCGTGCAGAATCAACCTGCTCGTCGATAAGATAACGGTACCAATTGGCATCGAACACCACGAGTTTGCCGCCCGGCCGCAGAACACGCAGCCAGTCGGCATAAGCTCCTTCGGGATCGCGCATGAGCCACGTGAGGTTCCTCGAGACCACGATGTCGAACGATTCGTCTTGAAACGGCAAGTTGGAAGCATCGCACTGGTGGAAGGAAACGCGAGCCTCGGGGACTTCCGCTGCAGCGTTCGCACGAGCGCGGTCGAGCATCTCGGAGCTCATGTCAACCGCATCGACCTCGCACCCTTCCTCAGCAAGCAGAACGGTAAAGAAGCCGGGGCCGCAGCCCAAATCGAGAGCACGAGCAGTGCGTCTTTCCATGCTCGCGGCGACGATGGAGCCGGACGCCGCTCTGCCGAGCGCGCGTTGCCAAGCGCAATGACGCCCATCTGACAACTCGCCGCGCACGCCGTTCGAATAAGTCCTTGCACGCTCATCCCAGTACGCCAAGATGGTGGATCCTAGTGCGTCGGCTGTGCTTTTGTGCATCATGCGATTACTCCCGTAATATTACTGATTAACTATTCGTAACATCGACAGTGTATCGCATGACCTTCTTGCAAAAGAGAACAATTTTGCGACGAAGGTAAAATGGAGACTTAAAGGCATCCGGCCCGCCCCATCTATCTCGGCTTTATCATTTACACCCTTGCAAGGCATCCGCGACGTTTGTCCCAACTGTCGAAGGAACGTCTTGATTTTATGTTCGACTCATGCAACTCTCCGCGAAACGCTACTATGAACGAATGCAAATCAAACGTATCGCTATAGCAATCTACGACGTGACGGCGCTTCTGGCCGTGTCCTTCATCGCATCGTTCGCCCTCGCCCAACAAGCATGGGCCTACATCGACCCGTCGGTCATGACCTATACCATCCAGGCGGTCGCCGGGGTCGCCGTCGCGCTGTCGGCCGTCGCCGGCGTCGCCTTCAGGCGCGGGCGCAAGCTCTTCCTGAAGCTCATCGACGTCGACGAAGAAGCGAAACGGGAGTTCGAGCCCGATATCAGCCGGACGGGCGCCGCCGCCCTCGCCGAGAAGGCGAAAACCGCAGCAGCACCAACCGCAGCCACGCCAACCTCAGCAGCACCAACCGCAAACGCGCACGACGAAACAGCACCAGCCGCAGCCGCTCAAACCGCAGGCGCGCATGACGCCCCATCGTCGGACATGCCGGGCAAGGCCCCCGCGCCGACCCCCAAGAAGAAGCTGTTCGACGGGATCGTTCCGCACAACCCCACATGGAGGCAACGGCTTGCCTATTCCCTCGTCGTGACGCTGTTCGCCGTCTTCACCGTATTCGTGTTCTCGCCGCTCGAGGTCGTGGGCGGAAGCGCCGATTCCCTCGTGTTCACCATATTCGATATCTGGTGGGTGCTTCTCCTGCCCGGCGCAGGAATCGTCGCCGGCTGGTCGCTCATCCTGTCGGCGTTCAGGGGACGCGGCTTCTCGATCATGCTTGCAATCACGTTCGCAATCGGCCTCGCCGCCTATCTTCAGGCACTCGTCATGAACATCGGCCTGCCCCTCGCGAACGGCGACACCATCGTATGGGCGGACTACCTGTCAATGCAGATCGTCTCCGCCTTCGCCTGGGCGCTCGTATTGATCCTCGCGATCGCATACGCCCTGTTGAAATCGAAGCGCGCGAAAGGCATCATGTGCACGGCTGCCGTCTGCCTGTTCGTCGTCCAGCTCGCCGGAGCTGCAAGCCTCTTCATCTCGCCGACCGAGCAAACCGAGATCGTCGGGGGCGACGGGGACGCGCTCAACACCGACCTGGCGCATCGCGCGGAAGTCGTCATGACCGAAGACCAGATGTACACGGTGAGCCCGAAGTCGAACGTCGTCGTGTTCGTGCTCGACACGTACGACAACGCCTACCTGAACTCCGCGATGCGCAACTACCCCGAGAAGACCCAGCATGTGCTCGACTACTTCACGGGCTTCACCTACTACAAGAACGCGACATCGGCCATGATCCCGACCCGCTTCGCCATCCCCTTCATGATGACGGGGGAGATGCCGACGCCCGACGAGCCGTTCTCGGTCTACAAGGCCCAGCGGTACCCGCGCAGCACGTTCCTGCAGCAACTGCACGACCAGAACTACTCGATAGGCCTCTACACCGACTCGCTGACCATCAGCAGCCTGCCCCAAAGCGAGCAGGACCGCATCACGAACCTGACCGTGAACATGCACAAGCTCTCGTCGAGCACCGTCGACTTCGGCGGGGCGCTCTACGCGCTCTACCAGATGGGCCTCTACCGCGACGCTCCCTGGTCGCTCAAATGGGCGTTCTGGTACTACACCGACAGCATCAACTCGATGATCGTGAAATACGACCCGCTCGCCGCGCCCGAAGAAACCATTTACGTGATGGACGACATCCGCTATTTCAGCCGCTTGCAAAAATACGGCCTCACGATCGAGGACGACGGCTACGACGGCGCATTCCGCTTCATCCACCTGCTCGGGTCGCATTACCCCTTCAACTACGACGAGGAAGTGAACGATCTCGGCACAGACGGCTCGAGCGTCATTCCCCAGTCCATAGGCGCCCTGCGCATCGTCGGCGAATACATCGAGGACCTCAAGGCGCTCGGCGTGTACGACGAGACGACCATCATCGTCACGGCCGACCATGGTTACTGGACCATCACGCTCGACCCGATCGAGGAGACGAGCACGCCCATCATGTTCATCAAGCCGGCGCAATCCGAATCGCTCGACGACCTGCCCATGGTCGACGACATGACTCCCGTCAGCCACCTCGACCTCCAGGCGACCATCCTCGAGGCCATGGGCGCCGACGAAAGCGAGTGGCGGGCGTACGGCTACTCCATGCTCTCGCCTGAGGAGATTCCCGCGAACCGCGAGCGCCTCTACCTCACCACCGACAGCGAGCCCGATCTCACGGACGTGCGCCTGCGCGAGTACAAGATCACGGGCGACTCGCAGGACTGGAGCAATTGGTCCGAAACCGGCCGCATCTGGAGCACGCAGGAATAATCAGCGGCGCTTTCCCACGAGCAGGCCGACGATTGACGCGACGCACAATCCCAAGCCGGCCGTCGCGTACATGAGCTTGTTGGCGCGCTTGATGTCGACGGCTTCGACCGGTCGCGCATCGTCCCCGATCGTGGGCTTTTCCACGTAGTTCCCGAAATAGTAGTTGCCGCCTCCGAGCTGGACGCCAAGCGCTCCGGCGCACGCCGCCTCCGTGTGGGCCGAATTCGGCGACGAATGATTCAGCCGGTCGCGCTTGAACACGCGCCACGCCCCGGACGCATCGAGGCCCACGAGCTTCGCCGCGCCGCACATGAGCGCTCCCGACAACCTCGCAGGCACGAAGTTGAGCACGTCGTCGAGCTTGGCGGCCGCCCATCCCATGTTCAAGTAACGTTCGTTCTTGTACCCGATCATCGAATCGAGCGTGTTCGCCGCCTTGTAGAACGCGGCACCCGGCGCACCTGCCGCCGCCATGAAAAGCAAGGGCGCCACGACGCCGTCCGAGACGTTCTCGGCGACGGTCTCGACGGCAGCCCGGGCCACCCCGGCCTCGTCGAGCTTGTCGGTATCGCGGCCGACGATCATCCCGACCGCGGCGCGCGCGCCGTCCAAGTCGCCCGCCTCGAGCGCTTCGTGCACTTTCATGCTCTCGTCCCGCAGCGACCGCGCCGCTATGAGCTGATAGCAGAGCACGGCCTCGGCGCCGAGGGCCAATGCCGGGTGAATCCTTTCGCAGAGCTTCAACGCGCCAAACGCCACGAGCGGCGCGGCCAGGACGACATCGGCCGTTATCGCAACGCCGCCGAGACGTTCGGTCTGGGCGCGGTCGAGCGGCCACGCGCTTCCCGCCTCCTCGGCCTCCGGCAGCACGTATTTGCGCACGAGCCCCTCTTCGAGCTCTATCTGCTTGCCGATCAGCTTGACCGGATGCGGCCAACCATGCGGATCGCCCAACGCGGCATCGAGCGCAAAGCCCGCGACCATCGCGATGACATGACGCTTCATGCGCAGTCCCCTCCCCTACAACGTGCCGGAGGGCGACGCTGGCCTAAGCCCACCGGCAATCCACTGCCTACAACATCCTATCAGAGGGATGCTCAGCCGAGCGCCTGTTCGAATCGACGAAATGCAGCGCGTCCGGCATCGTCCCATTTGAATACGCCGGCATGCTCGAGCACCTGGGCGAATATACGCCCGACGTCGTCGCGCGACAGCCCGCGGTCCTCCATCACCTGCCTGAGGCGCGGGGGCAGGATCGCCAGGCCCATGACCTCTATGAGGCCGATGTTCTCCTTTTTGATGTGATGATAGGCTTCCCTGGGATGATAAAGACCCATGGGACGCTCCTCGGTGGTAAGATTGTTGCGCAGGACCAGATCCAGTTCAAACAGATCGCCCCACCTGCGCGCGATGGGCGTAATGGTATTGTGCAAAGCCCCGTCCGTTTCCGGCAGGATCATGGCGTCCTCGTCCTTGTAGCCGCGCCATACGTCCAGCACATGCTCCGCCAGGTCCACCAGACGCTCTGCGTCCTTGTGGCGGATCCTCAGAACAGACAGCGGCCACTTGACGATGCCGGCGGTTACGTCCTCGTATCCGGGGATCGTTACCATCTTTTCAAAGTCTGCTGTCTCCATGGCAAAGGTATAATGTCCGCCCTGGAAATGATCGTGACTCAGAATGGATCCTCCAACAATCGGAAGGTCC
>ODAI013198145.1_pt1 | contig 13650 bp, 8 predicted proteins | sample 1539321 | NCBI WGS metagenome assembly ODAI01 (sample SAMN02144231, study PRJEB22623) | gut metagenome | biome: sheep rumen | host: Ovis aries | place: New Zealand
CGGGATACGGCATCGGCGCCCCTTCCGATCGTTTCGGCGATGCGTTCCGGGATTATCTGTTCCTGATCCTGGCTGTTGTTGCGGTTATCGGCGGACTTTTCTTCGCCCTGACATGGAATGCAAAGGACGGCTATGAGCGCGCTCGGGAAATTTAATGTATATTTGCAAAACTAATTCTAACAAGATGAAACGGATTTTCGCTATTGCAGCTGCTGTGCTGCTGACGTTCCCCGCCCTTGCCGATGAAGGCATGTGGCTTCTTCCCCTGCTTCAGAAAATGAACGGAAAGGCCCTTCAGGAGGCTGGATGCCGTTTGACGCCGGAGCAGATTTACAGCATCAACAATACCTCCCTCAAGGATGCCATCATCCATTTCGGAGGCGGTTGTACCGGAGAGATCATTTCCGGTGAGGGCCTGATCGTGACCAACCACCACTGCGGCTACTCCAATATCCAGGCGCTCAGTACTCCCGAGCATAACTATCTGATGGACGGGTATTGGGCCATGTCCCGCGCGGAAGAGCTGCCCTGCCGCGGTCTTTCCGTCACCTTCCTAAAGTCTATGACCGATGTGACCGATATCCTTGCCAAAGTTGAGGCGAAGGCCGCAAAAAAAGGAGACGCAAAAGCGGTTGAAGAGGCGGTTCGAGCCAAGATGCAGGAGCTGACGGCGGAAGCCGAGAAGGCCAATCCCAACTGTACCGCGCGCATTTCTTCTTTCTATAACGGAAATGTCCAGTATCTGATCGTCTCGAAGGTCTATCGCGACATCCGCTTTGTCGGAGCGCCGCCGGCCTCCGTCGGCAAGTTCGGCGGTGGAACGGATAACTGGTTGTGGCCCCGTCATACCGGAGACTTTTCCATGTTCCGCGTCTATGCCGGAGCGGACAATGAGCCCGCGGATTATTCTCCCGAAAACAAGCCGTACCGTCCGGCAAACCACCTGAAAGTATCCCTCGCGGGCGTACAGGAGGGTGACTACGCGATGATCATGGGCTATCCGGGCCGTACCCAGCGGTTCCAGACGGCCGCCCAGCTCAAGCAGATGCTCGCGACCAACCGGATCGCCATCGATGCCCGTACCGTCCGCCAGGATTTGATGTGGGACGCGATGTGCGCGGATCCGGATGTCCAGCTCAAATATGCCAGCAAGTATGCCTCTTCCGCCAATGGCTGGAAGAAATGGCAAGGAGAAGAATTGGCGTTTGAAAAGTTGAACATTATCGGCCGCGAGGAGCAGAAAGAGGCTGATTTCATGGAATGGGTGAATGCCAAGAAAAAACGTCAGGAAGCCTATGGACAGGCTCTTGGAAAGATAGAGGAGGCCGTCAACGCTTCTTCCGAGGCAAGCAGGGCCGTCTCCCTGCTGACCGAAGCCCCTTACCGGATCGAACTGGTCGGAATGGCGGGCCGCTTCTTGCAGCGGATTGCTACCCGCGACGGTGGGATCTCAATCCCTGCCGGCCTGGCAGCCTTGAAGAATGCCTACCGTGACTATGAAGTCGGTCTCGATTGCAAAGAGGCCGTCGCCCTCCTCGAGTATTATCGGAAGAAAGCCGATCCGGCAAATTATCTGGAAGGTCTCGGCCCGGAAGGAACTGATTTCGCCACCCTTGATATTCCGGCTTACGTTGAAAAACTCTTCGGTGAGTCAGCCTTTACTTCCTACGAAAAACTTGAGAAGCTTGCGGCCGGCGGAGATGTCGAAAAGATCATGAATGATCCGGCCGTCCGCCTGCAGAACTCGATCATGAGTGTTCTGATGAAGCTTTATCCTGTCGCCTATGGATCCCAGGAAAAGCTCCAGGAAGGCAGCAAAGAGTTCACGGCCGGCCTGATGGAATGGGAGAAGGGGAAACCGTCCTATCCGGATGCCAACTCGACGATGCGTTTGACCTATGGTCATGTCCTGCCCTACTCTCCGAAAGACGCGATTCTTTATCGCCACTATACGACCCTTGCCGGCGTGATGGAAAAGGAAGATCCGAACAACCCGGAATTCATCGTTCCTGCGAAGTTGAAAGAATTGTATGAGAAAGGCGATTTCGGCCAGTATACGGATCCTGCCGACGGGAAAGTCCATACGTGCTTCCTGACCAACAATGATATTACGGGCGGTAACTCCGGATCCCCGGTTCTGAATGCAAAGGGCGAACTGATCGGCCTTGCCTTTGACGGGAACTGGGAGTCCATGTCCTCCGATGTCATGTTCGAGCCGGATCTTCAGCGGTGCATCTGCGTCGATATCCGCTATGTCCTCTTCCTCGTCGAGAAGTTGGGCGGCGCCCGCCATATCATCGAGGAAATTGCTCCTGTGAAATAATTGATAATGAACGAAAGAGAGATTTTTGAGTGGCTCGAAGAAGTCGAGCATCCCGCCCAGGGAGACCGTAATATCGTTGATTTGGGCATCGTTGATTCCGTATCGTCCCGTGACGGGAAGATTACGGTGACCCTGGCCTTCCCGAAGCGGCCGGATCCCCTGAAAAGCTATCTTGTCGGGGCGGCCCGGGCGGCCGTATACCGCCATGCCCCTGGCGGGACCGAGGTTGAAATCCAGACGATTGTCAAAGAACCTGCGACCCAGAAAAAGACGGTCAAGGACCTGACCCTGGAAGGTCTTGCCAATGTGCGCCATATCATCGGGATCGCCTCCGGAAAAGGAGGCGTAGGGAAGTCGACGGTTGCAGTCAACCTGGCTGTCGCCCTCGCCCGGCTCGGTTATAAGGTCGGTCTGGCGGATGCGGATGTCTATGGACCGTCTGTTCCGATCATGACCGATACGGAGGGAGCCGTTCCCGAGATAGATCCGGAGGACGGTGTCGACTGGATGGTCCCGATCGAAAAGCACGGGGTCAAGTGGATGTCCATCGGCTATTTCGCCCAGCCCGGACAGGCGCTGATCTGGCGGGGTCCGATGGCCTGCAACGCGCTGAAACAGATGATCTTGCAGGTGCGTTGGGGCGTGCTCGACTTCCTTCTCATAGACATGCCCCCGGGAACCGGGGATATTCATATCTCTCTTGTGAATGACATTCCCCTTGAGGGAGCCGTTATCGTGACGACGCCCCAGGATGTCGCCCTTGCCGACGTAGAGAAGGGGGTCGATATGTTCCGGAACAAGAACATCAACCGCCCGATCTTCGGCCTTGTCGAGAACATGGCCTGGTTCACGCCTGAAGAACTTCCTGAGAATAAGTACTATATCTTCGGTCGTGACGGAGGACTCAAGATGGCGGAGCACTTTGGAATCCCTCTTCTCGGGCAGATTCCGATTGTCCAGTCAATCCGAGAGAGCGGCGATGCCGGCGAGCCGGCCGCCCTCTCCTCCCGTCCCGACGGTCTTGCCTTCCTCGACCTGGCCGGCAAACTTGCCGAAGCGGTCAACAAATAAGAACAGTTCAGTAAAATCATTTCGGGCAAGGTCGAATTTTAGATTCTCGACCTTGCCCGTTTATTATGACTTTTAAGGGTCTGTAGGGCATTATTCCCCGGCAAGGTCCCCCGGGGTCTGATTCGACCTTGCCCGAGAGAGATCCGGCAGCAACATTCCTCCGCAGGCGAGGAGGGTCAGCAGAATCAGGAGAATCGAGCTGGCGCGGGAGACGCGTTCGCCGGTCTTGTAAGACGTCGGTTCGAATCGCATTGTGATGTCGTGTTCGCCAGCGGGAAGCACGGCGGAGCGGAGGACCCAGTCTGCGCGGACGAGGTCGATTGTCTCGCCGCCTTCAAGGGTTGCGGTCCATCCCGGATAGAAAATCTCGCTGAAGACGGCGAGTCTTGGTGCGGCCGCGTTGTAATGGTAACGCAGTTCGTTCGGGGCATAAGCCGTCAGGACGATGGTGTCAGCTGGAGTCCCTTCGGCCGAAATGCCGGTTTCCTCGGGCGCCGCGGCAGCAAGGAATGCCGCATCCGCCTCGGCGACGACGGCCCTGTTCCTAAGATCAGCACTGCCGGTCAGGGCAATCTCTTCGTCCGGATTTGCCGCGGGAACCGTTCCGGAAACGAACCATGCATTTCCGAGGGCGTTGGAATTGACCAGCGGTGCATTCTCTCCTCCGATGATCAGATATTTGGTGTTCAGTGCATTAAGAATTGGCGTATCCGGCAGAAGGGCCTGTGCTTCTTCGACGGTTTTCGCTTTCCCGATGGCGCCGAAGACCGCATTGATTTCAGGAGTCAGATACTGTTCGATCAGATCCTGATAACGTTGGAGTTTCGCAGGGGAATAGCCGCCGACAGATTTATGGCGGTAGCTCGGAACAGAACTGTTGAAGACATTGACGGTCAGGTCCAGTACCCGGTACGAAGCCGCCGGATCCTCCAGTATCATCTTGTCTACAGGCCGCTCGGCGAAGGGGCGGTTGAAATCCTTCGGTGTTGTAAAATCATCAGCCTTGAGATACCGCTTTCCTGTTGCGAAGAGGTTGAGAAGCACGAGGACGCAGATCCCGGCTCCCGCGATCCATTTTCTTCCTTTCTCTGCAAAAGCCTTGGCGTCAGCGGTTTGTCCTTTCGGGAAGTAAGACCAGAGCAGAAGCAGCCAGGCCGCTCCGATCAGGAAGAAAGAGAGCAGGGCGTCATGGCGGAGCAGCATCTTCCGGTCTGCTGCAAGGGCGTTTTGTAGAATATCCGGCTGTCCGGCATCTACGGCTCCGGAAAAATCTCCTGCAAGAGCGGGGATGAGCCAGAAAAGGAGGCATAGTCCCCCGGTGCATGCGAACGCGATCCACCCGCCTTTCATGAATTCTTTCTTGGGAATCTCTTCCTTGACGATCCGGTCGAGGATAAGGAAGCCCAGCATCGGCAAGGTCACCTGCAGGATAATCAGGGCCATCGACACCGTCCGGAACTTATTATAGAGCGGCAGGACCTGGAAGCAAAGCTTCGTAAAGCCCATGAAGTGGTTGCCGACGGCCATCAGGATCGCCAGAATCGTTGCGATAAGCAGCCACCACTTTTCCTTCCCCCGATACAGGCAGAGCCCGAGGATGAAGAGGAAGACTGTGATAGCGCCCATGTACATCGGTCCGGCCGTGAAGGGCTGCGGGCCCCAGTACATCGGAAGGTGTTTTGCGGTTTCGCGCAGATTTCCCTGTCCGGCCTGGCGAAGGAGAGCGATCGTTGCGGATTTGTCGGGATTGACCGCCGCCGAGGAAGCACCGCCGTTGAAATCCGGAATCATGAGGTTCGGCAGTTCTTCCCATCCGTAGGACCATGCCGTAGCATAATCGAGGTCCAGACCGCCCTGGGAGGCCTTGTCACCTCCACTGAGCTCACTGCCACCCCGCATGGTGTGCTGCTGGTATTTGTAGAGAGGAAGGAGTTTATTGACGTTCGTCGCGACACCGACAAGGCCGATGCAAAGAAGTAGCGCCGAGGCGGCGAAAAACCGTCCGAGGCGTTCTTTATGCTTGAGAATCAAGTCGATGAAAAGGACAATGGCGTAGAGAAATATAATGATGGCAAGATAATAGGTTACCTGCTGGTGGTTGGCTTTGACCTGCATGGTGACGGCTAGGGCGAAAAGCACGGCTCCGAGTACCGTGCGGGGCAGCCATCTGCCCTTGGAGGTACGGTCCTCCAGGGCGGATCGATAGGTAAAGACAAGGGCTGCAAGTACCCATGGCATAAACGCTATGGCTTGCATTTTAGTATTGTGCCCCACCTGGATAATCTGGAAATTATACGAGCAGAACGCGACGGCGATCGCTCCGCCGATCGCCAGTACCCAGTCGATCCCAAGCGAGAGCATCAGCAGGAAGGCTCCGAGAAGGGCGATGAAAAGATAGGTCGCAGGCCGTTTTCCGACGAGAAGCAGGTCATAGATCTTCTGGGTCCAGTCACCCTGGTTTCGCGTCGAAATCGCCGTGGTCGGCATGCCGCTGAACATGGACCCGGTCCAATAAGTCGGGTCGTCGGGATGGACCTTGTTCCACTGGTCCATCTCGTGAGCCATCCCTACATATCCGGATATATCACTCTGGTTGACGATCTTACCCTGCAGAACCTGCGGGACGAATCCATAGGAAAGAACCAGGAAAAACAGAACGATGCCGGCGGCGACGGCTATTTTCTTCCAAAGCTTCATCTCTTCTCAAGATTTTGGTCTAACCCACAAAAATACCGAAAAATCTCCAATTAATGTGTAGCTTTGCAGGCAGAAACCTTTTTTTATGGACAGAAACCGTCTCCGCCTTATTGCCATTGATGCTGACGATACCCTTTGGGATTGCCAGGTCTGGTTCGATCAGGCTATCGATGTCTTCAAAAAGACACTCTCCCCCCATGCCGGGGAAGAGGAACTTTTTGACGCGCTGACCCGGACGGAACTCGGTAATATGGAAAAACTTGGCTTCGGCGGGAAAGCGTTCACGATCTCCATGGTTGAAACGGCGATCGCTTTCGGAGCAGACCGGGAGCAGATAGACCGCGTCTTGAGGGCCGGACGGTCCGTCATCGACATGCCTGCTACCCCGCTCCCGGGTGTCGTCGAGACGCTGAAAGCTCTCCGGGGCCATTATTACACAGTCCTTTATACAAAAGGAGATCTCCAGGAACAAGCCGGAAAGATCCGCCGGAGCGGCCTGACGCCGCTTTTTGACGAGACCGTCATCGTGCCCCATAAGGATGCGGAGACCTACCGGGATCTTTGCGGCAGTTGCGGCGTGGAGCCGGAGGCGTTCGCAATGGTCGGGAACTCCTTCAAATCCGACATTGCTCCGGTCCTGGAAATCGGAGGGTGGGGAATCCATGTCCCGTGCGCTCTTTCATGGGCCTACGAGGATATAGAGGAATATGACCATCCGAACCTGGTCCGCCTCGCTTCTTTCCGTGACCTTGCTCCGCTTCTGGTCGGCTGATAATTGACAAAAAACGCTTATTTTTGTATCATGAAGCGCGTTCTGATCATAACCTATTATTGGCCGCCGTCCGGAGGGTCGGGGGTCCAGCGGTGGGTCAAATTTGCGAAATATCTGCCTTCGGAAGGATGGCAGCCAGTAATATATACGCCTGAAAATCCGGAGCTTACGGCAGTTGATAAGACGCTTTCGGCAGAAATTCCGCCCGAAGCGGAGATTATCCGTCGGCCGATTTTCGAACCGTATGGCATCTATCGGAAGCTGATGGGGAAAGGCGCTTCGACAGATATTAAAACGATGATTGAAGGGAGCTCCTCCGGAGACCCGGCGTCCGTTACCGCAGCGGCTGCGGGCGGGGATGTCACTCCGATCCGAAGTGGATCCAAGACCTGGAAACAGCGGCTGTCGCTTTGGATCCGCGGCAATGTTTTCGTTCCGGATCCGCGCGTCGGATGGGTCCGTCCTTCGGTCCGTTTCCTTAAGAAATACCTGAAGGAACATCCTGTGGATGCGATCGTTACGACCGGTCCTCCGCATTCGATGCACCTGATCGGCCTTCGCCTTTCCCACGCGACAGGCCTTCCCTGGATTTCGGATTTCCGGGATCCATGGACCAAGATGTACTATCTCAAGCACTTGGGCCTTTCTAAACGGACATGGCGGCGGCTTGGGAAGATGGAGCAGCGGGTGCTGGACGGGAGTTCGACGGTACTTGCCGTGACTCCGCTCGTCCAGGAGGACTTTCAGGCGAGGGCCCGGACCCCCGTTGCCATGATTACGAACGGGTATGACCGGGAAGATTTTTCCGGACCGGAGCCTGTTCCGGACGGCTTTTTCAACATTGTCCATACGGGGCTTTTCGCCTCGGACGGAAATCCTCTCGTATTTTGGAAAGTCCTTGGATCCATGGTTTCAGACGATCCGGAATTTGCTGACCGTCTCCGCCTCCGTCTCGTCGGGAAAGTCGATCGGGAGGTTTTTGACGCCATTGCCGCTGCCGGACTTCGCGAACATGTTGTTTCCCTGGGGTATCTGGACCATTCCGGTGCCGTCCGGGAACAGCGGGGGGCGACCCTTTTGATTCTGCCCCTTCGGAACGATCCCGAGTACAGGCCGATCCTGCCGGGCAAGCTGTTTGAGTACTTGGCGGCGCGCCGGCCCATTCTTGGCATCGGGCAGGAGGACGGAGCCATGGCCCGCGTCCTTTCCGAAACCGGAGCCGGCATTACGGCTGACTGGCAGAATGAATCCGCCATCCGCGCCTCCCTCGAATCTGCCTGGAACGCCTTCCGGCAGCCTTCCGGCCTGCCGCCTGTTACGGGTAATATCTCCCGGTTCGAGCGCCGCGCCCTCACCGCCTCCCTCGCCCGCCTTCTCAACTCTCTGTCTGACAGGAAGTAAATCCATCCCTCTTCTCCCCACATTGATTGGAGAAGAAAGGAAGAAGTCGTCTAGAAAGCACTTTGACACGAAACGCCGTTATAAGGCCGATTCTGTGTCAAAGAGCAATCTGTGAGGGCTTTCGTTTTTTGAAAAATCTGAATGGACAAGGGCGGAAAAACGGCCTTTGAGGGGCGTGTGAGCAGTAAAAAGAGAGATAAACATTTGTTTTTTGTGAAAACGGATACCATTTCTCTTCTTTGCAGAAAAAACTATGAAAGAGGTATATCACATTTGTCTGTCTTCCCATGATGAAGTCCTTTTCCGATCCCCTGAAGATCACTATGCCTTTATAAACCTTTCAGGGATAGAGGTTTATCGTGCTGAAGCAGAACTTCTAGTCTCCGCGGAAATGTCTACGCACTGGCATCAGGGAATCTTTTCGGCACAACCGATAAAATACGCAGCCGGACTGCGGATGAGTTATACCCATTACTTCAACAGAAAGTATTCCCGAAAGGGGAAAATTGGTGAGAATAAAATCTTTTTGTCAAAAGTGAGCGGTTTTTTCCATCATCTCGTTCTATTTAACTATATTCTGCGGAATGGACTCCATCATGGAGTCGCGACAACTCCTTTCGGATATGAATACTGCTCTTCCCGGGAATTGTTCAAAAAAGAACTCGGATACTATTCTCCTCCACCTGTTTACACGTCGCGCAAAGAAATGGCACAATTCTTTCCAAGGCATGCCGAGTTCCCCGATCATTATGCACTTGATAGGAACGGAATGTTAATTAGGGAGAGATTTATGGAATTACGCCGGGTTGAGCAATACTACCAAACGCCGAGAAATTATTTGTTTCAGATGAATCGATTGACTGATGAAAGTTGGTCTGTAGAGCAAAAACGGGATAGAACAGGAGATCCTCTGACGTTGGCGGATGTAGAGAGAGTAGACGAGAACGGGATAGTGTCCTTGTTGAAAAACGAAAAAGGAAAGACTGCAGGAAGAGGGTTGGATGATTTGGATGTGTGCCAGTTGATAGAGAGGGATTTTCTTTCGGGCTCCGGGGGGTCGGTATACCAGATTTCAAGAGGACGGAAAAAGCAGATAGCCAAGAGTTTGTTCTATGATTATCATATTCCCGAAAGACAGATTCGCCGGTGCCTCGTCTTACGGGATTGAGGTGGAGTCATAAACCGGGGTCCCGAACGGGAGATGGTGGGAAACGATGAAGGCTATTCAGCCCGTATAGGAGTCAATACTCAAGTCCATGACCTCCGGAAAGGAGGGTGTCTGTCCATCCGTAATCAAGGATGTCCATTTCGTCAGGCTAGCACTTTGACACAAAAAAGGGCTTCTAGCTGCGATTTCATGTCGAAGTGCGCACCCTATGGCGCGTTTTCTCGAAAAAAGGCTTCACTTTGACAAAAAAACAGCCTCAGAGGGCCGTTTCCCTGTCGAAGTGCCGCTCCAAAAGTGAAGAGTTAAGGGTTGAAGACAGTCAGGAGACTCGGAAACCCGTTGAGCACACAGGAAAACCGTCCGGAAGGCGATCCGTCGAGCGGGCAGGCGGTCCGTCCGGCCGGGAACCGGGATCTTAGTCGAAGAGGCGGATGCCGCGGGCGGTCATGGCGGACTGCAGGTCAGAGACGGGGAGTTCCCGCGGGGAGCAGCCGCGGGCGGCGGCAAGAGCAGCGGCCATGCCGGTCGCTTCTCCCATGGCCATACAGATCGACATTACGCGGTAGGAAGCGTGGGCTCGGTGGGTGCCGGAGATGCACCGGCCCGTAACGAGCAGACCCTCAAGCCCTTTCGGAAGGAAACAACGGTACGGCAGGTCGTAGGGTTTGCAGTACTGGATATGGTCTTCCGCCTGACCGGCTCCGGCGGGATTGTGGATATCGACGATGAAGAGGGCGTTGTGGACGATAACGTCAGGGAAGCGGCATCCGGCGGAGAGTTCGGAGGCATCGATCAGGTAGTCTCCGAGAACGCGGCGACTCTCACGGACTCCGGTCGTCGTCCCGCTTGCGATAATCCGTGCCTTCTCGTACCCGGGCACATTCTCCCTTAGGAAGGTCTCCAGCAGGACCATTTGCCTCCTCAGTTGCAGGTCCGCCGGGAAGATTTGGTCGACCTGCGTAATGTCTACGCCGCAAACCTGGGTCGTATTGACCTGGCGCTCTCCCGGATGGACCGTCGGGTGCAGGCGGACGGCAGCAAGGGACGGCGGGATCCGGCCCGCATCAGCCTGTTCTTTGCACCAGTCAAGGAAACGTTTGCCAAACAGCTGGACATTGTCTACATCCCCGATACAGATCAGTCCGCGGGATTCGTCCACCCCTTCGATGGTAAACTCGAGCGTAACCGGCTGCATGAGCCCGTCTTCGCGGCCTTTGAAAACCGTGGCGCCGGCGAGGGTAGAGACAATCGCATCGCCGGTTGCGTCGATAATGACTTTGCCGAGGAGGATAAAGGGCGCTTCGTTCGAGGCGATGACAAGCCCCCGGACGATAGGGGAAGGGGTGTCCGGGCAAGGGGGCACTCCCGGAAGACCCTTTCGGTCGGACCCGGGAATGCCGGAGACGGAAGAATCCGAGCGCAGCACATCGAAAACGGAGCACTGCAGGTAGACGTCTATTTTCTCTGCCGCAACAAACTCTGCCAGAGCGAGTTTCGCCTTTTCAACATCATGGGCCTTTCCCGTTTCGCCGATCCAGTCGTTGTCCGGTACTCCCAGCAGGGAGACCAGCTCATCCCGCATCGTTCCTTCCCCGACGCTGCCGAGGATCGGTCCGACGTGGCCGGCCGTCAGGTTCCCGCCGAGGACTCCGTACCGTTCCACAAGGGCGACGGACGCACCGAGCCGTGCCGCGGCAACGGCTGCACAGATTCCGGCAGGCCCACCTCCGGCAACCAGAACGTCATACCTGGCCTTGACTCTGATCGAAGACGCGTAAGTAATTGTGTCCATGATTATTTTTTCTCTGTAGATCCCCTAAGTTTGATTTCGGCGTTGAGGACGACAGTCCGGCTCTCGACGGACGGATCCTTGATTTTTTCGATAAGCAGTTCCGCCGTTGTCCGTCCCATCTCCGTCATCGGCGGCTCGACAGTTGTCAACTGGGGATAAATGACGGTTGAAAGGTCCGTCCCGGCAAAGGCCGCGACGGCGATTTCTTCGGGAATCCTTCGTCCGAGTTCCCGCAGGCGGGTCATCGCGCCGACGGCGACCGCTTCGTTGAAAGCGTAAATTCCGTCAAAGGCCTTTCCTGACGCCATCATCCGGTCGACCGCGGCATAACCTCCTTCTTTCCCCAGTCCTCCCGGGAATTCGATGGCCTCCAGCTTGTATTTGGCCATTGCGTCACGGTAGCCTTTGGCCCGTTCGACGGCATTATAGACCTCGTCCGGTCCGGTAAAATGGCAAATCCTCCGGCAGCCGGAAAGGATCATTTTTTCCACGACGAAAAAAGACTTGGAGTAGTCGTCGACGACAACTTTCGGGATGTCGATCCCATAGGGAATCCGTCCGAAACAGACCATCGGAAGCCCTTCCCGGATCAACCGCTCGAGGGTCTCGTGGTTTTCGTGGTAATTGCTGGGAGAGAAGACGAGGCCGTCGACCATGAACCGTTCCATCATCAGGAGATTCTCTTTCTCCCGGACCGGATCCTCTGCAGAATCAGCGACGATAACCCGGATCCCTTTGGCGTAGAGGACATCCTGGATCCCGCGAATCACTTCAATCGTATAACCCGTAACCATTTCCGGAACGACGACCCCGACCGTATACGTCCGTCCGGTCTTCATGGAGGTCGCCGCCAGATTGGGTTTGTATCCCCTTGCTTTGGCGGCCTCAAGAACCCGCTGCCGGGTTCCCGGCCGGATGTTCCTGTCTCCGTTCAGAGCCCGGGATACCGTCGAAGGGGATAGCCCGAGTTCGGAAGCTAAATCCTTTATGGTTACTCTTTTCATGAAAAACGTTTTTCAAAAATAGAACGTTTTGATGACAAACCCAAAAATGGGAACGTTTGCAGGAAAGAAAAGGGCCGTATTTGACACATTTTACCCGCGCACGCGAGGAAAAACGAAATGCATTTGTTATTTTTGTCTTGAAAGCAATAACACAAAAACGAAAATCCGTATGGATAGAAGGAGCTTTATCAAAAGCGCTGGAGCGGCGACCGCGGCTGGTCTCGTCGCGCCATCGGCTTTTTCCTGCAAATCATCAGAGCCGGTTGCCGGTGAAATTGTTTCCCGCCAGGAGACGAAGGTACTTATCATCGGAGGCGGTCCAGCCGGCGTCTGTGCAGCGATCGCATCCGCCCGCCTTGGAATCCCGACCCTTATCGTCGATGAAGGGGGCTGTCTCGGCGGAATGGCCACCAAGGGCCTAGTCAGTCCGTTCATGACCTGTTTCGATGCAACGGGCGAAATCCAGTGCATCCGGGGTCTTTTCGGAGAAATCGTGGACCGGCTCGTTTCCCTCGGCGGGGCCATCCATCCCCGGGATGTCCGCCATACGTCGGCTTTTTCCGCATGGATTACGGCGGGCCATGACCATGTGACCCCTTTCGATGCGGAGATTCTCAAGTTCGTGCTCGACCGGATGTGCGCCGAGGCCGGCGTCAAGGTCCTTCTCCACGCCAGTTTCGTCCGTCCCATCCAGAAAGGCGGAAAAGCGGCCGGAGCGGTTGTCCTGACCCGGAAGGGTCTGTGGGAGATCCATGCGGATCAGGTAATTGACTGCACCGGGGACGGGTCCGTCGCCGTCGGGGCTGGAGTCCCGTCTGAATTCGGGAATCCCGAAATCGGGAAGGTCCAGCCATCGACCCTCTTCTTCCGGATCAACAGCGTAGATTCCAAGAAGCTGGAGGCCGATGTCCTGGCCCACCTCCATGAGTTCCGGAAGGTTGACGGGGTCAGCTACCGGGCTCTCCACTGGCATGTCCTCAAGGCCGAGGCTGCCGGAGAATGGGATATCGCGCGGAAGTCCGTCAATATCTACCGGGCGGTCCGGGAGGATGAATGGGCCGTCAACTGCACGCGGATTGCGAATGTTGATGCAACGGATTCCGAGAGTCTTTCCGCCGGAGAGGCCGAAGGAAGACGTCAGGTGATGGAACTGATGCATTTCTTCCGGAAATATGTTCCCGGCTGCGAAAATGCGGCCCTGATGTGCTCCGCCTCGACCCTCGGTATCCGGGAATCCCTGCCTATCAAGGGCGATTACGTCCTGACCGCGGAGGATCTTCTTTCCTGCAAAATCCCTGAAGACAGTATCCTTCTTGCTTCGAATGCGGTCGATGTCCATGGGCGCAACGGCGCGATGGGCACCGAGTACAAGACAATCAGCGGCGGGCGTTGGTATGGGGTCCCGTTCCGTAGTCTTCTTCC
>ODAI014153486.1_pt1 | contig 13650 bp, 17 predicted proteins | sample 1539321 | NCBI WGS metagenome assembly ODAI01 (sample SAMN02144231, study PRJEB22623) | gut metagenome | biome: sheep rumen | host: Ovis aries | place: New Zealand
ACAATCTTTACCCAAATATTTTTGTTCACTGGTCTTGAAAAACCAACCTGCCAGTCAAAGCCCTGACTGTCTTTTACAGTTTGAACAGTATTTCCATAAGCCTGAATACCTGCAGGACCGTTCGCAAATATAGTCTCCGCTATGACCTGAGAATCACCGCCGACAACGACGGCCTCATAACTTTTTGGTGGTCTTCCGTCAACTTCGATTATGCCACGGTTTGAATACACCCTGGTATATGTCACGCCGGTCAATTTAGAGATTGCATTTTCTATTGCTGGCTCAGTACAAGTCGCCTGTTTCTGTCTTGCGGTCATATTCTGCCGTAGTTCAGTGTCGCTTTCTGCATCACGGCCTGTCACACCAGTCGAACAGTTTGTTATTGAATCTACGCCAGAAACATTAGAGACCATCTTTGTAAGAGTTCCAGTGGGTGCGTAGATTCGACCGGCTTCCTTTGCTGCAAAAACAGCTGGAGTTCCCAAAGATTCAATTTCAAGTACGCCTGAAACATCTGCCGAAAAATCTGTAACTCCGTCCGAGACAAGAATTCTAAGGCCGTCGTCTCCGACAGTTTCAGTTGATAGACTATCAGAAAAGCGGGAAGTAACGGCTTCTATAAGTGCGTCACGCAAATCTTCTTCGGTGTCCCCCTCTTCCGGACTAATTGAAACTGTTACAGTGTTGATAATGAGAGACAAATCATTTACATCAGATACTTTAAGTTCAATTCCGAGAAGAGTGTCTTTTGATATTGTGACAGTTTTCGTAAGCGCAAAAAGTTCTTCCGTTGTTGAGAGCTTTGCCAGTGATCCTTTCGGGACTTCAGTTCCTGGATTTCCCCACAAACATGCAGTCACCTGAGTTTTCTTTGCCGGTTCGCGAGATACATTCACGAACGCTGCAAGCCTGTCAAGAAACATACCGCTTGCGCTGTCCTTGTCTCCAGCATTCCATAAACCTTCCAACTGTTCCCAAAGAGCCGCAAGTTTTGCAGCCTGATTTCCGACATACGCACCCGCAACACTCTCATCAGATAAGTCTACATCATCACCGAAAGCACTGCGAAAAGCTTCTTTTTCTTCTTCGAGAATAACTGAAAGAGGTTTTATAACGAACCCCGCTTCTGTAAGTCCGTATTGTGTTCTTTTCATTCATTGCCTCCAAGTTGTATGTCGTTCATCTCCAGCACCTCTCCGTTATTACACTGAGCAGAAAAACTGACAGTGAACAGGCGTGTTTTCGGATCAAGATTTGTTTCAAACGATGTCAGTTTCTTAATCCCACTGATGCCCGATATTTTTACGCGAATAGAACTTTCAAGAATTGTGCGGTGGCCGTCTTTTTCAAGACTCCATCCCGGAATATAAGGAATGCCAAGCCGTGTATCGAGATACCACTCACCCTTGAAAAGTGAAAGACAGCAGATAACTTTCTGCTGCATATACTGCAAATATTCCGAAGTCATAGTCATGCCGCGTTTCTTCCAGAGAAAATTGTTTGTTCCAGGTTCAAGCGCAAAATCTTTCATGCAATCGTTCCTCCGCCTGTTCCAGAAATAAACGGACTTTTCAGTGTTACGCTGATACTTCCGGCTTTCAGATAAGAATCAATAGCAGAAGCCATTTCCTGTGCAAAATACTCGTTTCCACCTCTGGTCATTTCGTCCATAGAGCTGAAACAGGCTTTCAGCTTGCTTTCTATGGTCGCCTTGCTTCCGCTGAATTTCCCCTGTGCAGGACCTGAGAAAATACTCGAAGCTCCGCTTGGAGTTGTCACGGTACCTTTTGAAGTTTCTGAAACCGTATCGTTTGCCGAACATGCCTTGTCTATATCCGCCGCCATGTGAGAAGCAAGACCGTTGTTATCATATCCGGCTGTAAAAGTCGAATACAAATCATCGGCAAGGGAAGAATCATCTATCGTCATAGTTCCAGAGCCACTTCCTGAATAAGTTCCGGCAGGTGCGGCTCCTGCATCAGTTGTAGATGTTTTTCCTGTGAGAATGTAGTCTTTTATGTTCTTTGCAACATTGTCAGCCATATAGCGGTCGCCGCTTCCGTCGGTGATGTCGTCCATCGCCAGGAATGTGGCCAGCAATGCGCTTTGTAATGTCGAAACTACAAGTGCCATTATTCTCCCGCCTCCATAACCTTGCCGAGGTCGCTTTTATCAGTGCCGAAGTTCTGCGCATCTGTGTTGAAATTCTGCTCGTCCGTCGCGAATTTCGCCTGGTCATCCGGGCTTACATTGTGATTTGCAGGGCTTCCCGCCGTCTTATGACCTTTTACATTTCCCGCAAAGGTCTTCATGTTTTGTGCCGCAGTCTTCATATCATCAAGGATCTTGCTCATAACGGTGAAGTAATCCTTGCTGTCATTTTTGAAACTAAGCTTATTGCCCTTTACGGTCAGCACTGCTTTCTGCTGGGTAACCTGAATCTTCTCATCATCCATTACGACCGAAGAAATCAAATCACCGTCCGGCTTTGCCTTATGTACCACGCAGAAACCGTCTCCCTCTGCACCGATGAATTCAGAAGGCTGTAAGCCTGGAATTACAATGCAGTCCATAAGGCTGAACCTTCTCGGGTCATTTTCCTCAATTCCGCTTCCGCCTGAATCACGCCATGTGTCAGTTCCGCGTTCCATACAGATGCAGAGAACCTCATCGTCTTTTTCAAGCGGATAGCAGACTGTGTACTGTTTTGTGCCGGGAAAAAGCACAGGCGCATCAGGAATTACAGGCAAATCAACAAACTCGCCTGACGGCAGTTTCCGCTTTACGCTTGGCTGAATGTCCGCACGACGGGTGTCCTTGTCGTATTTCACGACCACGCCCGGAAAAGCCGTGTGGATATTCGTCATTGAGTAATCAAAGTTTTCTTTCAACAGCCGTGTAAGTTCGTCCATTACAAAGCCTCCGCTTCAATATCAACATGGAAATCTCCGTCCATGTTGCTTCCTCTGCACTTTGCGCTCTGAATCACAAGTTCGCCTTTAAATGTCGAGGATTCAATGCTTACTGAAGCACCAGGAACAAGCTGAGGGTTCAGTTTCGCTCCGAATACCCAGCGGTTTGGTGCTTCTTCGTTTATATCCTTGCATTCCGTCTTATCGCTTAACGGCTGAGGAAGAGTAAGAAGATCCCCGCCCTCTTCAAGCGTAAGTTCGGAGTTTTCTGTTTCCTTTCCCTGCTCGTATATGTACAGGGTTTCGTCCTGCACAGTATAAAAAAGCCCATAGCGGGCAAGCAGTTCTGAAAGCCCGTCCGTTGCCATTCCGATAAAGCAGTATCCGTGCGGATATTTTTCTCCTTCCGGAATTAAGTCCGTTCCCTTATATGCCAGCCCGATTGCATCAAGAAGAGCCTGAGCGACTGTCAGCGCATCAGTATCCGGCGCATAGGAAAGTGACACCATACCGCCCATCACGGCGGTTCGACCGTCATACGCTTCAATCGTTGTCACATAGTCGTTATCTTCATGCGTACGGTTTCCGCAGAGAATGTCGCCCGTGAAAATCGTTCCTATTGCTTCGTCCTTATATCCCGCCCTAAGAAGGATATGTCCGTCAGCTTCGGTAACCTGTGCCGATGTTTCTTTCGTCAGGTTATAAACACGGATAACAGCACGGTTTGCTTCCTTTCCGCAAGTACGCTCTATGTCAAAATCTATGCGCAGGTCTTCAATTTTTACGCTCTCACCGTCCTTTGTCGTAACGGAAAGGCATACATATCTCTGAAATGCCATTTTCAAGCCTCCCCAAAGTCAAAATATCCGAGAAGAAAACGGCTTCCAAAGTTGTCTCTTGTAATCACTGCCGTTGAAAGGTCGCTCATCTTGTCCATAACAATAAGCATTCCGACCGGAAGTTTTGGAACACTCACCCTATATTTTGAGAGCAGGTCGATTTCATGAACAAGACAAAGCCCGCCAAGAAGCAGGTTATCGTCAGAATCAGAAATTGACAGTTGCCATATTTCCTGACGCTCGTTCCATGAAAAATAGAGCTTATAGAGCGAGCCGCTCATCGTTACTTTCTGTGTCCAGCGCGGATATTCATCCGCGTGAGTTTCAATTATAAACCACTCCATACTACAGCCCCGTTTCACTTCTGAACGCAACTCTCTGGTTGTTTGTCATCATTCCGTTTTTCTGCCACTCGTCAGCCCTCTTTGTGATGAAGTTTTCTTTCGGCTGCTCTGTACCGCTCTTTCCAGTATTCGCCGGTGCCTGAGCCTGTTCAGTTGCAGGTGTTGCGGCGGATGTCGTGACAGGAGCCTTTTTGAATGTGCACGAAAACGGCAGGTCATTTCCCGATGATTCGTCACGCACGATTTCAAGGCTTGTTATAACCATTCCACTCATGGTTGTAAGGCCTGTAACAATATCCATAGGCTGTTTTGTTTCTTTCAGCCTTTTTAGTTCCTCATACGCGCTTATAACCCTTTCACGAGGGTATGAATCAGGAACGGAAATGTCAGAAATGCTCTTCGGCGGCGCAGACTGAACGACCTCAAATTTTGTGGCTCCGACGAACGCCTCAATCGAAAGCTCGTCTGGTTCCTCCGTAACAGTTCCAGCTCCGCTCGTGTCCTTTCCTTCCGATGGCTTATCAGTCAGTTTGTTACCGAACCGGTAAGTTTCAGAAAGAAAAGCGTCTATTTCAATTCCAGCTGTTGCATCTTTGTCAGTCGGATAAATGCACTTAACAACCTTTGCCATTATGCACTCCTTGCTTCCGCTGACGGAATTGTGCCACGGCTTCCGTTTATAGCATCACGGAGTGCACCTTTTACACCGTTTTCAACAGCACGGCGTGCCTGTTCAGCTGTCATGCCACTTGCATTAACGGTTACATGAATCGGAGTGTTGTAAACGCTGGAAGAAGAATGTCGGCTATAATCGTTGCTTACACTCTGTCTTACTGCCTGAGATGCAGAACTGTCTGCAAGTGCATAAGACGGCTCAGGTTTAGCCTGCGCGAAGTATTCTGCAAGGCGGTCTACAAGGGAGCCTGGATTTTTCATTGCAAAAATAGTATCGTCCGGGTGCGTTGAGTATGTTCCATCCGGGGTGAGAATCATATCATTTACCTTTGTTGGTTCAGCTGCTTCTCCGCCAGTAAAGAAATTGACGGCACCATCCCACACCCCACCGAAGAAGCCTTTTACTTTATCCCAGCCTTCCTTGATTGTGTCGATGAATCCGAAGAACTGCTTTTTCACGCCATCGAATAAACCGAGGAATGTGTCCTTAATGAACTGCACGGCTTCGAGAGGCGACTCTTTGAGTGAATCCCACAGCCCGCTGAAAAAATCGGTTATGCCGCTCCATACGGCTTTTATGCTCTCGATTACTGCCGAGAACACGCCGACAAGCCCGTTCCAGACATCCATGGCGACAGAGACGATGCCATTCCACAATCCTGAGAAGAAATCCGTCACCGTGTTCCAGACGGATTTTATCCCATCGATAAGACCCGTGAAGAAGTCCACGAGTCCGTTCCACACGGATTTCGCGACAGAGACGATGCCATCCCAAAGGGATGCGAAGAATTCCTTGATTCTCGCCCACGCAGCCTTTATGCCATTGAGGACTTTCTGCGCGGTTTCCCTGATTTTGCCGAATGCGGCGGAGAACGCATTTTTTATGCCGTCCCATACTTTCTTGAAGAAACTGCCGATGGCTTTCACGCCTTTTATGACATTCTTTTTTACTGTGTCCCAGTTCTTGTAGAGGGCGATCATGCCCACGGTCACTAAAGCAAGCGCCGCAATGACACCCATAATGATGAGGACTATCGGATTGGCGGCGCATATCGCGTTGAATACTGCCATTACGACTTTCGCAATCGTAACGGCTGCGGTGAAAGCCCTGAACGCTGTGAATGCTGCCGTTATCGCCGCCACGATTCCGCCGATAACACCGATGATGACTTTCATCGGAGCGGAGAGATTAGCCCACCATTCCTTGATTTCTTTCAGGTGGGTTATAATGAGAATGAGTGCGGCGACAACCGCCATAGCGACGAAAATCATCGGGTTTTTCTGCACGAATTTGAAAAGCCCGCCAATGCCGTTTTTAAGCCCGCTTATTCGCTTCAAGATTATTTGAGGATGCCGACTGATGATGCCGAGCAGTTTCACGGTATGGTTGAAACTTGAGATGACCTGGCTCATTTTTGCGCCCGCCTTTATCGCGGCGAATGCTGCCAGTGCGACTTTAGCAATCTCGATGATTGTCTTTTTGTGATTTCCAAGAATCGAATCAACATAGCCGATGACTTTGGCAATGAATTCACCCGCTTTCTGAAACGAAGATGTGAGCGCGTCAATATACGGCAAAAGTCCGTTCACCTGCTCCGCGCCGAATCCGAACACATCTTTGAACAGCGGTTTCAATGCCTCAAGAATCGGATGCACGAATGCCTGTATCGGTTTGAACGCGAGAAGAATCGCCTCCGCCACAGACATGAGAAAAGGATAGCTGCTCTGAACGATGCTCCTGAAAAAATCAAAAACATCTTTCACAAGAGCCATTATAGGAGTGAACGCGCCGCCGAACTGCTTCATTTCTATTTTGATGAGGTGAACTGCAATTATTACGTCAGCGATGGAATCAAGGATTCCCTCAAAAATCTTTGTGCCAACAGCGACGATTTTATCCTGCATTGCATTTTTTGCTTCCTTTGTCGCCTGTCCGAGCATAACGACATGCTCCATGACATCTTTTATACGGTCAATGACATTGCTTCCTATGCCCTCTTTGATTGCTGCAATCATTGACTGGAATTTTTTCTTAAGTCCTGGCCATGTCTTGCTCTGTTTTTCGAGCATATTGTTGTATTTTCCGCCCTCGCTGGTTATATGCTTCAAGGCAATAGCACACTGTTCGTAAGACACTCCGGCTTTTTCAATTTCTGCACGGCTCTTGCCAGTCATCTTTGACACTTCGCCGACGACATCAAAGCCCTGGCCTACGAACTGCTTTAAATCCGTAGCATCGGCCTTGCCTTTTGCAAATACCTGCCCCATATTAAGAGAAAGGCTTTTAAACGCTTCTCCATTTCCCTGAGCAATATCACCTAAGCGGGTAAGTGTCTCAGATGCATCTTCGGCCTGCATACCGAAAGTGACCATCCCCTGCAATCCACCAATTGCGGCGGCAGTTCCGTAAAAATCAGAAACAGGTGAATAGTCTAAGTCATGGATTATTTGGTTTGCTTTTTCCTGGTCGCCAATCATAGTACCGAGAGTTACGCGGTACTGCTCGACTTCACCAGTAGTGTCGAGAATGCTTTTTCCGAGAGCGGTTATTCCGGCGGCGGCAGCTACACCGCCAATAAGTTTGACGGCTTTGCCGATACCGCCGACCGCATTTGAAAGGTTTGAGGATTTTTTCTTTGCGGATTCTACTTTCCGCTCATATTCTTTAAGCGTACCGTCGTCAATCTTGAATCCAAGCCAAGTTACAAGCTCACGAATTGTCATTTATTGTTTTCCCCCATGCTTAGATTCAAAATCAATCAGACCGTCAACGGCGGCTTCTATATCCTCGTCCATATCAAGGACAGCATTGGCGTGCAGCAGGTCTTCGTAAGTCCACCTGTTTCTGAGTTCATCAAGCGGAACTCCCTTTTTCTGCCACACGCGCCAAATTAAAAACTCGTCCTCAATTTCAGGAGCGAGCGTTCCTACGCTTCCGATTTCGTCAAGGCGGGATTTGCTTCGCCGTTTACCTGAGCGAAGGTATTTATTCGCTGGGTTAGGCTTCCAATATTTCCCGCCACCTTGCCGAAAAAATCCGGGTAGTTCGCCTCCAGAACGAGGAGCATTACCGGATAAATCGAGAAGAGCCTGCCTTCAAAAACTTTGTTGAAGCTACTCTCAAAGTCGTTCCCGAACATCGCGACAATCGGCTTGCCGTCTGGCGATGTTCCCTTTGCGGTTACATATTTGAACATTCTCTGAACCAGCTTGACGAAGTTATCTTCATCAAGGCTTTCCGTCAGCTTTTCAACGACACCGCTCAAAGAATCTCCTGAAATATCCGCATCGGCGGTACCTTCTTTTCCGGCACCCTTGAAGAGGTCTACAGCCTCCGCAAGGGCTGGTCCGAGCGTCTTAATCAGATATGATTTCAGACGCAAGGCCTCAATAGCCGGGAACGGTGCGACAGTAAAATTGATTCCGTCAATAACTTTTTCCTTTGCCATTCCCAGCCTCCGTTATACGCCGATTGTTCCTGCAGTAACTGCTACAGCCGCCTGTCCTGTGTGGAAAGTCCACTGCTGTTCCCCAGCTTCCTTTCCTCGCGACCATGTAGGTTTTTCAACCCACGCCTGTGGGAAGAAATGCTCCGCACCACTTGCAATCTCGGTGATAGAAAGCGGAAGCATTCCCATGCCCGAAACTTCGTCCGCAACCTGCACGCCGGAGAGATAGCCGTTTGATAGGCTTGTCTGCATGAGCGTAACGGTCACATCGTAGCAATGGTTCGCGCTCTTTGAGCGCACAACCTCGCCGTCCGCACCTACTTTGCGAGTGAAGCGTTCCTCTGCCGGAGTACACTCCACAAATGAATCCTCGGCATAGCCCATAATCGGAGTTCCGCCGAACGTAATAACGACCATCTTAGGGTCGTATGTTGCCATCAATGGCTGACTAGGCATATTTCATTCCTCCTTACAGCGTTACTACGCCGTCAATAGCGGTCTTGTGGATAGCACCTGAAAGTGGTGCGTTGAACTTAACATCAGGAAGTTTTCTTTCAGCCTTTGCAGCCGCATCAACTTCATCCGCAGTCGGACATTCAATGGTGTATGCACCTTTTTTGAGAATCTGGTAAGTAACACCCTGCTCAAGACCTGCTTTAAGCTGACCTTTGATTGCTTCAATTCCAGGATCTTCATAAGGAACTTTGTCCTGCTGAGCAAGCGTTGTAAGAACAAGCTGCTGAATCTTAGCCTTAAGCCAATCGCAGCCGTGAATTACATCAATGTATTCTCCGCTTCCTACCTTACCCCAGCGTGTGAGCGGTAAATCAGAAACAGAAGTGTAGAAGTTGCAGTTCTTCTTTGCAGCCATTGCTCTCTGACCTTCGGAAAGAGAAACGGTCGGAGTAGCTTCAAGAGCTTTGAGTGCCCATGTCGCGCTTCCCGGATGCTTTGTAAGAATCTTTCCGAAAAGACCTGAAACAAAATAAGGGTCGCTCGGATGATAGAAACAGAAAACACGGTCAATGTTGTTTGTTTTAAGCCAGTCGGCAATATCGCCGGAATCTTCATCAACAACAGTGCTGTCGCTTGTTACGATACCGCCAAGCTTTTCATTTGCCTGTACCCAAAGTGCGAATTCCTGCAAATCAGCCTGAACCTCGCTGTGGATTTCACAGGCATAGAAGCCGTTGTTGGCATCGTTACCCATTGCGTTAAGCGCATCAGTCCAGCTTGCATCAGCTGAAATTGGTGTGCTTGTCGCATTTGCGGTCTGACTGGTGGTTGCACCGCCTGTCACCTGCAATGAAACTCCGCTTGGTGTAATTCCGTAGATTTCGATGACCAGCGGATTATCAGCTGAAACGGAAGCGTCCATCTGACCTGCAAAACGCTCATTGATTTGTGCCGCAATTTTTTCAACTACAGCATTGCTTGAACCTTCTGTATCAAAGCTGACATCATCGAGTTTTACAGTGTTCAATGTGAGTGCTACCACATTGCCTGTAACGAAAGCCGCACTGATTGTGATTTTTGAATCAGCAAGTCCGCTCGGTGCTTTCCAGCCCACATAAATATTCTTGATGTGTGGTGACTGTGAGAACTGCCGTGCAGCAGCTTTGTAAACCCATGAGTCTGTTGAGAACCCAGCCTCAGCAACATCCGCCGCACTTCCAAAGATGCGGACACGATGTTTCTTGTCAAACCGTGGCTTGATACCTACCGGATTGAATTGGTCGGCAATAAGGTGTTCCGAGAATGAAGCCATAGAAGCGACAGATGTCTGCCGCGAAATATTGACTTCTACGATTTCGTCAATCTCTGCCATTATGCTCCTCCTGCATTTATATCTATCTCTGGATTTGCTGGCATATCGCTTTGAACGCCTACGCTTTCAATCCAGCCAGTTTTCTCTTTCACTACGCGGATATAAGTAACCGCGATGTCAAAAAAGCCGTGTGTTTCAGTGCCGTTAGCCCTGTCCTCAGCTGATGTTGTAACTCCAGTTATTGGATTGACCACAACACCGTTCCGCCTCAGCATCAGGCGGTAATTTTCAGAACTTATGCTGTCCGCAATTTCGTCCAGCCGTTCCATGCACCGCTCGCCCCAGCCGTGAATACTCACGGTTTTCCGCATGTCGAAGCGGCTTTCTCGCTCGCCGGTCCCTGGAGCTACCCGGCTCTTCCACGGAAAAGTTGAACGAGTACCTCCAATCATCTGTAACGAAACAAACGGTGCTTTCGGTCTCGTTCCGCCCAACCCGTCCCACACAATCGGGCACGGAAAGTTTTTTTCAGCTAGTACAGCCTCTATCCAGTCATAGAGCGCATCCTGTACCATTTCGCGCTGTGTTCTATCATCGCTCACTGCTCGCCCTCCTTTTCTTTCTTGCAAAGAAGCTCCCAGTGAGGGATAAGTCCGTTATCCCACGGCGCGGCAAGAATTACTTCATACCGAACACCGTCTTTTTCTATTCTGTCGCCGGAAACGCTCTTGTCGGCATCTGCGGCGGTAAATGCAACTTCAATAGGTGCGAAACATTTGAATGTCTCATCACTTCTTTTTCCCTCTGGCAGTTTCTGCAAATCCTGTCCGCTTGCAGGCTGCCAGGTTCCCGAAAACTCAGTCCGAGTTTCATTTCCTTCCGTCCAGCGACCTTTTACAAGAACACCTGGCGTAAAAGATATTTTTGTCAGTACAGTACTTCTAAAAAGGCTCATTTCTTTTTCACTACCTCATAACTGACCGCATTTCGCATTGTTCCCGTGTCAATGAGCGGCTTAGAACTGCCCTTCCGTTTCACAGTAGACTCTTTGTTCGGTTCAAAACCGCCGTTTACTATGTTTTTCTTTATTCCAGATGCACCGAACTCACCGATTCGCTTCATCGCATCCTCGACGGTCCGTTTGCCGGAAACTACGCTATTGAACGCAGAATCCATAACTTTGTTTATCTGCTCCTGATTGTTGTCTACCCATGAGCGGATAAAAGGCCTTGAAGGAATATCCTCCGTTCCCTCTTCGTTGTATGCGGCGTATTCGGCGATGTTGGCACCACTTTCGCTGATATGGTTTCCCTCGGTAATGCCGACCTTAACGCCCATCTTCTTGAACTTCGCAAGTTCTTTCAGTATGTCTTTATAGCCGAGGTCTCTGTCCTCAACGCCGCTTTTACCCATTTTCCGAACTCCGCTTTATTCAGCAGTTTCGGTTGTATGTTGTTTTGCAAAAATGCCGGGATTCAGGATTACCACAGTCAGTGAAACCGCGAAAATCACGAAAGCAACCACAAAAACAACTACAACAGGAACAGCTCCAGCCACAAAAGCAACAACCGCAAGCATGAAGCTGAGAAGAATGACACAAACCCAGCCCCAGAATGAAATAAGAGCCTTTACAGGCGCAAAGTTTTTCATGCCGTGTCCCCCTATTTCTTTGTTTCTGTTTTAGAGTTGTTTTTTAACTATTACGAGCCTGTCCCTGTCATGCCGAGCTTCGGCTTTGTAGGAACTTCAACAGCCTTTTCAAATTTCAATTTGCCAGTATCAATGAGCCTTTTTCCCCAAGGGTCAGAAGCAATTGCTCTTGCCTGTGAATCGGTAACAGTTCCGCCGTTTGGCTCGATTTTGATGCCGCACTTAAGAACCTGAGTTTCTTTTACATTTGCCGTATATTTCATACCACGCCTCCCGCAAGACCCGCCGTATTTACGCCCATTTTTGGGCGGCTCTTTATGAGCCCAAGTAGCATCTTGCCGTATTTCGTTGTTTCCAGTCCGCCGTTCGCATCTGATGCGGCACTTCCGGTAGCAAAACTAACCGAAAGACCGCCCTCAGACATCGACGCAACCTGCCCAAGTCCTAAAGCAGCATTTCCGCCCGAACCTGCCGTTACCGTGAAAAGGTGACATGCTCGGTAAGCAACTGCATAAGAATACTGCTTGCCAAAAAACTTTTTATTCGAGTTCTCCTCCGCCATTTTGATGAAAACGGTCAAGGATTCGCTTTTAGCAAGTTCCGGGCAAATCGCGCCGATTATCTCGCGGGCTGTCATTATTTCACCTGTACTGCAGGGTTGTCGAAATCAGGGATATCATCATCTCCGTTTCCGGCATCGCCAGAGTCATCTTCTGAACCGCTCTCGTTGTTCTCGTCACCTTTGAGGGCGGCAAGGAGAGCTTCCTTGCTCTGACTAGGGTTGATACCCTTGGCCTTAGCAGCGGCTTTAAGCTCGTTATAGCTCATGCTGTCGAAGTCAGAATCTCCTTTTTCAGAAGTTTTTTCCGAATCTCCGTTTCCGGCATCGCCAGAGTTAGATTCATCGCAAATATCAGCATCAGAAAGCTCGTTGTTTTCTCCGCTGATTTCGTCAATGTCCATATTGAGGACACGCATACGCTTAACGACGAGAAGAGCGATTTCATCCGGGAGATTATCCTTGAACCATGAGCGGAGAGTGTCCTTGTTTGAACAGGCATTTACAATCATCGCGGCAGTTGCTGCCGGAACATCTTTCAATGTTTTTGCCTTTGCCTTAACACCTGCTTTTTTTGTCTCCACTGTGAACGGCTTAATGGTTCCCTCTGCAATTTCACCAGAAAGGCTCGGCTTGATTTTCTCCCATTTGGCCTCGCTCACTTCATTTGTTCCCGGATTGAGAATAATGCTCTCTGCCGTAACAGACAGACCGTCATTGTTTACAATCGGAACAACTTTGATATGCGCGTGTTTAGGAGTGTATTTTACGAACATCGCCCGGCCTCCTAGCAGATTCCGTCCGCATAAGCGAAAGCACCAGGATAGTAAACGATTACTCCGGCAGTTGAAGCCATACAAGGAATCTTGTACTCCATACCTTCCTGCTGAACATCGCCCTGCAGGAACTGAGTTACGATCTGATTTTCACAGTGCATTTCGTCGAACTTTCCGACCATAGCGCGTCCCTTGTTTCCTGCTCCGATTGTGTTCAGCTCGTTGAGCCAGTCAATCTTCTTGAGCATAGGGATGTTGTCTGTGATATACTTGATGAGCGAAACTTCTGTAGTTCCGAGTCGTCTTGACTGCAATGCAGTGTAAACCGGGAGCGGAAGCAGAAGAGTGTCCGGTACTTCGATTCCTTTTGTCGGGTCGATTACGGCAGAAAGCAAAATGTTGATGTCACGAATGATTTTATCAACATCTTTTGTTGCCCATGCCTTTGCGCTTCCTGTTCCGTCTGCCGGAAGAGTTGCTTCTGTAAGGCCAGGGAAATCGAGCATACCGTATGTACCTGTATTCTTGTTTGAAACAAGAGTAAGGGAATTCAGCTTGCTTTCGATAGCGTTTCTTGCAGCAAGAGCGCGTCTCTGGTCGAGGCGTTTTCCGGCGCGTGCACTTTCGCGGATTTCCTTGATGTTGTAGCCGTAGCTGTCACCGATGTCGAAGACCTTA
>ODAI011478925.1_pt1 | contig 13649 bp, 8 predicted proteins | sample 1539321 | NCBI WGS metagenome assembly ODAI01 (sample SAMN02144231, study PRJEB22623) | gut metagenome | biome: sheep rumen | host: Ovis aries | place: New Zealand
CCATCCTTGCAAGTGACGGGATATTCTCGTTCACCGGCAGCGATGCAAAGGCGCGATGTATCCGACACCTGACGGTTCAGGCGGATGCTGATCTCGGCATCCCGGAAAGTGGGCGTGCTTTGCTGTGCGATGGTATAGGCGTGGGAAAGCTGTCCGGGCTGCAGACTGACAACAGGTTGCACTTCCGTATCGACGGCCATCTGGTGACGGCCCAAAGTGAGCTGGAAGCCTGGCAGCTGCAGATGGTTTGTCTGATTCCAACGAAGCATCCAGCGCAGGTTCCTGCGAGGCGCCTTCGGAATGGACTGGCGCTTTCCCGTCACGGTGAAGGTGTAGAGCGACTGATTGCCATAGGCATCGGTAAGCGTATAGACCACCTGATAGAATTTCTCGCGGTTGAAGTCGTAGATGCCGCGGGTGTCGTTGGTCTTAAAGAGCGGCAACTGACAGCCTGGCTCCACGAACGATTTCATATACCATACATTCTGATGACGCCAATGCTGGTAGTCGCCCCAGGAATTGACCTGACGGTTCATCTGTGCGGGAATGCTGTCGACATCGCTTTCGAAAATGACTTCGCCGTCGATGGTCAGGCGCGTATGGCGGATGCCGTAATGATGGAAGGTGTCTTCCATATAGTCGTTGGCCCAGATGCCGAAGCCCACCTTTCCCCACGCCGTGAACTCACGTTGCAGATCATGGGAGGGGAAATTGAAATACTGCTGGCGGTCGCTGCCGTTGAAGACGCCCTCCCCTTCCTGCGGGTAGGCCATGAAGGCGTGGGCCTGCGGCGGTGTCTTGTCAACGAGATACTGTCCCAGATACGACAGCGGGTCACGCATCGCCCAGGTACGCGTATCGTGGATTTCGAGATGGAGATGGGGAGCCACGCTGCTGCCCGTATTGCCGCTGATGGCCACCAACTGCCCGCGGCTGACAGGCATCTCATGGGGACGCAGATAGATATCGGCGGTGTTCTGAGGCGGTTTATGCCATTCCGCAATATCATCAGGCTGCCCATGTTCCCGGCGATAACGGGAGATACGGGCACGCTGCACGGGCGTAAAGTCCTTCAGGTGGCAATACACCGAACTGTGGCCGTCGGGATGCTGAATGAAAACGGCATTGCCAAAGCCAAAGAGTCCCACGGTGATACGCGACACATAGCCGTCGGCAATGGCGAAGAGGGGCTTGCCCACAGCCATTCCCGTACGGACGTCGATACCTCCATGAAAATGGTGCGGACGCGGTTCACCAAAGTTGCCCGCCAACGTGACGTGGTCATCGTGGACGGGCGAAACAAATTGTAAGGCTGCTGCCAGCAGAAGTGCGCTCAGCATGCCTTGAAGCTCATATCAAGACCTTTCACCGAATGGGTCAAGGCACCCACGGAGACATAGTCAACTCCCTGCTCGGCATAATCGCGAATGGTGTCGAAGGTGATGCCTCCGGATGACTCGGTCTCGTAGCGGCCGGCAATGATGTCAACGGCCTTCTTCGTGTCGGGAACGCTGAAGTTGTCGAGCATGATGCGGTCAACACCGCCATGATCGAGCACCTGCTGCAACTCATCGAAAGAGCGGACCTCAATCTCGATCTTCAGTTTCAGTCCCTTCTCGTCCAGATACTTGTGGCAACGGTCAATCGCATTGGTGATACCCCCGGCGAAATCCACATGATTGTCCTTGAGAAGAATCATATCGAAGAGTCCGATGCGATGGTTCACACCGCCACCAATCTTGACGGCCTGCTTTTCGAGCATACGCATTCCAGGAGTAGTCTTGCGGGTATCGAGCACATGTGTCTTGGTGCCTTTCAGACGCTGCACATAGCGGCCAGTCATCGTGGCGATGCCGCTCATGCGCTGCATGATATTGAGCATCAGGCGCTCGGTCTGGAGCAGGGAGCGAATACGTCCGGTCACAACCATCGCAATGTCGCCCTTCTTCACGCGCGTACCATCTTCCATAAGCACCTCTACCTGCATATCAGGATCAAAGCGGTGGAACACCTTCTTGGCTACCTCCACACCAGCCAGGATACCATCCTCCTTGATCAGCAGATGGCTCTTGCCCATGGCATCCTCGGGGATGCAGCAGAGTGTGGTGTGATCACCATCACCGATATCTTCGGCAAAAGACAGGTCGATAAGTCTGTCTTCTAATTCGTCAACGCTAAGCATAACTGTTCGTTTTTAAGTTTCAAGTTTCAGGTTTCAGGTTTTATCTGAAATACTTGGGAGTATCCTTGAAGAGATTGATACCGATGCCAATGCGCAGACCTACCTTGCTATAGTCGGAATGGTTCTTGATAGACTGCTCGTAATAGAGAGCGGGCTCAATGGTCACCGTGCGGTTGATGAAGAAAGCATAGCCTACTTCCACATTGGGCATGAAGTCATTATAGCCGCTGGCATGTACATACTTGGCACCAGCACCGAGGAAAATACCATTCTGCACGATATAATAACGGCCACCCACGCCAATGTTGAACTTATCGGAAGAGCCTTCACTTCCGTCATGCGAATATCCCACTTGACCTAAAGCCAGCAGGTTGTCCATAAAGAAATAACCAGCCTTGGCATCAACACCCAAATGGAATTCCGTGGCACCGCTGTAACTGGCATCCAAGCCAGTCATCGAAGCACCCACATACATTTTGCCCTGTTCGAACTGGGCATTTGCGCTCAGCGTCATCACGAGAGCAGCAATCATCATTGCAATTTTCTTCATACGCAGAATTGTTGTTTTGTTAATGTTCTGTATATTATTTACTTAAATTATTCTTTGTGTATTTCTGGTACCAGGCAAAGAACCACACCAGGGAAACGACCAAGGCCACTACGGCCATCACGTAGCCGGCACTCATCGATGCTCCGAAGGCATTCTTCGAGACCACGAGGAACGTGCTGCAGACAACGGTCATGAAGACAGCCGGAAGGAAGGTCACCACGAAGGGTTTCTTCTGCTGGACCAGATAGACGGTGATGGTCCAAAGCGTGAATACGGCGAGTGTCTGGTTAGCCCATCCGAAATAGTTCCATATCACGTTGAAGCCATCAGGATTCTCGATATTGAAGAAGAGCAGACCCAGCGTAGCAGCGAAAAGCGGCACGCAGATATAGAGACGCTTACGGATGGAATGCTGTTCCAGATGGAGGAATTCGGCAATGATGAGACGGGCGGAGCGCAAAGCCGTATCACCACTGGTGATTGGTGCTGCCACAACTCCCAGCATGGCCAGGATACCACCGAAAAGACCCAGCCAGCCTTCGCTCACCACGGTCACCACTTTCGGAGCAGCCATCGTCATCTCGGGAGCCTGTCCCAAGAGTTCCTGACCTGCAGAACCATAGAAGAAATACATGGAAACCGTAGCCCAGATAAGAGCAACGATTCCTTCGGTAATCATGGAACCGTAGAAAATGGGGCGTCCCATCTTTTCCGACTTGATGCAACGGGCCATCAGCGGGCTTTGTGTGGCATGGAAGCCACTGATTGCTCCGCAGGCAATGGTGATGAAAAGTGCCGGGAAGATAGGCGTGCCGTTCATCGTTCCGATACCATCCGTAAGTTCAGGCAGTGAAGGCCATTTCACGAAGAGTACAGCCATCAGGGCCACGGCCATGAAGAGCATCGAAACGGCAAAGAGCGGATAGATGCGACCTATAATCTTATCAACAGGCAGCATCGTAGCAATGATATAATAAGCGAAGATGATGCCACACCAGATATAGACCCACGTGTTACCTTCGCCGCAGAGATCACCCAGAATGAGCGCCGGACTATACACGAAAACGGCTCCCACCATCATCAGCAGAAACACCGAAAAGACCAGCATCACGTTTTTCGTGGTGCCTCCCAGATATTTACCCACCAATTCAGGCAGACCGGCACCACCGTTGCGCATGGAGAGCATACCGGAAAGGAAATCATGCACTGCGCCTGCAAAGATACATCCCAGCACAATCCAAAGATAAGCTGCAGGGCCAAACTTGGCACCCATGATGGCACCAAAGATGGGGCCTGTGCCCGCAATGTTAAGAAACTGAATCATGAAAATCTTCCACCCGGGAAGCACGATGTAATCAACGCCATCAGCCTTCTCTACAGCAGGAGTCAAACGGTCGTCGGGGCCGAAAACACGCTCTATGAACTTGCCATAGACCAAATAGCCTATCACCAAAGCCAAGAGACTCAACGTAAATGTTATCATTTGTACCTTTATATTTAAAAAGTTATGCAAAGATACAAAGTTTTTCTGAAATATTCGTACCTTTGCAAAGATTTTTATAAACTTTATATAAATGAAAAGAACACTCATCCTTATATATGTCCTCATTGCCTGCATCATGACGGAGGCACAGCCGGTGGCTACGCCCAGTCTTAACGACGAGATACGTGCTGTATGGCTCACTACCATAGGCGGAATAGACTGGCCACGGACCTATGCCACTTCACCTGCCACCATCGAGCAACAGAAACGGGAACTCACCCGCATGCTCGACCGGCTGAAACTGATACGCATCAACACGGTGCTGCTACAGACACGTATCCGGGGTACCGTGATCTACCCCTCCAGTCTGGAGCCATGGGACGGATGCATGAGCGGACAGCCAGGCCGCAGTCCCGGCTACGATCCGCTTCGCTTTGCCATCGACGAATGCCACAAGCGCGGTATGGAGCTCCACGCATGGGTGGTGACGCTCCCCCTGGGAAAATGGAACGGAGCCGGCTGCAGGAACATGCGCAACAAGTATCCCAAACTCATCAGGAGAATAGGAGAAGATGGTTTCCTGAATCCCGAACAGCCGCAGACGGGCGATGTCATAGCCAGCGTCTGCGAGGAGATTGTCAGAAAATATGACGTTGACGGAATCCATCTCGACTACATCCGCTATCCCGACGGATGGAAGATCAAAGTAGGCCGGTCCACTGGCCGTGAGCACATCACCAGCATCGTACGAAAGATTCATACAGCCGTTAAATCAGTTCGCAGGAATATTAAGCTAAGTTGTTCGCCAATAGGCAAATACGAAGACCTCTCGCGCTATAGCAGTCGCGGCTGGAATGCCTACATGGGTGTATGCCAAGACGCTCAGGGATGGCTACGCATGGGACTGATGGACCAGCTCTATCCGATGATGTATTTCAAGGGAAATCAGTTCTTCCCCTTTGCGCTAAACTGGTCAGAAAACAAGTATGGTAAAGAAGTGGCTGCCGGACTTGGCATCTACTTCCTGGACCCCCACGAGGGCAATTGGAAAATCGACGAGGTGAAGCGTCAGCTGGCCATCTGTCGCCAGTATGGTCTCGGGCAATGCTTCTTTCGTGCCAAGTTCCTACTCGACAATGTGCAGGGTCTCTATGACTATTTGCGTGTGTGGAATTTCCAGGATTTGCTTTCAGAACGTCTGGGCGGGCTCCCGCCCATCCCCGTCGTCGCTGAGACTGGCCCTACGGCAGTCATGCCGCTGAAGATCACCCCCAACGCTTCCCTACCCTTCCTCAAGAACGACGGCCGATATATGCAACTGCCCCCTAAAGGTCAGACGCTCGATGCCGACGTACTTATCGTGAGGACCCTGACCGGTATGGCCGTAGCCACACTCCCCTATCGCGGCAGTCAGGCCAGCATCAGCCACATCCAGCCAGGCACCTACGAAGTGCGCTCCCTCAATCGCAAAGGCATCACCCACCGCCTGGGATTCTTGGAAATCAAGCGCTAAAGCGGTCATCTTTTAACAGACAAGTGTGACGGTGTGACAGTGTGACAGCAACTTTCATAACATTTAATAAAAATACTACTTTATACTAATAAACCACAAGAGCTCGCGCGTACTGAAAAATAAAAGTTTATATAAACTTAGTGTCACACTGTCACACCGTCACATCGTAAAACATCATCCATTGCCTTGCAAAGTATCATCCGTTGACCTTCAAAGTATCATCCGTCGGAGGTCAAAGTATCATCCGTTGGAAGGCGACTGATGATACTTTGAAAAGGAGAATACGATATTTTTGCGGAAAATCTTTGGCAGTCAGAGAATCTTTTGTAACTTTGCACCGATTTAACCGGGCGCTGCCCCTCATTGTCAGAGGGAGCCCAACGAAATGTAACAAAGTAAAAATGAAAGTCTTAAAATTCGGCGGAACGTCTGTAGGTTCCGTAAAAAGCATTCTTAGCTTAAAGAAAATTGTAGAGAAAGAGGCCAAAAACGGGCCTGTAGTAGTGGTTGTCAGTGCCCTCGGCGGCATCACGGACAAGTTGATTGCGACTTCGCAACTGGCTCTTCAAGGCGACGAGCGTTACAAGACTGAGTTCGACGCTATCGTTGACCGCCATCACCAGATGATAGACACGATCATCACCGACAACCAGAAACGCGTAGAACTTTTTAACACCGTTGACCATCTCTTCGAGCAACTGAAGAGTATCTATCAGGGCGTATATCTTATCCACGACCTGAGCGAGAAGACACAGGATGCCATCGTCAGTTACGGTGAGCGCCTGTCGAGCAATATCGTGGCCACACTCATCCGTGGGGGCAAGCGCATCAATGCACGCGACTTCATCCGCACGGAACGTAAAAACGGCAAGCATCAGGTAGATTTCGAACTGACCAACAGCCTCATCCGCGAGCAATTCAAGGACATGCCAAAGGTGGCTGTGGTGCCGGGATTCATCTCTCGCGACCGCGACACCAACCGCACGACCAACCTCGGACGCGGCGGTTCCGACTATACGGCTGCCATTATTGCAGCTGCCCTTGATGCCGAAGTGCTGGAAATCTGGACCGATGTTGACGGTTTCATGACGGCAGATCCGCGCGTTATCCATACAGCCTACACCATCAACGAGCTATCGTATGTGGAGGCTATGGAGCTCTGCAATTTCGGTGCGAAGGTCATCTACCCGCCTACGATCTATCCCGTCTGTGTGAAAAACATACCTATCAAGGTAAAGAACACGTTCAATCCCTCTTTCCCCGGTACCTTAATCAAGGAAAAGATTGATAACGACTCTAAGCCCATCAAGGGTATTTCAAGTATATCTGGCACCACGCTGATCACCGTCACGGGTCTTTCCATGGTGGGTGTAATCGGCGTGAACCGCCGAATCTTCACCGCGCTGGCCAACAACGGCATCTCCGTGTTTATGGTTTCGCAGGCTTCATCAGAGAACTCCACGTCAATCGGTGTGAAGGACTCCGATGCCCAAGCTGCCGTAGAGGTATTGAACCATGAGTTTGCCAAGGAGATTGAGACTGGCGCCATGTTCCCCATGCACGCAGAGAGCGGTCTGGCCACCATTGCCATCGTGGGTGAAAACATGAAACACACACCGGGTATTGCCGGAAAACTCTTCGGCACACTCGGCCGTAGCGGTATCTCCGTGATTGCATGTGCACAAGGTGCCTCGGAGACAAATATTTCGTTTGTAGTGGATGGCAACAATCTGCGCAAGTCGCTCAACGTGCTCCACGACTCGTTCTTCCTTTCGGAATATCAGGTGCTCAACCTCTTCATCTGCGGTGTTGGCACCGTAGGCGGAAAGCTTATCGAGCAGATTCGCCAGCAATACAACGAACTGATGGAGACCCGACGGCTGAAACTTAACGTGGTAGGCATCTGTTCTTCCAAGAATGCCATCTTCACCCGCGACGGCATCAACCTGGAAAACTACCGCGAACAGCTGAAGGCTTCAGCACCAAGCAATATCAGTCACATGCGCGACGAGGTACTGAAGATGAATATCTTCAACTCGGTGTTTGTGGACTGCACGGCCAGCAAGGAAGTGGCAGAACTCTACCAGACTTTCCTGGAGCACAACATCCAGGTGATTGCAGCCAACAAGATTGCCGCTTCAAGCGACTACGACGACTATATCCAGCTGAAGCAGACGGCTCTGCGACGCGGCGTGAAGTTCCGCTTTGAGACCAATGTCGGAGCTGGACTTCCCATTATCGGAACCATCAACGACTTGAAGAACTCTGGCGACCAAATCCTTAAGATTGAAGCAGTTCTGAGCGGAACGCTCAACTTCATCTTTAACGAGATAGCAGCCGACGTTCCCTTCTCTGAGACCGTGCGCCGCGCTAAGGAGCAAGGCTATAGCGAGCCTGATCCACGCATCGATCTCTCAGGTAAGGATGTCATCCGCAAACTTGTCATCCTCACCCGTGAGGCTGGCTATAAAGTGGAACAGGAAGACGTGGAGAAACATCTCTTCGTACCCGATGACTATTTCAACGGCACGTTGGAGGACTTTTGGAAAAACCTGCCCCAACTGGATGCCGACTTCGAGAAGCGCCGTCAACGCCTGGAGGCAGAAGGTAAGCACTGGCGCTTTGTGGCCAAGATGGACAACGGGAAAACAAGCGTTTCACTGCAGGAAGTGGCTCAGAATCATCCTTTCTACAATCTGGAAGGATCCAACAACATTGTGCTCCTCACCACCGAGCGCTACAAGGAATATCCCATGCAGATTCAGGGCTACGGTGCCGGTGCCTCGGTGACCGCAGCAGGTGTGTTTGCCAACATCATGTCAATCGCAAATATCTAAACAAGCATGAAACACATTATCATATTAGGCGACGGAATGGCCGACCACCCCGTGGAAAGATTGGGAGGAAAGACGCTGCTGCAATATGCCGACAAACCCTATATGGACATGTTGGCACGCAAAGGACGTACCGGACGACTTATTACCGTACCAGAAGGTTTCCCCCCGGGATCAGAGGTGGCTAACACCGCCATCATGGGCTACGACCTGAATAAAGTATATGAAGGCCGCGGCCCGTTGGAAGCCGCTTCGATAGGCTATGAAATGGACGATGGCGACTTCGCCATCCGCTGCAACATCATCACACTGGAAGGCGGAAAAATCATCACCCATAACGGCGGAAACCTGGAGACCAAAGATGCCGACGTGCTGATAAAGTATCTGGACAAGGAACTGGGCTCCGACAAAGTGAAGTTCATCACAGGCATCCAATACCGTCATCTGCTCGTCATCAAAGGCGGCTCAAAGCATATTGTGTGCAATCCGCCTCACGATCACCCTAACGAGGAATGGGCCAAGCTGCTCGTATCGGCAGAACCGGGTTGGGAGAACAAGAAAGACGGCAACAGAATGACCGGACAGGAAACGGCCGATTTGATTAACAGCCTGATTCTGAAATCACAGGAACTGCTCGCCAAACACCCCTACAATCAGGCCAAGGCAGCCAAAGGCGAACGCCAGGCGAACAGCATCTGGCCCTGGAGCGGCGGCTACCGTCCTTCGATGGAAACACTGATGCAACTCTATCCACAAGTGAAAACCGGCTCGGTAATCTCTGCCGTTGACCTCATTCGGGGCATCGGCCACTATGCCGGACTCGATATCATTGAAGTGGAAGGGGCAACCGGACTAGCTGACACCAACTATGAGGGCAAGGCTCAGGCCGCCATCGAGGCTCTGAGAAAGCAAGACTTTGTATTCGTCCACGTGGAAGCTACCGACGAAGCTGGTCACGACGGCGACCTCGACTTGAAACTCCGGGCTATCAACTACCTTGACCACCGTCTTATTGAGCCCATTTATAACGAATTGCGCACATGGGACGAGCCCGTATGCATTGCTATCCTGCCCGACCACCCCACCCCCGTGGAGATGCGCATTCACGTCAACGAACCTGTGCCTTTCATCATTTACCATGAAGGCATAGAGCCCGATGAGGTTCAGAGTTATGACGAAGTGACCTGCGTATGTGGCGGCTATGGGATTCTGCGCCTCAACGAATTTATGCAAACCTTTATGTCCATCAAATAATTTCAAGAAGAATGATATACTACAGCACCAATAAAAAAGCTCCTGTCGCCACGTTGGAAAAGGCCGTGGTGAAAGGACTGGCCGAAGACCGCGGACTCTATATGCCCGAGCGCATCAAGCAGTTGCCACAGGATTTCTTCGACAACATCGAGAAGATGACATTTCAGGAGATTGCCTATACCGTGGCCGATGCTTTCTTCGGAGAGGATGTAGATGCTGAAAGCCTGAAGAAGATCGTCTATGACACTTTGTCGTTCGACTGCCCTGTGGAGAAGGTCACTGACGACATTTACGCCCTGGAACTCTTCCATGGCCCCACTCTCGCCTTTAAGGATGTAGGTGCCAGGTTCATGGCCCGCCTCTTGCAATATTTCATCAAGAAGGAAGGCGTAGAGAACGAGACCGTGAACGTGCTCGTAGCCACCAGTGGCGACACCGGTTCGGCCGTAGCCAACGGATTCCTCGGTGTGGAAGGTATCCATGTATATGTGCTCTATCCCAAAGGGAAAGTTTCTCCGATTCAGGAATGCCAGTTCACGACCCTTGGCCGGAACATCACAGCCATAGAGGTAGATGGCGTTTTCGACGACTGTCAGGCTCTGGTGAAGAATGCCTTTATGGATAAGGAATTGAACAAGCACATGAAACTCACTTCTGCCAATTCCATCAACGTTGCCCGTTTCTTGCCACAGGCTTTCTATTATTTCAATGCCTATGCAAGAATGAAAGCCTTAGGGCTGGCAGACAATCTGGTGATGTCCGTGCCCTCAGGTAATTTCGGCAATATCTGCTCGGCCCTCTTCGGCCGCAAGATGGGGCTTCCCATCAAGCGCTTCATCGCCGCCAACAACGCCAACGATATCTTCTATAACTATTTGAAGACCGGACAATACGAGCCGAAAGCCAGTATTCAGACGCTGGCCAATGCCATGGACGTAGGCGACCCTTCAAACTTTGCACGCATCTACGACCTCCATCAAGGCAACCATGAGGCCATCACCGAATATATCAGCGGTGCGACCTACAAAGATGATCAAATCAGGGAGACAATGCGCCAGTGCTACAAGGAGACAGGATACGTGCTGGATCCTCACGGTGCCTGCGGCTACCAAGCTCTGAAAGAATTACTCCGCGAAGGCGAAACGGGTGTATTTTGTGAGACTGCCCACCCCGCAAAATTCAAGGAGAAAGTAGATGAGATTATAGGTATCGACGTAGAGATTCCCGAACGACTTGCCGACTTCATGAAAGGAACCAAGCAGAGTGTTCCCTTAGGCAAAGACTTTGCCGGATTCAAGAATTACCTGATGAATCAATAGTTTCCGCTTAACATTATTTAAACAAAAATATCGGTGCGTTTAGAACAACGTATCGATATTTTTATTAATTTTGCATCGCTTTTAGTACTAAAATTTAGATATTAGCTTGAAAATCAAGCGGTTAAGAAGATTCTAAGGATTTCAAGATGAGACAATTAAAGATTCAAAAAAGTATTACCAACCGTTCCAGTGAGGCGTTGGACAAATATCTCGTGGAGATAGGTCGCGCACCACTGATTTCGATTGATGAGGAAATTGAGCTGGCACAGAAGATCAAGAAAGGTGGACGCGAGGGCGAAAGAGCCAAGGATAAACTCGTGACCGCCAACCTCCGATTTGTTGTTTCTGTAGCCAAGCAATACCAACACCAAGGACTTACGCTTACAGACCTTATTGATGAGGGTAACATTGGTCTGATTAAAGCAGCACAGAAATTTGATGAAACACGTGGATTCAAATTCATCTCTTATGCTGTATGGTGGATTCGCCAGAGTATCCTTCAGGCTATTGCTGAGCAGAGCCGTATCGTGCGTCTGCCACTTAACCAGGTAGGTTCACTCAATAAGATTAATCACGAGATCAATAAGTTTGAACAGGAGAACCAGCGTCATCCTTCTGTCAGCGAACTGGCAGAAGCTACAAATATTGACGAGGAGAAGATTGGTCAAAGTCTGGCTGCCGACGGCCACCATGTCAGTATTGACGCCCCCTTCCAAGACGGAGAGGACAACTGCATGCTTGACGTGATGCCTTCCGGTGATGATTCTCGTACGGACCGCAAGGTTGACCATGAGAGTATGGCTCAGGAACTGAACACCGTTCTTTCCAAGGTTCTGAAGGATCGTGAAATTACCATTATCCGCGAATGCTTCGGTATCGGCTGTCACGAGAAAGGACTTGAAGAGATTGGAGATCAACTGGGACTTACCCGCGAGCGTGTGCGCCAGATTCGTGAAAAGAGCATTGCAAAACTTCGCGACAGCGGTAATGCAAAGATTCTGATGAAGTATCTGGGATAAAATTCCCTATTATCCATAAAAAATCCGTTTGCTCATTCTTGCAAACGGATTTTTTTTGTATCTTTGTCGGCGATGCGCAGATGGATTCTCTTTTTATTGATATCCTTTCTAACCTTGGAAGGCACAGAAGCACGAACCCGTATGGATTCCGTGCTTATCAACCGTGTATTCAACTACAGGCAGACCATCGACTTCAAGCAGTTTCCTGATGAATTGAGTTATTATACCCGTTTCTACATCAATAAAACCCGGCGTAATCCCATTCTGTGGGCAATACCATCGATGTACAGGATTGCCAGACATTCCCAACGCGAATTTGCCGGAGAAACATGGTACAAGTTCAAGGCCAACTCAGAAGAAAAGATTATCGAACAGGTGAACATTGAGACCGAATCGAGAGTGCATTCCGTTATGGGCACCGTAGAAAACTATCTGAAACCTGACATCTATGACGTCTTGATGACACAAAACGGCGTACTGTCTCCTTTCAACAGGCTGAATGCCGTCTATTACAAATATGAGATAACCCGCCTATCATCCAATAACGCGGAGTTGACTTTCCGGCCTCGCGTTTACAACACCAAATTAGTACGTGGAAGTGCCGTTGTTGATCCGAAGACAGGACGTATCATCAGTGTTACATTCTTTGGTGAATTTGATATGATCAGGTTCACGCTTAGTGCCACGATGGGCGAAGAAGGTCCCAAGTCACTGTTTCCTGTTCGATGCGACATCCATTCCAGATTCAAGTTTCTCGGCAATCGCATAGAGACTGACCATTATTCCCGATATGCACTGCCCCAAATACTCAATGACTCTATCAGGGACAGCGAGGACAAGGCATTGATGGATTCCTTACGACCGGAGCCTCTGCCTGAGAAAATTGCCATGCTTTATCACGAGAAAGACTCTCTTGACAGTATTGCCTGGGCTAACAGAGATACTTCAAGCGTAGAAAGAAAACCAAATCTAGTAAAGAAGATTCTCTGGGACAGTTTTGCAGACCATCTTCTTAACCGTACCCGAATGAGTCTTGGCAATGACCAGAGTTACATCAGGCTTGACCCACTGCTGAATCCCTTGTATTTCGGATACAACAACAATAAAGGTATTACCTACAAAATCAAGCTGCGTCTAGTCTATGCTTTCAATGACAATCAAGATATCTACATGCAGTTTAAGGGAGGATACGCATTCAAGCAGAAACAGTTTTATTTCAATGTTCCTTATCGCTTTACCTTTAATAAGAAACGTGACGGATATGTTGAACTGACGGTTGGAAACGGAAACCGCATATCCAACTCCTCCGTCAGGGAACGACTGCAGGAAATACACAAAGACTCCCTCCAAAAACTTAACTGGGACAGTCTCCAACTTGACTATTTCAAGGACTTCCATATCAGAGGGTTCGCACATCATAACATCAACGACCATATCTCCATAGGCGGTGGTTTCAATTTCCACCGCAGAACACCTGTTGACTATAACAGTTTCC
>ODAI010845277.1_pt1 | contig 13648 bp, 10 predicted proteins | sample 1539321 | NCBI WGS metagenome assembly ODAI01 (sample SAMN02144231, study PRJEB22623) | gut metagenome | biome: sheep rumen | host: Ovis aries | place: New Zealand
AGCACAAGTACAACGGCGGCGTGGCGATGTAGAGATGGCCTTCTTGTATCACTTTTGGCATAAACCGATAGAACAGCGTCATGATCAGCGTGTCGATGTGAGAGCCGTCGACATCGGCGTCGGTCATGATGATAATCTTGTCATATCTCAGCTTATCAATGTTTGCCTCTTTATCGCCTTCACCGTCCACTCCAAAACGCACTCCGATACTTTGGATGATGTTCATGACGGACTCACTTTCAAAGACCTTGTGCCACATCACTTTCTCCACATTGAGGATTTTTCCGCGCAAGGGGAGAATGGCCTGGAACTTGTTGTCACGTCCTTGTTTTGCCGACCCACCGGCAGAGTCACCCTCTACGAGGAAAATTTCGCACTCTTTCGGGTCTTTGCTTGAGCAGTCTGCCAATTTCCCAGGCAAGCCGCCGCCGGACATCGGGTTTTTTCGCTGCACACTCTCACGCGCCTTACGCGCTGCGATGCGTGCAGTGGCGGCCAGAATCACTTTCTCGCAAATCTGCTTAGCTTCTTTGGGATGTTCCTCCAAATAATAGGCAAGGGCCTCGCCTACCGCCTGTTGAACTGCACCGGAGACTTCGCTATTTCCAAGTTTCGTCTTGGTTTGTCCTTCAAATTGTGGTTCTGCGACTTTAATTGAGATGACTGCTGTCAATCCCTCACGAAAGTCCTCGCCTGTGATTTCTATCTTGGACTTCTCTATCTGCTTTGAAATCTGCGGGTCGCCGTCGGCATAGTTCTTCAACGTGCGCGTCAACGCCATTCTAAAACCGGTCAGGTGCGTACCACCCTCTATCGTATTGATGTTATTTACATAAGAATGGATGTTTTCCGAATAATCGGTATTATACATCACAGCGACCTCAATCGGAATACCCTGTTTCTCCGTTTTCAGGTAAATGACGTCATCGAAAAGATGCGAACGATGCCGGTCGACATAACGCACAAACTCTTTCAATCCGTCCTCTGCCAAGAACACCTCTTGTTTGGTGTTCCCTTCCTCGTCCGGGCGCAAGTCATTCAACGTAATCTTGATGCCCGCATTCAAAAAAGCGAGCTCGCGCATGCGGCGCGCAATCACGTCCCATTGATATGTTGTCGTCGTGAAAATTGTCGGGTCCGGCCAGAATTGCTGGCGCGTACCCCTTGATTCTGTCTGGCCGACGACCTTTACCGGATATAAAGGAACGCCGCGCTCGTATTCTTGCTGATAAATTTTCCCATCACGGAAGACTTGTGACATCATGCGTGTCGACAAGGCGTTAACACAACTCACACCCACGCCATGCAAGCCGCCGCTGACCTTGTAGCTCCCTTTGTCAAACTTGCCGCCGGCGTGCAAAACAGTCATCACGACCTCCAGGGCCGACTTGTGCATCTTTTCGTGTTCATCAACAGGAATGCCACGCCCGTCGTCAAGCACGGTAATGGAGTTGTCCTCATTTATCGTCACTTCGATATTTTTACAATAGCCAGCCATGGCCTCGTCAATAGAGTTGTCCACTGTTTCGTTGACAAGATGATGCAGACCTTTTTCACTGATATCTCCGATGTACATTGCCGGACGTTTGCGCACGGCCTCCAACCCTTCCAGCACTTGAATATTGCTGGCAGAATAGTCATTGATGACGTTGTTCTTTATTTCTGACATGTTCTTTTTTCTTCGTCAATTAAAACAATTGCAAAGATATAAAAAATCTGCCATACCACGAAATTTTACACCGTAAAAAATACAACAAGGGTGGATTGGAAACAAGTATGGGAAATTTTATTGGAAATGCCTCTTACAACCCCTTCCCGAACCGTTCTTTGACCTTTCCTTGAAGCGGGTGCACACAAAAAGTCATGGCTTTTTCAAACCATGACTTGCCTTATTGTTGATTCTTTCTACTTTTAGCCCAATTTGCTGATGTGCTGGCAGAGGCTTGACTTCAGGTTGGCTGCCTTATTCTTGTGGATAATGTTATTCTTAGCCAATTTATCCAGCATCTTCTGCACTTTCGGATAGAGCTCTACAGCCTCTTCTTTATTGGTCATTGCACGCAGTTTACGCACTGCATTACGCATCGTCTTTGCATAATATCTATTGTGCAACGTCCGCGTCTTTGTCTGACGGATTCTCTTCAATGATGATTTGTGATTTGCCATCTTAAATCTTATCTCTTTTGGTTTATTTTTAAATTTTGTAGTCCCTAGGAGAGTCGAACTCCTCTTTAGAGAATGAAAATCTCTCGTCCTAACCGATAGACGAAGGGACCATCGTTGATTTGTGGGTGCAAAGGTACGACTTTTCCCGCTATCTTCCAAATTTTTTGACGTTTTTTTTTCAAATTCATGCTTTTTGTATACTTTTGTACTTGAAAATGATACTCAAAAATAATGCCATAGTGCTCAAGACAATCAAATTTGGAGAAAACCGACTGATTGTCGACCTGCTGACCGAATTGCAGGGTCGGCTATCGTTCATCGCCAACATTCCCAAGACCTCACGCTCGAAGATTAAAAAGCAATATTTCCAGCCATTGACTGTTTTGGAAATCGAGTTCGACTATCGTCCCAATCAGCATTTACAACGCTTGAAGGACGCACGCATGGCCACGGCATACGCAACCGTCGGCACCGATGCGCGCAAACTCTCCATAATGCTCTTCATGGCAGAGTTCATTTATCATGCCACACGCGAGGAACAGCCCGACTGCCGGCTTTTCGACTACATAAAAAACAGCTTGCTCTGGCTGGATGCCTGCAAGCGTGGCTTTGCCAATTTCCACTTGGTCTTCATGATGCGCCTGACCCGCTTGCTCGGCTTCTACCCTAACCTGCACCAGCACACGGAGGATTGTTTTTTCGACCTGCGCAATGCCTGCTTCACTCCTACTCCGCCACTTCATGCAGAGTTTCTACATCCCGAGGAAGCCTCAAAAATCAAGTTACTAATGCGAATGAATTTCGAGACCATGCACTTGTTTGCCATGTCGCACACAGAGAGGAACCGCATTTGCGATGTGCTGATCAGCTTTTACCGTTTACACGTCCCCAATTTCCCTAAAATGAACTCCTTGCCCATTTTGCAAGTGTTGCATTGAATGCACTTTACTTTTTACACCTTATTTAATTAAGCGCAAAAAAAATATGCTACATCCAGAGACAAATCCAAACAAAAATTATAACTTTGCAGCACAAAACAAAAAACCACATTTTATTTAAAGACATGAAACAAATTACGAACAACATCTTTTACGTTGGTGTCAACGATCGCAATAAAGAGCTTTTTGAAGGTCTTTGGCCTCTCCCTTATGGCGTTTCCTACAACTCATACCTCATCGTTGACGAAAAAGTTTGTCTTATCGACACCGTAGAGGTTGATTTTTTCACGCAGTTTATCGAAAACATCCAGCTCGTCTTGGGCGAAAGACCCATTGACTATCTGGTGGTCAACCACATGGAGCCCGACCACAGCGGCTCAATAGCGCTATTGAAGAAATACTATCCCAACATCAAAGTGATCGGCAACAGCAAAACTTTTGGCATGATGCGAGGATTCTACGGCATTGAGGACGGCGATGTCGAGATCAAAAACGGCGACACGCTCGACCTGGGCACGCATGCTCTTACTTTCGTGCTCACACCAATGGTGCACTGGCCGGAAACAATGATGACGCTTGACACCACCGCAAAGACGCTCTTCTCAGGCGATGCCTTCGGATGCTTTGGAGCACTCAACGGCGGCATCATCGACTCGGAAATCAACTGCGACAACTGCTGGAAGGAGATGTCGCGCTACTATTCAAACATTGTCGGGAAATACGGCACACCGGTACAAAATGCCCTGAAAAAACTCAATGGCGTGCAACTCGACTACATCTGCTCAACCCACGGCCCGGTTTGGCACGAACACCTTAACAAGGTCATCGGCCTATACGACCAAATGAGCAAATACAAGACAGAAGAAGGCATTGTCATTTGCTACGGAACCATGTACGGCAACACAGAGCGGATGGCCGAATGTATTGCACAGGCTGCCAGCCAGGCGGGCATCAAGAACATCGTCATGCACAATGTGGCCAAGACCCACCACTCGTACATCATCCGCGACGTTTTCCGCTATCGCGGACTGATTGTCGGCGCGCCGACCTACAACACAGGGCTGTACCATGAAATGAACGTCTTGCTGGACGAACTCGCCAACCGCGACATCAAAAATCATTATTTTGGATGGTTCGGCAGCTACGGATGGGCATCAAAAGCTGTAGAAAAGATACAAAAATGGAACGACGAACACCTGCATTTTGAAACAGTAGGTACGCCCGTGGAAATGAAACAAGCCATGAACCCGGAAACTGCACAACAGTGTGCCGCACTAGGGAAAGCCATGGCAGAAAGACTCAAACAAGATCGTTAAACGCTTTCATCCGGTCTGCCTCTTGAGGCTACCCGATGATTTTTTATCCAAAAGTCATGAAAAAAATAAAAATCGGCCTGCTGCCACGTGTCCTTTGCGCCATTGTCCTCGGAATTCTCCTGGGCAACCTGCTCCCGCTTCCAGCCGCACAGCTTTTTGCCACCTTCAACGCCATCTTCAGTCAGTTTCTCGGCTTCATGATCCCCCTGATCATCGTCGGACTCGTTGCACCAGCCATTGCCGACATCGGGCGCGGAGCAGGCAAACTGCTTTTGATGACCGTCGCCGTGGCATACCTCGACACCATCGTCGCAGGAATCCTCGCCTATGGCACCGGCTCATGGCTCTTCCCAGACATGATTGCCGCTGCCGGCAACCTCACGGCGATGAGTAAGCCAGAAGACGTCGCACCATTTTTCAGCATCAGCATCCCGCCATTACTCGACGTTATGAGCGGGCTGGTCTTCGCCTTCATGAGCGGGCTCGCCATCGCCTATGCAGGACTGCCTACCATGCGCGGCATGTTTTCCGACTTTCGACGACTCATCGAAATGGTCATCCAAAAAGTCATCATTCCATTGCTTCCACTCTATATATTCGGCATCTTTCTCTCCATGACCCACAACGGGCAAGTCTATCATATCATGACCGTCTTTGCCAAAATCATCCTCGTAATTTTCGTTTTACATATCCTCATCCTCATCTACGATTTCGTAATAGCTGGCATGATGATACGCCGTAATCCGTTCCGGCTACTTTGGAACATGCTTCCGGCCTATCTCACCGCATTAGGGACAGCATCGTCTGCAGCTACCATTCCTGTAACTTTGAGACAAAGCGAGAAAAACGGCGTTGACAACGGCGTTGCCGGCTTCACCGTACCACTTTGTGCCACCATCCACATGCCTGGCTCTTCGATGAAAGTCACCGCCTGTGCCCTCACCATCTGCATGCTGGAAGGGCTACCACACGATTTTCCGTTGTTCCTCCATTTCATCCTCTTGCTCGCCATCATCATGGTAGCCGCCCCGGGCGTCCCCGGCGGCGCCATCATGGCTGCCCTCGCCCCCTTGGCATCCATTTTAGGGTTCGACACCGAGGCACAAGCACTGATCATTGCCCTATACATTGCCATGGACAGCTTCGGCACTGCCTGCAATGTCACCAGCGACGGAGCCATCGCCATCATGATGCACAAGCTGCTGGGGAAGCCCTATCCACGACAAACGGAAACTCTTGATACGGAACGCGTTTAAAAATCGCGCAAGTACGCATTGTCTTCAACCCAACAATCATATCACCACATTCTTGCGGTGATATGATTTTCCTTTGTCCCAATGGTTTTTACAGAGGCAAGATGCCACAGATTGCAGAAATTTACTGAACGATCTTCAATTTTGCATATTTAACGCATAAACATCTGATTTTGGCAAATTCCACACTTTTTGCCTGCACTTGTCGTCAAAATTTCCAGATTTTATATAACTTTGCAAAAATGGATGACAAAAATGAGTATGGGGCATATCCCATCAAGTGACAATAGAAATTAATATCAACGCTTAATTTTTTCTCAGATGAAAAGAACACTTATCCTTACAGCCATGTTAAGTGCAATGGTAACTCTTCATGCACAAGGAATCAAATTCGGTTTGATCGCGGGAGTGGATGTCAGCAACCCCACCAATGGGGCGGAGATGACAAAACTGGGCTACCGGTTCGGCATGAAGGCCGAGTCAGACTTCAGCAACAACACTTTTTTGAACGTCAGCGTCTTGCTGGCTTCAAAAGGCTACAAGACACCGGTATATTATGACGGCGCCGCTCATGGCGGCGGGCTGGCACGTACCAACCCATGCTATGCGGAAGTCCCTATCCATTTTGGCTACAAGCTCCAAACGGGCAATAGCGTCAAACTTTTCGCCGACCTTGGCCCTTATTTCGGCATTGGTATTTTTGGGAAGAGCCTGCATGTGGGGCAAGAGAACACCAGATTTGAACAGGGCAGTGTTTTCAAGAATGAGTTGATGAACCGCCTGGACTTTGGCGCAGGTGTTAATATCGGTGCAGAGTTTTGGGAAAAATGCCAAGTCAGTGTAGGCTATGACTGGGGGTTCAAGGATATTGACAATGAGCAATACAGCAATCTCAATAGCAAGAACCGTGTTTTTAAGGTCACGGTGACTTGTTTTCTCTAATATGTTTGTAAGACAAGGGGATGAAATGGGGTAGAAGATTGGTTTTCTTGCCCCGTTTCTGGTATTCTTTGGCGTATTCAGTGCGCACGCCCATCCTATTCCTCTCCTGCAGTTGTCTCCTGTAGTTCAGGATAAGAGATTCGAGCATGATAAATCGATTTCAAACGCTCTATCAGCACTTGTTTAGCCCGTAAGATGTCCTTAAACGTGATGTCGCAATCCACGAAAAAGCCGTCTGCCACCTGGCTGTTTACAATTTTTTCAACCAACTCTGAAATCGACTCGTCCGTATATTCCTTCAACGATCGCGAGGCTGCTTCAACACTGTCTGCCATCATCAGAATCGCCTGCTCGCGCGTCGACGGATTAGGCCCTGGATAGCTGAAGGGCATCGGATCGACCTCCTGTCCCGGATGCTCATTTTTATATGACACATAAAAATATTTTGAGACACCCTCGCCATGATGTGTCAGAATGAAATCCTTGATTACGGTTGGTATATTGTCGTTCTCAGCCAGTCTCAAACCTTCCGTGACATGGCTGACAACCATCCGTGCGCTGCCAATGAGGTCGAGGTTGTTATGAGGATTCATGCCTGCCTGGTTTTCAGTGAAAAATGCGGGATTGCTCAGTTTCCCGATATCATGGTAGAGAGCTCCTGTACGCACCAAAAGGCTGTCGGCACCGATTTTGTTGGCTATTTCCGCCGCCAAATTGCCTACTACAATGGAATGTTGGAACGTTCCAGGGGCTTCTTCGCTCAATTTGCGCAACAAGCCTCGGTTGGTGTTTGACAATTCTATCAACGTCACGTTCGAGATGAATCCAAACGACTTTTCAACGACATATAACAGCGGATAAACCATCAAAAGCGCAATGCCACTGATGACGAAATACTTGTAGAATCTTGTGTCCAAGCCACTAAAATTGTTGTCTTGTATCAATTGCAACGCAAAGAAAATCAACATTGAGCCCAGCATCACATAAAATGCAGTCTTGAAGACTTGGGAACGGCTGGAGAGCTCACGCAGGGAATAAATGGCAATTTGTCCTGCCACCAGCTGCACAATGATGAATTCGTATTGGTAGCTCACCGCTACGGCACAAATCAAGACGGTGGTCACATGGGTCACAAATGCCGTCCGGCTATCCATGAACACACGCGCGAACATGGGCACGATGGCAAACGGCAAGATGTAGACGTTCAGCAAGTTGTGCTTCATCATCAACGACACCAAAATCGAGAAAATGGTCATCAAGACATATAGCATCAGCAGGCTGCGCCAATTGTTAAAATAGTCTTTTCGGAACAGGTAGAGGTAAAGTGTGAAAAGCAAGACGAGCATGCTGACAAAAATCAGTTGTCCCATGAACGAGGAGGAAATGCCCTGAGCGGTGCCTTGCTTGCCGCTCAACACGCGTTCATACGAGTTGAGGATCCGCTTGGTGTAGGCATTGACGATTTCTCCCCTGTCGATGACTTTTTGCCCTCGGTACACCATCCCCACAGCTGCCGACATGTTCTTCAACTGGTCGTTCAATTCACTTTCATTGCGCAAATGGTCGTTGGTCAAGTTAGGACGGATGTATTCATTAAGGTTGCAGGACTGCAAGATCTCCCGGTGCGCCGCCAATTTCGGGTCATGAAACAACTGTTCATAAGCCGTTATCACTGAAAAGACACATTCAACCTGAAAGCTTTCGACGCTTTTCCCATTGATAACCCGAATGGCGAGGGTCGTGTCCTTCTTCAATTCCGCAAAATCATTGGTCTCTAAAATTCCGGTCTTATAAAGCCTGGACAAGCGGTCGGCAATCAACGGGACATAATCTGCCGACAGCCCCTGGATCCCCTCTTTAAAGGCTTCCTTAAATCGTGTGACAGCTTCCTCGCCCACCTGCTTCTGATAGGTGAAATAAGGCTGGAAGACGCTTCTCAGCGAGTCGCGGGTCGCCCTCAACTCCTGTTCGGTTTTATATATCGGGAAGTCGAATTGCGCAATAAACGAGCTATACATCCAAGGGCGGCCGTCATCATAGTAGATTTGCTGCGCTTTTTCACGCGGCAACATCCCAACGATGAAACCTATCGTCCCTAAAATGACGAGTGCACGCATGATCATTTTGTAGACGTAACTTTTCTCACCTAAATTATGCATAGTCAAATTCACTTGTGGTTATGTATGCGAAGGTAGTAATTTATTTTGAGATGAAGAACATTTCCGCTGAAAAAGAGCGTTTCAAATACCTGGGAAAAGCAGATGCGTCGCGTAGTGTACAGCGACAATCACTCATTCTTCCTGTTGCCAGGCCCTCTTGATGTGCTTTTTGAAGAAAAACACGCCTACTTTTTGGTTTTTAGTCCGATTTTTCATAATTTTGCGGTAATTTCACAAGAATACAACAACTTTCTTGCGAGATGAAATCAACATCGAAATACAAAATCATAAAAAATGGCAATTATAAAATCCGTAAAAGGTCTGACGCCAAAATGGGGGCGCGACTGTTATTTCTCTGAAAACGCTGCAATAGTCGGCGAAGTGACGATGGGCGACGAATGCTCGATATGGTTTAATGCTGTGGTGCGCGGCGACGTAGCCCCCGTGACGATGGGCGACCGCTGCAACGTCCAGGACGGTGCGGTGGTACATGTCACCAACGGAATCGGGCCGACAATTATGGAAAGCGACGTCACTGTCGGGCACAATGCCACCGTACATGCCTGCACATTGCGCAGGGGCTGCCTCATTGGGATGGGTGCCACCGTTTTAGACAACGCAGACATCGGCGAGGGTGCGGTGGTTGCCGCCGGCGCACTGGTTTTGCAAGGTACGAGAATTGGGCCGCACGAAATCTGGGCAGGCGTTCCTGCAAAGTTTGTCAAAAAGACGAGCCTCAACCAAGCAGAATCATACGCCAAACACTATGTCGAATATTCCAAATGGTATTTGGATGAAGAGAAATAAAAACCATATGTGGCAGGAATAAAGGCAGGCTGTTAATCCATTGATTAGCAGCCTGCCTTTATGTCTCCAAACACTTTTTTCACAATGACATCGATGGCCCCCGCATTTTTTCGCACATATCCGCCGGCCTTTTCGCCTGCCAACTGCAAGAACCCGGGTTGGCTGATTATCTTTTGCATCAATTCTCCAAAATCTTGTTCATCTTTTATCTCAAAGCCACCACCGCAATGCTTCAGCTGCTGAATTTCCATAAACCGGCCGTTGTTAGGGCCGAAAATCACCGGGATCTGCCAAACAGCGGCCTCGAGGACATTATGTACACCCGTCCCAAAGCCGCCGCCGATGTAGGCAACGGTTCCATAACGATAAACACTGGACAGCAAGCCGTAACCGTCAATAATCAAGTAGTCGGCCTCCTCGGCAAGCGCCGGGGTAGACTTTGAATAACGAACCACCGGGCGCGCCAGCTGCTGTTCAATCTCCTGCAAATGACCTTCGTCAACTACATGCGGAGCCAATATGACTTTCCAACGCTTTTCACCATTGAAATAAGGTATGAAGACCCGCTCGTCTGGCTGCCAACTCGAACCTGCCACAAAAACTCTGGCATCTTTGGCAAAAGCCGACAAAATGGGTAAAGCGCCCACCTTTGAGGCAATCTCTTGCACCCGGTCAAAACGGGTGTCCCCAGAAATCGTCACATTACTGATGCCTATTTCGGCCAACAGCGCACGACTCTCCTCGTTCTGCACAAAAAAATGCGTAAAACAATGCAACACGCGTGAATAACGGCGGCCATACCACTGGAAAAACACTTGGGTTGGGCGGAATATGCTGCTGACACTGTAGACAGGGATTTGGCGCTGCTTCAAAATATGCAAGTAATTGTACCAAAACTCATATTTGATGAAAAACGCCATGCACGGATGCACTAAGGACAAGAAGCGACGCGCGTTTGACCGCGTGTCCAAAGGCAGATAGCAAATGATGTCAGCACCTTCGTAATTTTTCCTCACCTCATAGCCCGACGGCGAGAAAAAAGTCAACAGAATTTTATACTCCGGATGTTCCTTCTTCAAATACTCAATCAAAGGGCGCCCCTGCTCAAATTCACCAAGCGAGGCGGCATGCACCCAAATATATTTTGAATGCGCATCAACTTGTTCGCCAAGCACGTCGAAAGCCGCGCGGCCGCCCTTCCACATGAGGCCCGCCTTCTTGTCAAAAAGGCTGTAAATGCGTACGCAAAGTTGATATATTGAGATTAGGATATGATACACAACCTTCGTTTGTCAATCATCAATGTAGTTCATCTATTGCGCGACGTAGACGGCGCAATGTCTCTTCTTTTCCCAAGAAAGCAGAGATGTCGAACATTCCCGGGCCTTTGCCTTCGCCCACCAATGCCAAGCGAAAGGCATTCATCACGTCGCCCAGCTTATATCCCTTTTCTTCGACCCATTTCAGCACAACGGGCTCCTGGCCTTCAATGGAAAAGTCGCTCAGGTTGCTCAGGACATCTGCCAGCTCGCTCATCACCTTGGCAGAGTCTTCCTTCCAACGCTTTTTGACGGTCTTTTCGTCGTAAGAGGTCGGCGGAATAAAGAAAAATGAGCACAAGTCCCACAATTCATTCACAAAATTCACCCTGTCCTTCATCATTGCCACCACCTTGGTCACTCGCTCCAAGGACTCGTCCACGCCGTTATTGGCAACAATGGGCGCAAACAGCTGCGCCATCTCTTCGTTAGACCTCCTCAAAATGTATTCGTGATTGAACCAGATGGCTTTTTGATAATCAAATCGTGCACCGGCTTTCGAGCACTTGCTAATGTCGAATGCCTGAACCAGTTCTTCTTTGGTGAACAGCTCTTGTTCCGTGCCGGGATTCCAGCCCAACAGCGCCAAGAAATTGATGACCGCTTCCGGGAAATATCCGCACTCCCTAAAACCGCGCGACACCTCGCCGGTCTTCGGGTCGTTCCATTCCAATGGGAATACGGGGAAGCCAAGGCGGTCGCCGTCGCGCTTCGACAGCTTTCCCTTGCCCTCCGGCTTGAGCAGCAATGGCAGATGGGCAAACTCAGGCATCGTGCCTTTCCACCCAAATGCCTCATACAGCAACACATGCAACGGCGCACTCGGCAACCACTCCTCGCCACGGATGACATGGGTGATTTCCATCAAATGGTCGTCTACGATGTTTGCCAAATGATAGGTGGGCAGCTCGTCGGCGCTTTTGTAGAGCACTTTGTCGTCCAATATATCACTTTTAACCACCACCTTGCCACGAATCATGTCATTGACTTCCACTTCACGCCCGCCGTCAATACGGAAACGCACCACAAACTGCTGGCCGTCCGCAATCAGCCGCTCCACTTCTTCGGCGCTCATTGTCAGCGAGTTGCGCATTTGCAAACGCGTTGAGGCATCATATTGGAAATTCTCGTGTGCCGCACGCTTAGCTTCCAGTTCCTCTGGCGTGTCGAAAGCATAATACGCCTTGCCTTCCTCCAGCAATTGCTCTACATAACGTTTGTATATTTTACGACGCTCGCTCTGACGGTACGGGCCGTGCTCGCCGCCAAAAGTGACACCTTCGTCAAACTTGATGCCCAGCCAGCGGAACGAGTCCAAAATATATTCTTCAGCTCCCGGAACGAAGCGGTTGGAGTCAGTGTCTTCAATACGGAATATCAGTTCGCCGTCATGCTGACGTGCGAAAAGATAGTTGTACAATGCCGTACGCACTCCGCCGATATGGAGCGCGCCCGTCGGGCTCGGGGCAAAACGAACTCTTACTTTTCTTTCTGACATGAATTCTCTCGTTTTTGAAATTTGGTGCAAAATTAAGCATTTTTTCTAAATTTCACACCTGATACATCGGTTTTTATTTGCCAGACAATAAAGTTGGAGTCCAAAAAGGAAAAAATCTCACATTTTTATACCTTTTTAAGCCTATAATCTGTTGAAATTCAAAGATTTAATCGCCAAAATCCAGAAAAAGTTCTTCAGTACCTAAAAGATTATAGGACTTGCGATGGAAAGGCGTGGCGCCGAATGCCCGGATGGCATCACGATGCTTCTTGGTGGGATAGCCTTTGTTCTTCGCCCAACCGTATTGCGGAAATTCTCTCGCCAGCTCGTTCATGTAGTCGTCCCGATAGGTTTTTGCCAAGATGCTTGCCGCCGCGATGGAAAGGTATTTCCCGTCGCCTTTGACAATCGGAGTGGAGGGCAGGTTCTGATAGGTTTTAAAACGATTCCCATCCACGATGATCGCCTCGGGCCGCACCGCCAAGCCGTCCAGGGCACGGTGCATCGCCAGGATAGAGGCATTAAGGATGTTGATTTTATCAATTTCCTCGGGCGTCACAATGCCTACCGCCCATGACACAGCATCGCGCTCAATTTGTTCACGAAGCATATAGCGCTGATTTTCAGTCAATTGTTTCGAGTCGGTCAAAACCTCATTCTCATAGTCGGCCGGTAGAATCACAGCCGCCGCATAAACGCTGCCGGCCAAGCAGCCGCGCCCGGCCTCATCGCAGCCCGCTTCTATCAAACCTTCATAAAAATGACTTTTCAGCATGATTTCTTACCTTAAAACATCTTGACCACACGTTTTAAGCCGTCTACAAGCGCATCGACCTCAGCTTTCATATTGTATAAGGCAAACGAGGCACGCACAGTACCCTGTATGCCTAAACGCTCCATCAAGGGTTGGGCGCAATGATGGCCCGTACGTACGGCAATGCCAAGCCGATCCAGCAATGTGCCCATGTCCAAATGGTGAATATCGCCGACGAGGAAGCTCACTACGGCGTCTTTGTTGGCAGATTGCCCAAAAATGCGCAGGTCCTCAATTTCCCCCATCCGTTGCTGGCAATAGTTCAACAACGCTGTCTCATGGCTCTGGATATTGCTTAAACCAATCTCCTCAACGAAGTCAATGGCTTTCGCCAATCCCGTCGTCGCGACATAGTCGGGCGTTCCTGCTTCAAACTTGAAGGGCAGCTCCTGGAAAACTGTCTTTTCAAAGGTCACGCTTTCTATCATCTCGCCGC
>ODAI013931835.1_pt1 | contig 13648 bp, 11 predicted proteins | sample 1539321 | NCBI WGS metagenome assembly ODAI01 (sample SAMN02144231, study PRJEB22623) | gut metagenome | biome: sheep rumen | host: Ovis aries | place: New Zealand
GCCGCCGTTGAAGAAATCATGGCAAACATAAGCAGCGTAAAGGAGAGGATTGGAAATCAGGCTCAGGGCGTAAGCAGCAGCGATTCAACCATTCAGAATATGATTTCAAAGATTAATGAGCTGAATGGCAGTGTAAACGTGCAGGTTGCCGGCGTCTCAAATTCCTCCAGTGCGGTTGAGGAAATGGTTAAAAACATCCGTTCGGTGACGCGGATTCTGGACGGAAACGCAAAGACAGTTGAAGAGCTGGGTATGGAATCTGAAAAGGGCCGTTCCCGCATTAATGACTCTGCCCAGCTGGCCCAGGTGATTCTGGAAAAATCGGCAGGCCTTGTTGAGGCTTCGTCTGTAGTTCAGAGCATTGCAAGCCAGACAAACCTTCTGGCCATGAACGCGGCTATCGAGGCGGCACACGCAGGTGAGGCAGGCAAGGGCTTTGCAGTCGTGGCTGATGAAATACGAAAGCTTGCGGAGCAGTCCAACACCCAGGGAAAAAACATCAATACTCAGCTGAGTGAACTGCAGGAGATTATTCAGAACGTCTCGGACAACACGCTTGAGGTACAGAAGCAGTTTGAAGTGATTTTCGATCTGACGGGAAAGGTTCGTAAGCAGGAAAGCGTCATAAAAAATGCAATGGACGAACAGAATGAAGGCAGTGCTCAGGTGCTTCAGTCCATCAGCGAAATAAAGAATTCTACGGATGTTGTAAAGGCAAATACCGGACTTCTTCTTGAGGGCGGTAAGGAAATCGGACAGGAAATGAAGCTGCTTGGCGATGTAACCCGCGAAATCACGAATTCCATGAATGACATGGCCGCAGGTTCAGGGCAGATAACAAAGGCCGTTGAGCTCTGCCAGAATTTGAGCAACGAAAACAAGGACAATCTGATTTCGCTTAAGGGCGAGGTCAGCAAATTCAGGATATAGGATTTTACGCAGTCCCGGCAGTTTTCTCTCTTCGGTTCAACAGTCTCACCGTAAAGCAATTCCAAAATCAGAAGGGCACCGGTCAGTTTCCCTTCTGATAGAAAGTTATGAAACGGGCTTTGCTTCCTGCTTCCGCGGCAAAAAAGGAATTTCAAAGCACTTTTGTTGTCTCGGAAAGAGGTTTCCTATCTGCATGACGGGAAGAAGGATGTGAATCTGCGGCCGGGTATCCCACGTCAAGAAGGCAGACAAGCTCAAGATCTTTCACTTCGGGAAAGGCATCGTAAATCTTCTGGGAATCGTAACCGCGTGCCCACAATGTTCCAAGACCGAGTTCGGTGGCCTCCATCATCATTGCCGTGGTGACAATGCATGCATCCGCCTCACCGCCGTCGTAATCAGGATAATGAGCATCCGCTGTATTTTTGTAGCTTGCAGATTTGTCATAGCAGACCATCAGTACGACAGGAGCGTGGTAGGCCATCGGAGTCGCCTCATTTATTTTCCGCAGGGCTTCTTCACTCTTCAAAACGAAAATCCTGTGCGACTGGGAATTCTTTGCAGTAGGAGCCAGACGTCCGGCCTCAAGAACCTTATCCAGTTTTTCATCCTCAACTTTCTTCGAATCGAATTTGCGCACAGAATAGCGTGCCTTCGACAATTCCAGAAAATCCATAATCTTCCTCCTTGCGGATTAAAACGATAAAAATCTTTTCCATTATATCGCGTCTTTCCACAATCAACAAGCCCGCATCAAGCCACGGGGCATCCTAAAAAACGTCCAGCGGCAATGGAAGAGACTGCAATTCCGGAGGATGAGGAATCTCTGAATTCCAATATTGCTTTTGTACCTGCAACGCGTTATACTTTGATACAGAGGATTCGAAAGCGAAAAGATTGCAATCAGGAGAAAAAAGTGGAATTCATACGGAGCATTCAGCTGAATCTGATGATATTTTTAAGCGGGATTTGCTTTGTCCTTGCCATTTTAAGCTACCTGACAAAGACCATGCCCAAAAAGAGACGCCTGTGCCTTATCCACATACAGCTTGGAGCCTCCCTTCTTCTGATGATGGACCGCTTTGCCTACATCTACAGAGGTGATGTTTCTACTACCGGCTGGTGGATGGTGCGGATTTCCAATTTCTCCGTTTTTTTCATCACGCTTTTTCTCATTTATTTTTTCAACATGTATCTGATTGACCTGCTTCGCAACGAGGGCGGACTTTCCAGAACCCCGAAACGATTCATTGCGGTGCAGATTCTTCTTGCGGTAGAGCTTGTTCTTCTGATTGTCTCGCAGTTCACCGGCCTGTACTACACATTCGATGCGACGAACCATTACCAGAGGGCCAGATTTTTTCCAGTGTGCTACATAGTCCCTCTCTCCTGCATGGTGATTCAGCTTTCGGTGGTGTGGCAGTACCACAAGCGCCTGAGGACGATTGTATGGCTTCCGATTTTTCTGTTTGATCTTCTTCCGTTCGTCGCAGCCCTGATTCAGTTTTTCGCCTATGGAATCTCCGTGCAGAACCTGACGATGGTGGGACTCATCATTCTGCTCTACATTTTCGTCATCGTCGATATGAACAAAACTGTGGAGAAAGCGAATAGAATAGAAGTCGAGATTTTAAGGCAGGAGCAGCAGAAGATGCGGACGCTTTTTGAACAGACCGCGGCGGCTCTTGCGAATGCGATTGATGCGAAGGACAAATACACGCACGGACATTCAACCCGGGTGGCCGAGTATTCAAAGCAGATTGCCGTCCTTGCCGGAAAGAGCGAGGAGGAATGTGAGGATGTGTATTTCGCGGGACTTCTTCACGACATCGGAAAAATCGGCGTGCCAGACAGGATAATCAACAAGGAAGGAAAACTCACCGACGAGGAATTCAACGAGATAAAAAAACATCCGGTTATCGGAAACCAGATTCTCTCCACAATCAGCAAGTCTCCGTATCTGAGCATAGGTGCGCATTACCACCACGAGCGTTACGACGGGCACGGCTATCCCGACGGACTCAAGGGAACCGACATTCCTGATATTGCACGTATTATCGCCGTTGCGGATGCCTATGACGCGATGACCTCAAAGCGAAGCTACCGCAATCCTATTCCGCAGCAGAAAGTGAGAGAGGAGATTGTAAAAGGGATGTACACTCAGTTTGACCCCCTGTATTCAAAGCTGATGATTCATCTGATTGACCAGGACACGGAATACAAAATGAGGGAACATTCCGAAACAGGGAACCTTTCGGGAAAGATGGAACTTTCGTGCGGTGCCTTCAGGGAAAATATATCCGAGGGAATTCAGATTTTGGATTCCATCACAAAAATCCACATGCACTGCAGGGTGGAGGAAAAATTCCTTTCCGAGAATTCGATTCCCACGTTCATTCTGTTCGACTCTCTGGACGCCCGTGTTCCAGACACCGACTTCAAGCGGAAGGAAATGCTTTACATCGAATATGCGACAATCCGCATGGACGGCAAAATTGAATGTAAAGATGCGCGCAAGATTGAGTCTGATGTTGAGAATTCTGCAGAATGTGACTTGGAAAAAATGCTCGAGGAATACAAAAACGGAATTGATTTTGACATTGAGGCCGTAAGGCAGAACGATCATGCGATGATTTCTATTTCCTCGAAATTCAAGAAGATTAAGATCATCATTGCGCTTCCCTATGCCTCAAGATTTTCGTACATCGCAATCACCGGTGAGCACTGCCTCATTTCGGATATGGAAATCAACAACACAGGAAAAATCATTCCCAAGGATTTCATTCCACGCATTGCGGAGGAAATCAGCTACATAAATGTTCCCGCGGGAGACATTCCGAACGTGCAGATTGACGGCTGGAGAACCGCTTCAAGCGAGGCCATTCCGGTAAGGGACAGCATGAAAATACGCTTCCATTCACAGAGTCTTCCAACGTCGCGGCTCATCTGGCACTGCCCGTTCGTGTCTATTTTCTATTCCGATGACAAAAAGATAAACGGTCCGAATTTCCGCGAATTCGTACTGGTGCGTCTTGACGGAGAAAACTGGGAATCGGACGATTATTCGAAAAACACCGTCGTCATAAACAGGACGGACAGATTCGCCGGCTGGGATGCATGGAAGCAGCTGAACAAACAGGGGATAGACTGCGAGGTGAACGTGCTCCGTTCAGGACGGAAAATCACCATCACGACCGAAAACCTGGGTGTCGCCATAAGCTGCACCTCAATTCTGCACGAGGATTTCCCCGAAGTATACCTTGCCCTCACCGGCGACCTGTGTGCAATCACCAACATACGGGTGGAAAAACAGCTGATTCCTGCGAAACCCAAAAAAAACACCCCCGCAGCATCATAGCGCAGGGGCTGACCGTCAAATGGGGAGCCGTCTTATCAGAGAAGGCCTTCCTTTGAAAAGATTCACATTGTGTAGCCGGGCTGGATTATCGTGTCGGAACCGCTTCTCACTTTGTCGTAGACTTTTTCCTTCCACTCGTCCTGGGGCACGTCAACGATGCTCACTGAAAAATGCTCCTTTTCGCGCTTCAGTTCCCTCGCAGCCGTCTCAAGCACCGCTTCGGCGAGTTTTTTCTTGGTCTGATCATCGCGGCCGGGGTACATCTGGATTGTAATATGAGGCATATGCCCTCCTTTTTTCTGCAAGACTTCTTCAAAATCAACGGGACTCTGGAATAACAGCCCCGTTAAAAATCACTCCATGTTGCCGGGAAAGCGGGGGATTGCGTCGAAACCGCGCTTCAGGTCCTCGTCGGAGGGGATGTAGTCTCCCATTGTGCCGTCGTTGTAGGCCTTGTATGCGTACATGTCGAAGTAGCCTGTTCCGGTAAGACCGAAGAGGATTGTCTTTTCCTCGCCGGTTTCCTTGCACTTCATTGCCTCATCGATTGCAACCTTGATTGCGTGGCTTGACTCCGGTGCCGGAAGGATTCCTTCAACGCGGGCAAAGTCCTGGGCAGCCTTGAACACTGCGGTCTGTTCGACAGAACGTGCCTCGATGAGCTTGTCGTCGTAGAGCTGAGAGAGAATTGAACTCATGCCGTGGTAGCGGAGTCCGCCGGCGTGGTTTGCAGACGGAATGAATTCAGAACCGAGTGTGTACATCTTTGCAAGCGGACAGACATGGCCTGTGTCGCAGAAGTCGTAGACGTATTTTCCGCGGGTGAGGCTTGGGCATGATGCCGGTTCGACTGCGATGAACCTGTAGTCCTGTTCGCCCCGCAGCTTTCTTCCCATGAACGGGGAAATGAGTCCGCCGAGGTTTGATCCGCCGCCTGCACATCCGATAATCACATCGGGAACGATTCCGTACTTGTCCATTGCGGTCATGGTTTCAAGACCGATAATCGTCTGATGAAGAAGAACCTGAGAGAGAACGCTTCCGAGAACGTAGCGGTATCCCTGCTGGCTGGTTGCGGCTTCAACGGCTTCGGAGATTGCACATCCAAGGCTTCCTGTGGTTCCGGGGAATTCGGCATTGATTCTGCGTCCCACGTTTGTTTCCATTGAGGGGGACGGTGTCACCTTTGCTCCGTATGTGCGCATGACTTCGCGGCGGAAAGGCTTCTGTTCGTAGGAGCACTTCACCATATAAACCTGGCAGTCAAGATCGAAATATGAGCATGCCATTGAAAGTGCCGTGCCCCACTGACCTGCACCGGTTTCAGTCGTAACGCCTTTGAGCCCCTGCTTTTTCGCGTAGTAGGCCTGGGCAATTGCGGAATTCAGCTTGTGGCTTCCGCTCGTGTTGTTGCCCTCGAATTTATAGTAAATTTTTGCGGGGGTTCCGAGTTTCTTTTCAAGACAGTATGCACGCACCAAAGGAGCCGGACGGTACATCCTGTAGAATTCACGAATCTCCTGAGGGATGGGAATGTATGCATCCGTGTCATTAAGTTCCTGCTTTACAAGCTCATCGCAGAAGACCGGCTGCAAATCCTCGAATTTCATCGGCTGATGTGTGGCCGGATTCAAAAGCGGTGCCGGCTTGTTCTTCATATCCGCACGGACGTTGTACCAGCTGTCCGGCAGCTCCGACTCGGAAAGATAAATCTTGTAGGGAATTTCCTGTTTGCTCATTTTGAGTCTCCTGTAAAAACCTCGCTTATCTGCGATTTTACCTATAGAAACAGTATACACCCGTCGGGAGAATCTTTCAAGTGGTCAATTTTTCTTCAGGCGAAAACACAGACAATCCTTCCGTCAGGATTCCCTAATCGTGATATGTGACGGTGAGATGCCTGTAGTCGCTGCTTCCGCTTGAGCTGTTCACCGCCTCGAAGAGCCATCCGTTCTTGTAGTACATTGTCCCGTAATAGCGGCTGTTGCCCACGACTTTGAGGATGGATCTGTTTCCGGATGCCTTGTAGATTGTGAGGCTGCTGATATTGGACCTTGTGTTCCTTATGGTGAGATCCACTTCTGAAATATTTGTTCCGGCAGGCATTTCAACCGAGTAGACCCCGTAGGTGCTGTTCCAGAATATGGGCCTGTTCCTGCCGACCTTTTCTCCGAGTTTCTTTGTGTATTCAGTCACGTCGGCATACTCGGACCTCTTCTCCGGATTATAGGAGCTTAAGATGGTTTCCGCTTCGGAGGTGGAAAGCCTGACCCACGTGTACTGTTTTTCCGTCTTTACATCGTCGGATATTATCCAGATGCAGGATGTCGATATGAATGCGAAGATGGAGACTATAAGGATTGTAATGGCTCTGCGCAGTATTGATTTCATTGCCTTCTCCTCCTATGGTTTCAGATTCCAAACAACGGTGAATGTGCGGCGGTTACATCCGGGTCTAAAAGCGGTGAAAGGCGCTACCAGACGAAGTAGCTGTATTTTTCAAGCCAGGCCCCGTAATCATCCTCGCTCACACAGTCCTCGAATTCGAAGATTGCGTTTTCAACGTCGTCCGTGCCACCTGTCTGCTGCATTATCTCGTACATTGACTGCAGGCGCTGGTACACCTGCTCCGCTTTTTCTTTGTTCGTTTCCATTACATCATATTTTGAACTCAAATCAAAAAAAATTCAATCCCTGCCTAAAGCCGATGTTAAAAAAACGGGACAACAGCAAAAATCAGACGCTTTTACAGTTGCCCCGCTCACACTTATAATAATAGGTCAATAATATGGAAGAAAGTTTGAGAATCAGACCATCATGTGAAGAATCTTCTCCACGTCTTTCTGCTTCAGAGTCACGAATCCTCCCATTCTGCCGTTTCCACCGTCTCCATAGCAGGCCGTGTGGGCAAGCTTTTCAATGTCCTCTTCCTTTGCACCGAGCTCGGCGAAGTTTTTCGGCATTCCTATTGAGCAGAGGAAATTCTGGAAAGCCTGTATTCCGTTAAGTGCGGTTTCCTCGGGATTTTCGAAATTCATCTGACATCCCCACACCCTCACCGCGGCCTGTGCAAAGCGCATCACATTGTGCTTCAGGTTGTAGCGGAAAACGGCAGGCATAACCACCGCAAGTCCGGCTCCGTGGGCACAGTCATACAGCGCAGAAAGCTCATGCTCGATTCCGTGGCTCGTCCAGTCCTGTGTTCTGCCCACTCCGCAGCAGTTGTTGTGAGCAAGCATTCCGGCCCACATTATGTTTGCCCTTGCCTGATAATTGTCGGGGTCTGCAATCACGCGGGGTCCTTCGTGCACCATGGTCAGAAGCAGTGCCTCGATAACGCGGTCGGTGACTTCAACCTCGGTCGTATTGGTCAGATAACGCTCGTAAAGATGCGCCATTATGTCGGTGATTCCACAGGCGGTCTGGTAAGCGGGAAGAGTCTGCGTGAGCGCAGGATTCATTATCGTGAATTTGGGACGCAGTGCCTCTCCGCTTGCTCCCCTCTTGAACATTCCTTCCTCTTTTGTGATGACCGAATCAGGAGAGCCCTCGGAACCTGCCGCCGCGATGGTGAGGACAGTGGCAACAGGGAGTGCTTTTTCAACAGTTTTTCCCTGATAGAAATCCCAAAAATCGCCGGTGTACACGACCCCCGCAGCAATGGCTTTGGAAGAGTCAATCACGCTTCCGCCGCCAACGGCAAGAATAAAGTCAACATTTTCCTTCCTGCACAATTCTATGCCCTCGTAGACAAGACCGCTCCGGGGATTTGGACGCACGCCGCCCAGCTCCACAAAGGGAATCGACTCATCCTTGAGGGATTTCTTCACTCTGTCCAGAAGGCCTGATTTGACCACTGAACCGCCTCCGAAATGAATGAGCACCTTGCTGCCGCCGAAACGTTTGACATACTTACCGGTGTCCGCTTCACTGTCTTTTCCGAACGCAAAATACGTGGGAGAATAAAATGTAAAGTTTTCCATATTTCAAGTATAAGGTGGATTTTCCCTAAAAGCAAACGGAATTTCCCCCTAAAAGAAACGGCCTTTGTAAAATCGGCGTCAAAGACACAAAAGAAAAAAGATTGAAAAAAATCCCGGAAAAGTATAGTCCAAGCCTTTGTTTTGTGCTAGTATCAAGGAACTTCAAACACAAGAGGATAGAGTAATGTTCAAAAGAGAGGAGTATGTCTTGGACGCACAGTGGCAGCGTTTCCTTGATCTTTCCAAGGATTTTGCCACGCCAAATATCTTCATCGACCTGGATACAATCAGGCAGAGGTTCATTCAGCTCAAGGATTCTTTTCCTTACGCGTATTTCTATTATGCCGTGAAGGCAAACCCCGGCGTCCCCGTAATCAGGCTGCTGGACAAACTGGGCTCAAACTTCGACATAGCCTCCCGCTACGAGCTTGACCTTGTGCTTTCTCTCGGAATCTCCCCGGACCGCATCTCATACGGCAACACAATCAAGAAAGCCGAGGATGTGGCCTATTTTTATGAAAAGGGAGTGAGGATGTTCGCGACGGATTCAAAGGAAGACCTTAAGAACATCGCCCGCTGTGCACCGGGATCCCGCGTATACGTGCGCATTCTTGTGGAAAATTCCTCCACCGCCGACTGGCCCCTTTCACGGAAATTCGGATGCCACCCCGACATGGCCTACGATCTTCTTGTGCATGCCCGCGACTCCGGACTCACACCATACGGCATCTCATTCCACGTGGGAAGCCAGCAGAGGGACATCGGACAGTGGAACGACGCAATCGCCAAAACAAAATACCTGTTCGAATCCCTGGAGGAAGAGGAAGGAATCAGGCTCTCAATGATAAACATGGGAGGAGGATTCCCAGCCCACTACATACAGCCCACCAACGACCTTTCAGACTATGCCTCGGAAATCACACGCTACCTTGAGGACGACTTCGGTGAAAACATCCCGATGATTGTGTTCGAACCAGGACGCTCCCTCGTTGGAGACAGCGGAGTGCTCACTTCCCAGGTGGTGCTCATATCACGGAAAAACAACACGGCCCTTCAGCGCTGGGTCTACCTTGACGCAGGAAAATTCAACGGACTCATCGAAACCCTCGACGAATCCATCAAATATCCCATCATAACCGAAAAGGACGGAGGAAAAGACGGAGAAGTGATTCTTGCAGGTCCCACCTGTGACAGTGCCGACATCATGTACGAAGACCTGAAATACCGCCTCCCGCTCGACCTCAAGTCAGGCGACAGAATCTACTGGCTCTCCACTGGCGCATACACCTCAAGTTACGCCTCCGTCTACTTCAACGGTTTCCCTCCCATCCAGACCTTCTACATCGTGGACGGAAAAATCGAAGACAAGGACGGAAACCCGGTCTCCCGCTGACGGGATGCAGATTTCATGCGGCGACGGTCTCCCCCTGACCAAAGGAGGCTTCAGCCGCAGTAAATAAAACCAGTCTAGAATTTCCCCACATTTTCCGCATTTAATTCCCGCGGAGAGGTCAATGTTCCGTGCCGCCCGTCCCGTGCCGCCCGTGATTTTCCTTTGACAATTTTAAGATTCAGGGTTATAATAGTAGAGGTAGTCGGAGTGTACACGTGAAACATGTGTTATAAACGGGGTTGCAAAACAAATTGGAGGTAAGCGTGAACAGTCTGAAAACCAAACTCATTCTATTCATCCTTGTGACATTCGTTGTGTCTTCATCAATTCTCGGAATCCTTACGGCCCGCATAATGCGGAAGGAAATCATCTCAAGTGCCCAGAAGACAGTCCGAATAAACACTGAAAACGCAATCGAAACAGTCCGTCTGCGGAACAGCCATGAGCTGGAGGTTATCAGGGCGCTGGCAGAACTCGACACATTCAAAAGAACAGACTATTCTCTTGAGAAGAAGACCGATGAACTGAAGCCCATGGTCAGTGCAACAGGCATCAAATACGAAAACATCGCATTCTACGACAAGGATGGATTCGCAATCATCTCGACAGGAGTGAAGCACGACTTCTCGCAGTCAGACTACGTGAAGAGCGCACTTGCCGGAAACACATTCATCTCTGACCCGCGCCCAAGCACCGTGACCGATCAGCTTCTCATGTTCTACTCGGTTCCCGTCCGCGGCTACGACGGCTCGATTGTGGGTGCCATGGTTGCAGTACTGAACGGCGACTGGCTTCAGAACGTGGCCGACAGCATAATCATAGGCAAATCGTCACATCCCGGCATAATGAGCACCAGGACAGGGCAGATGGTGAGCGCCGTCTACAACAACGATGTGGGAAGCGCAGGCGAGGGACAAATGCTTGACGAAAACAGCGACATGGCCATAATCCTGAACGACTGTCTTGCAGGCCATACAGGCGAAGGACAGTTCCTGGACCCCTCACTCGGCAAAAAGATGATAGCCACATACGGTCCGGTGGGAGATGAAAGCGGATGGGTAATCCTCGGCGCGGCGCCGGTTGACGACTTCTCCGACGTCATAAGACAGGTCCGCTTCTTCACGTTCATAGCAGTCATCGTCGTCTCAATCATAACGGTAATTCTTTCAATAATAATCATCACCGCCCTCACGAAACCGCTCGTCTCCGTATCGAAGGCCATCAAAGGCATCGCAAGCGGAAACGCCGACCTCACCCGGAAACTTCAGGTCACTTCGAAGGACGAAATCGGCGAGGTGGTATCAAGCTTCAACGAGTTCGTGGAAAAACTCCGCTCCATCATGATAGAGTTGAAGACCTCCAAGGACAATCTTTTCGGCGTGGGCTCTGAACTTTCCGAAAGCACAGTGGACACATCGTCATCAATAACACAGATTCTCGAAAACATCAGAAGCGTGCACCAGCAGATTCAGAACCAGGCGGGAAAAGTCTCGGAAACGACGGACCTCATAAACCGCATATCGGGCAACATAAGCGGATTCGACAACATGATAAGCGACCAGAGTGCAGGAGTCGCGGAGGCATCCAGTGCAGTGGAAGAAATGATCGGCAACATAAACTCCGTAACGGCATCGGTTGACCGCATGGCAGAATCATTCGACCACCTCACGGTAAGCTCAAAATCGGGAATAGAACTCCTTTCCGACGCGAACACAAAAATCGGCTACATCAGGGGAAAAAGCAAGACGCTTCAGGATGCCAACTCCGCAATCGCATCAATCGCAGAGCAGACGAACCTCCTTGCAATGAACGCCGCAATCGAGGCCGCCCATGCAGGTGAATCGGGAAAGGGCTTCAGTGTCGTCGCAGATGAAATCAGAAAGCTCTCGGAAACATCCAGGGCACAGTCCAAGAATATAGGCGAACAGCTCACCGACATAGAGCAGTCAATCCTCTCGGTCGTTGAAGCGTCAAGAAAATCAGGCGAGGCATTCAAACTCGTCGAACAGGAAATCGAAGACACCGACCAGCTCGTGCGCCAGATAAAAAATGCCATGGAAGAGCAGTCAATCGGCTCAAAGCAGATCAACGAAGCCCTCCATCTCATGAACGACAGCACATCCGACGTCCGCGACGCATCGAAGGAAATGACCTCTCTCAACCAGGAAGTCCTTGACGACGTGCAAAAGCTCCTCGATGTGACCACCGTTATGAAGCAGAGCATGGACGAAATGCAGATAGGCGCGAAGAAAATCAATGAGACCGGTGCACAACTCAGCAACCTCGCCGGCAAGATGGACGACTCGCTGAAGACAATCGGAAACCAGATCGACGAATTCAAAGTGTAAAACCCCTTCGGCACGGGCGTTCCGGCGGCAAAGCCGCCGTCGGCAGTTCCGCCCTTCGCTGTCCGCTCATACCTGCACGGCAGAGCCGTGCAGGCACTACGGGGCTACATTGCCTAACGCGGACAAAAAACAATCGTGAAAATACAGCCCGGTAAATCACCAACACTCGACGCAGAGCGTCGGGGTATTGAACCCTCCGCACGAATAAATCAATGGAAAAAATATTTGACTTCCGCGTAAAGGATTGCAGGGGCGGCGAAGCCGTTGCGGAGCAATGGAGGCGAAAGCCGGAACCCCGGAAAGCCTGACCCGACCGAAGGAAGGGGTACGCCCAGCGAAGCTTCAAGGTATTCCCAGCGAAGCTTCGAGGGTTACGCCCAGGATAAAATCACAATGGAAAAACAGGACAACCCGCTCATTCCCAAAAGAAATGCCCTGTGATACACTTGCGGTATGGACAATTTGGAGCCTGAGAAAAGGCATGAGAATATGGCGAAAATCAAAGGGAAGGACACGGACCCGGAAAAGAGAGTGAGGTCGGCGCTGCATAAAATCGGGTACAGGTTCAGGAAAAATGACAAGCGGCTTCCGGGAAAGCCCGACGCTGTTTTTCCCCATTATCACGCCGTGGTTTTCGTGAACGGATGCTTCTGGCATTTTCACGAAGGCTGTCCCAAGGCAAGGATTCCCCGCTCAAACACCGAGTTCTGGAAGGCAAAACTTCTCCGCAACAGGGAGCGTGACAAACGGGAGATTTCCGCACTTCTTTCCGAGGGATGGCGCGTGGCCGTGGTGTGGGAGTGTGCGATTACCGGAAAGAACCGCGCCCGGAAAATCAGCGATGTCTCTTCACGGATTTCCCTCTGGTTGGAAGAAGGTTTCGATGAGTCCTTCGTGGAATTCCGCTGACTTTGCTTTCAACTTTTGAAAATCTTTTGCATATTGACATTTTATTGTTTTTGTGTATAATTTGAAAATCATTTGCAAATTAAATGTTTTTATGGAGATTTTTATATGAAAAAAATCATTATTGCCGCAATGACGGCTCTTATGGCGCTTTCCCCTCTGGCAGCCAGGACTAAGGTTGTAACCACGATTTTCCCGGCATACGACTGGACACGCGAGGTTATCGGAACAAACGATGCGGAGATTACGATGCTTCTTGACAACGGTGTTGATTTGCACAGCTATCAGCCCACGGTTCAGGACATCGCAAAGATTTCCACCTGCGACGTTTTCGTTTACGTAGGCGGAGAGAGCGACGGATGGGTTGAGGATGCACTGAAGACAGCACGCAACAAGAACATGCAGGTCGTGAATCTGATGGAAGTGATGGGAACCCGTGCAAAGGCGGAGGAAGTGAAGGAAGGAATGGAAGCCGATCATCACGAGCACAATCACGCGCACCACCACGATGAGGAGGAAGAAGAACTTGACGAGCACGTGTGGCTTTCACTCAAGAACGCACAGCTTCTCTCCAACGCAATCTGCAATGCACTTGTAAAGGCCGACTCAAAGAACGCCGCAAGCTACAAGACAAACTGCGAGGCATACATCAGAAAACTTGCCGCCCTCGATGCCGAATACACCGCAGCTGTAAGAGGAGCCGCACAGAAGACCCTTGTTTTCTGCGACC
>ODAI011323139.1_pt1 | contig 13647 bp, 14 predicted proteins | sample 1539321 | NCBI WGS metagenome assembly ODAI01 (sample SAMN02144231, study PRJEB22623) | gut metagenome | biome: sheep rumen | host: Ovis aries | place: New Zealand
GGACGCAATATCTCCGTATCCCACAGCGAGGGGACTTTTGCGCTGCTTGTCGCAGGGGAAAACGTGGGACTGGATATCCAGTATGCCAGAGATGTGAAAACGGACAGGATCGCTGCGAGACTCTTCACAGAGGAGGAAATGTCATACGCGCAGGCCGGGAATGACAAAGACCGGTTTTTTGTCCTGTGGACGCGCAAGGAGGCATACAGCAAATTCACCGGCAGCGGCATGGAGCAGATCATGAGAAGGGAGCCGGTACTGGGTAGAGAGGACGTGCAGTTTATAGATCTCCGTCTGGAAGACGGATGCTACTGCTCGATCTGTTTGGAACGCACAGGGGTGAAAGGAGGTCAGGAGTCAGATGAAATTCAGATTTCTTATCGAAAATAAAACCGAACGATCCGGCATTCTCGCCGAACATGGGCTTTCGATCTATATTGAAGCCAGGGGAAAGAAAATCCTCTTTGACGCCGGGGCAACAAATCTTTTCGCAGCAAACGCGGCGAAGATGAAGGTAGACCTGGGAGATGTGGATTTTGCCGTGGTGAGTCACGGTCACTACGACCACACGGGCGGATTTCCGATCTTCCATCAGATCAACCCGAACGCTCCCATCTATATCCATAGAAACGCGCTTCGCGTATCCTACGGTACAGAAGGCGGTCCGCTGGAAGACGGCGGAGTTTTGGATAAGGAGCCCAGCGGCATCGCATGGAGTGATAAAGAACTGAAGGAGCTGGCGCCGCAGCTGCTGTTTACGGACGGTCCCGTCGAAATCACAGAGGACATCAAACTCACCGGTACGGTGCCTGTCCCGGAAGACTTCAGACCTACGGAACGCTTCTATCACTACGAAGGAGAAACACTTGTCGAAGACGATATGTCTCACGAACAGTGCCTGGTGATCCGGGAACCGGAAGGACTGTATATCTTCTCCGGATGCAGCCACAGAGGCGTGATCAACGCGCTGCGTGCGGGCAAAAGCATGTTCCCGGAAGAGAAAGTCGCGGTACTGGTCGCGGGCATGCACCTCTACTCCGCTTCTAAAGAGGACCGCATCCGCGTCATTGAGCAAGTCGAGGCAGAGAATATGCAGCAGGTCATGCCGGTCCACTGCACCGGCATCGACGCGATCTGCGAACTGCGGGCCAGGCTCGGAGACAAGTGCGTTGTCCCGACAGCAGGCTTCGAATATCTGGTGTAGGGACGATGGACGCGCTGGAAAGGGCCACGGCATACCTGAGCAGAAAGCCGCATACCGAAAAAGAAGTGACGGAGTACCTTCGCGGAAAGGATTACAGTCCCGGGGAGATCGGGACGGCTGTTGCGCGCCTGAAGGAATACGGATACATTGACGATCTCGCCTACGCGAAGCTGTTCTTTGAGTACGGCTTTGAGAAGAGAAGAGGCAAGGACCGGATCGCCAGAGAGCTTGCCGGAAAAGGTGTGCCGCGGGATGTGATCGAGGAGGCGTACGAACAGCTGGAGCAGATCCCCGACGAAGAGGAAATGGCTCTTCAGCTGGCGGAGCAGGTCATCCGGGAGGCGAACGCGGATCCGGCCGAAATGACGTATGAAGAGAAGCAAAAGCTGCAGGCCCGGATCGTCAGGCGGCTGGCCGGAAGAGGCTTCAGCGGCAGTGTCTGTTACAGGGCGGCGCGTGAAACAGTGAAATAAATTACAGAAACAGCACCATGAAAGAATAATATGAAAGAACAATATGAAAGAACCAGCAGGATCATAGGAGAAGAGGGAGTGGACAGACTCGCCCGCCGCAGCGTTCTGGTGTTCGGCTGCGGAGGCGTGGGAAGTTACGTCTGCGAGGGATTGGCCAGAGCCGGGATCGGTTCCCTGACGATCGTGGACAAAGACGCGGTCGACGAAACCAATATCAACCGGCAGATCATTGCCCTGCACTCCACGATCGGTCAGCCGAAGGCGCAGCTGATGGCCGACCGGATCCGTGATATCGATCCGGACTGCCGGGTCACGGCGCGTGAACTGTTCTTCCTGCCGGACGGACAGCCGGACGATATAGATTTTGCATCTTATGATTATGTAGTAGATGCTGTCGATACGGTGACGGCGAAAATATATATTATCGAACGGGCGCGCCGGGCAGGCGTTCCCGTGATTTCCTCAATGGGGACGGGAAACAAGCTCTATGCAGGGGATTTCAGGATCACGACCATAGAGAATACGAAGGTCTGTCCCCTGGCGAAAGTCATGAGGAGAGAATTAAAAAAACGGAATATCACCGGCGTGAAGGTGCTCTATTCGGAGGAAGAACCGAAATCCACAGGCGGGAGCATCAGCTTCGTGCCTTCGGTGGCCGGACTTCTCATTGCAGGTGAAGTCGTACGCGATCTGCTTGACGCGGAAGGGAGATAACGATGGATTATCGTACAGAGCTCATTAACATGATCAACAAGTTCAATATCGAATCCGTGGAGGAATTCAAGGAGGCGGAGCTGCGCATCGTCCGGGATTCCAAGTTTTCAAGGATCCGAATGAAAAAAGACTACGACGGTCATGTGAGGATGCTGCGCATGGTCAAAAGCAAGGCTATGAAACTCAACCCAAAGGCCGTAAAGATTCCGGAAGACGATCCGGATACGAGCGAACTGAAAAAGGCTTTTGAGAGGTGTCTGCTCACCTTCAGCGGCGTCTGCGACAGCTATGTGCAGATGCAGCTGGCGCTGAAGGCCAAGTCGGAAGGCGGAGCTCTGAGCTACGGACAGTACAAAGAAATCAACAGCAAGGCCAAGCAGGCTCGCGCCAGGCTCAACGAAGCCATGCAGGAACTGGATATCATGTACTCCGATTACGCGGAATACTCCAGCATGGATGACAGCGAAGACCTGGCAGGGGTTGCGTACAAAACCTATGACCAGCTGTAAACAGGAGAAGAGGGAAGAGAGATGAACGCAATTTTGATAGCGGTCATTCTGTCATCGGCGGTCACCATTGCCGTGCTGGTTGTGATGATCGTGATGATGCGGGGTACGATCAGAACCATGGGGGATCGTATGAGTGAAGGACAGAGGGCCACCGGCGCGGTGATCAACCAGCAGCTGACAGACGCCATGACGCAGATCAACCGCAGCATGGGAGAGATGAGAAATCTTTCATCGGGCATGGATGATCTCAGGAGGATCATGACCAATGTGAAAACCCGCGGTATCGTGGGAGAAGTGCAGCTTGGGGCCATTCTGGAGGAGATCCTTTCCCCGCAGCAGTACGAGGAGAACGTTGCGGTCAAAGGAGACAGCGCCCGTGTGGAGTATGCGGTAAGATTTCCCTCCGAGGACGGCAGATCGGTCTATCTGCCGATCGATTCCAAGTTTCCGGGGGACGCCTACATGCAGCTGCTCGACGCGTACGATACCGGTGACAGAAGCATGATCCTCGCAGCCACAGATCATCTGAGGCGGGCGGTCATAAAGTCTGCGAAGGATATCAGAAACAAGTATATTTACCCGCCTTATACAACGGAATTCGGGATCATGTTCCTCCCGTTTGAAGGGTTGTACGCCGAAGTGCTGCGGCTGGATCTTGTGGAACTTCTGCAGAGAGAGTACAGGGTGACGATCGCGGGACCGACGACTATGGCGGCGATTCTGAACAGCTTCCAGCTGGGATTCCGGTCCCTGGCGCTCCAGCAGAGCTCCGGTGAAGTTTGGGAGACCCTCGAAAAGGTCAGAACGGAATTCGGTAAATTCAACGATGTGCTGGAGGACACCCAGCACCGGCTGGATCAGGCGCAGAGGGATCTGGAGACCCTCGTGGGCGTCAGGACCAGAAGCATACAGAGAAGCCTTGATAAGGTTTCGGATTATATAGACGATTAAATATGAGTATATTTGCAATTGCGGATCTGCACCTTTCGTTTGCGCCGGACAGCGACAAGCCGATGGATATCTTCGGGTACCGTTGGCAGGACCATCCGGAGCGTATCCGGGAGAACTGGTGCAGCAAGGTAAGTGAACAGGATACGGTTATCGTGCCGGGCGATATATCGTGGGGCCTGAAACTGGAGGAGGCAGCGTACGATCTGGAATGGATCGACCGCCTGCCGGGTCATAAGATCCTCCTCAAAGGCAACCATGACTTGTGGTGGGCCGGGATCACCAGACTGAACGCTATGTATGAGAGCATGACATTCCTGCAGAATGATGCGGTTTTCGTGCCTGCTCCTGCGGGCTCAGACGGGGGCGTCTGGATCTGCGGAAGCCGCGGCTGGATCACGCCGGACGATGACGACTTCAAAGAATCCGATGAGAAGATCTATCGGCGTGAAGTACTGAGGCTGCGCGCTTCATTGGAGTACGCCTCCGCGCGCGCGGAAGCATCCCACGAAATCATAGGATTTCTTCACTTCCCGCCGGTCTCAAAGGCGGGGAGGTTTTCGGGCTTCATGCAGGCTTTTGAGGACTTTCACGTTAAAGAAGTGTATTACGGGCATATTCATGGAGAGGATGGCTTCCGGAGCGCTGTACAGGGCTCGTACTACGGAACGGAGTACCGCCTTATTTCCGCGGACTATCTGAACTGTGATCTGCTGAAGATCCGATAGGATCCGTTATTGAGCGTTGAATTTAGAGCATTAAATCAAAAGGTGACTGAAAAGAAGGTGGCTGAATATGAGAGCGACAATCATAGTACTGGATTCCCTGGGAATAGGGGAACTGCCCGACGCGGGGAACTACGGAGATAAAGGCGCCGATACCCTGGGGCATATCCTGGATCATTACCCTCTGGATATCCCGAATTTGCGGAAACTCGGCATGGGCAACATCCGGCGGCCGGAAGATCCATCCGGCAAGGTTGCCGGCGGAAGACTGGCAGTAGCTGATCCGGAAGGCGTATTCGGACGCTTCGCGGAGAGATCTGCGGGCAAGGATACGATCACAGGGCACTGGGAGATCGCGGGAATCGAAACGAAAGTGCCGTTTAAGACGTATCATAACGGCTTTCCAAAGGAACTCATGGACGAATTCGAACGGCAGATCGGACGGGGCTGGATCGGGAACTGTGTCGCCTCCGGAACCGAGATCATCGAACAGCTGGGCGATGAGCACGAAGCGACCGGTAAGGTCATCGTTTACACCTCCGCAGACAGCGTGTTCCAGATTGCGGCGAACACCGATGTCGTTCCTCTTGAGGAACTGTACCGAATCTGCGAGACTGCCCGCCGTCTCCTTGTGGGAGAGTACTCCTGCGGACGGGTTATCGCCAGGCCCTATATCAAGGGCCCCGACGGCAAGCGGGTGCGTACGGCGGATCGGCATGACTACGCGGTCTCTCCGCCGGAGAAGACCTTGCTCGATATCGTTTCCGATGCCGGACAGACGGTGTATTCCGTTGGCAAGATCCGGGATATCTTTAACGGGCAGGGCGTAACGGAGGCGGTCCACACTGAGAGCAACGACGATGGCGTCACAAAGACCATCGAAGCGTTAGGAAAGGATTTTAATGGACTGATCTTCACGAACCTCGTGGATTTCGACTCCAAATACGGACACCGCAGAGATCCAGTCGGCTACGGTAAGGCAATTGAGGAATTCGACCGGCGGCTGCCGGAGATTCGAGCCGCGATGCGGGAGGATGATATTCTGCTGCTCTGCGCCGATCACGGAAACGACCCCATTCATACAGGGTTCGACCACACCAGAGAGTACATTTTCTGTCTGGCATGCGGCGCGCCTCTCAGGGGCGGCGTCGATCTGGGTACACGAGATTCCTTCGCGGATATCGGCGCGACCGTTGCGGAATACCTGATCGGAAAGGGCGGCGCAACGTCCATCGGTGAAAGCTTTCTCGGACTGTGCAGGTAGATTATAAACAAATATTAAGAAAGAAAGAGCCTTCGAAGCGTTGATGCAGAAGGCTCCTTTTTTGTACAATTAATGTGTGTAATCTCAATTATGAGAAGAAAATGAAAAGAATCCCGATATAACCGGAGGACGTGTCATGAAAAAGAAAATCCTATGCATAGCCTTATCAGCAATGCTGATATTGACTTTCATCCCGCAGATTTCATTCGCTGCGGAGGATGACGCTTTTGACGTGTCCGTCGGAGACGAAATAACAACAGAAACCCAGGAGGATACAGAAGAAGCGGATATCACCGAGACCGAAACCGACATCGTCGATGAAGAAGCAGATGGTGAAGGCGATGCAGAGGAAGCAAACGCTGACGATGAAGACGCTGATGAAGAAGCAGACGCCGATGACGAAGCGGACACGGACGAAGATGCGGACGGCGAAGAAGAACTTGAGAAAAGCGAATTTTCCGGCATCATTACGGGTTTTGTACCTCTTGAAACAAGTGAGTATTACTACGAAGGAGATCCGGAGGAAGGAGAACTGACGATCAGTCTGCCATCGACGATCAGTGTTTACCTGAACGAAAGCGCGGAGGCTGTGGATCTGCCGGTTTCCTGGGAAGCGGTCGAGGATTTTGATGACACGGATTTCTATTTCTATTCGATGAAGCCGGTATGGAGCGATGGCGTCGTTCTCTCCGAACACCTGGATGAGCTTGTGGATGTCCCGTGGATCACGGTCTACAAGCAGGAGCCGGAGAACGAGGAAATCGAGCCGATCATGACGGAAGATGAGCTTGATCCGATCTATACGGAAGAAGCAGGTCCGGTGGACCCGGAAACCGGGGATCCGGTAGAAACCGTTGATGAGACCGGCGATGATCCGGCAGACGCCGACGATTCACAGATCGAAGAAGCAAATGATGAAGCTGATGATGCAGAGCCGGTCGATGCGGAACCTGCCGAAGCGGAAGAAACGTCCGCGTTCTCGCTGAAAACGGTTGCTTCGAAGGCGGTCGATGAAATCATGGACGCTACCGCGGAAGACGTGTACGCGAGCAAGGCGTCGAACACGGCAGCCATCTATAAATATCTAACACAGACCATGGGTCTGAACAAGGCAGCTGCCTGTGGGGTGATGACCAATATCAACGCGGAGAGCGCTATGAGTCCGATCAACCTTCAGAACACCTACAATTCCAAGTTCGGATTGTCGGACTCGGCCTACACCAAGAAAGTCGATAATGGTACATGGACGAGGTTCAAGACGGACAGCGCCGGATACGGACTCTGCCAGTGGACATCCTCCGGAAGAAAGGGGAATCTTCTGAACAGAGCCCGTTCGAAGAAAACGTCCATTGGAAATATCAATATGCAGCTTGGGTTTTTGAATACGGAACTGCAGAGCTATCCTTCCGTGCTCGCGACGCTGAGAAACGTTCCGAACAACGCGGCCGGCGCATACATCGCGGCGGCGCAGTTCTGTCTAGTCTTTGAAGCTCCCGCGAACACGATCCGTACAGCGGCTTCCAGAGGTAAGACCTGTCTTTCCACGTACTGGAAGACATACAGCGGATCCTCTGCCAGCGCATCGGGATCCTCGTTCGTTTCCCTCTGCGGCTATTCCTATCCGACAGCTATCAAAACCGGCAAGGGGATGGATGTGACCGGATATGCGGTATCCAATTACAATGTCACATCTGTCACAGGCAAAATCATAAACAGCGGCGGTAAGACGGTTTACTCGGCGACCGTGAAACCCGGTTCGACAGCGTGCAGTCTCTCCAAACTGGATAACGCTATGAAGTTCTCGAAACTGAAAGCGGGAACGTATACTTACAGGTTGACCGCCAAGGATTCGACAGGGAAATCGGTAACCGCGTCCCACAAGTTTAAGGTGGCTTCGACAAATACAACGACTAAGGCGCGGGGGTTCGCGTCGGTCGCGAAGCCGGCCGCCACGACAACGGCTGCTACATCGTCTACAAAGACTACAACCACGGCCTCCACTGCGGTAAAGAAAACCGCCACGAAGGTCAAAAAAGGCTATACGGGAACGTTCCCGAAGCTTCCTAAACGCGGCTATTTCAAAAAAGGAGATAAAGGCAATCAGGTCAAGAATCTGCAGAGGTTCCTCAGGTGGTACGGCTATAAGATCAGCGTAGACGGCAAATGCGGCAAGAATACCATCAAGACAGTCAAGAAATTCCAGAAGTCCGTCGGCATGAAGGCGACGGGCCGTTTCGGCAAGAAAACACTGGCCAAGGCAAAGGCCGTAAAGAAATAATTCACATAACGCAAAACACATTTCTGTTGAATTAATCATTGAAAGTCAGCGGGATTTCGGTTATACTTAATCCCGCTGTTGAAGTTTATATTCGGAAGCGTATCGAAGTGGTCATAACGAGCCGCACTCGAAATGCGGTTGTCCTCCGGGGCACGTGGGTTCGAATCCCACCGCTTCCGCCAATACCCGCGACCTGTCTGCAAAGGCAGGTCGTTTGCTTTTCAGGAAAAATGCCGGACTCTGGGCCGCGGTAGCGCCTTCAGTTTCAAACCTATACAGACCATGTACAGACATAGACTACATGGGATATTACGTGGGATTCTGAAAGACAGAAATTCTGGGATGCAGTAACCGCATGGCCTGCGGGATTTACAAATCCGGTCGTCTCCGCCAATATGGAATGCCTCTGCAAAATGCTGCGGAGGCATTGCAGTTTCTGGAAAACGTTCGAATCATCACATTTGCAACGGATGCGTTGAAACCTGCACAGACCTATACAAACCATATACAAACCTGAAAAACGTGAGATTTTTCGTGGGATGGTGGGATTTTGGTGGGGAATCCTCTTGGTGAGCAAAGGCGATGTTCGAATCCGGCGCAGATCCGGAGGATTCAAACCCACGAATCTCCAGTTTGACCTTCGGAGCCGCATATCCTGTGGGTGAGAGAGGATTCGACCCCACGGACACGTGGGATGATCTGTATCTATTCTACATACCCATCTGAATCACACAATTGTGCTTACTCCTGCTGCCTTATACAATGATGGTGAAATGGAGGTGAGGCAGATGTTCAATCCGAAAATCAGATTCACATATGATGAGAAGCGCCTCATAATCTATGCGCTGATCGACCTGAAGAACCGACTTCTGGAGGAAGGCAGATATCAGCAGCTGGTCATCCGGCAAAGACACCAAAGAACTGAAAGCGTGCATGGAGTCGATCCGATCCACCGCCGATGAAATGATCACCGGAATCAACCGCTCGATGGACAGACAGAAAAAACGTGAGCAAAGAGAGCAGGATTTGGGACGGTAAGAGGAGGTTGGAGCTTTTGACAGCGGGATCCATTTCGGCTCCCGCTTCCACCGAAAGGAGAATGGTTCCATACGCATATTTGGTTAAAAGTATTGATATTTAAGTATTTTTCATATAAAATGAGTACAAATAGCAATGAGAACAGAATGAAAGAAATGATGACATATGAAATATCTTAATAAGCTGCAACGCAAAAAAATCTTTACTCTCAAATATGTCACACAGCTGACAGGTAATGTTTCTACGGCCAAAAGCCTGCTACAGAGCTATAAAAAAGCCGGTTACATTACGAGCATCCGCAGGGATATGTATGCCGCACTTGACCTTGCGAGCGGTGCTGTCATCGCAAACCGATATGAAATAGGATCGCAGGTGTCTGAAGGCGCATGCATCTCGTACCATACAGCCATGGAATTTTATGGCGTCACAAATCAGGTGTACTATGAAGTGAGCATTTCATCGAAAACGAATGCAAGCCGTTTTGCATTTGATGGAGTTACTTATACTACCCGTAAGACAAATATGGATGAAGGCATCGTTAACGTACCATACAATGATCTGGTAAGAGTGACCTCAATCGAACGGACTCTGGCAGACTGTATGAGGGATATTGAACTTGCCGGCGGGATTGAAGAACTGCTGCAGTGCATCAGTCTCATACCCCAGATCAGCGAGGAAGAGTTGCTGAAATTCCTGAGGCTGTATGATGAGAAGTTCCTCTGGCAGAAAGCAGGGTTTCTGCTGGAACCGTTCGCGGCGCAGCTACGGCTGAGTGACGGATTTTTCGCAGAATGTGAAAGCGGCGTAGGGAAAAGAAAAAACTATCTTGGTGACGGTACAAATCTGCGATATAACAGCCGATGGAAGCTGTATGCGCCTGCAGAACCCGGCACAATGATAAACGAAGGGAGCGAGGAACTTGTATAACGTAAGCAATATGACGCTGAATTCAGAGGCAGAACGCACCGGATTCATCAGAGACAATCTGGAGAAAGTATACAGACTGCTGGACATTCTCGAGTATATCGACAGCAATGAACTTCTTCGGGAGTCACTTGTCCTGAAAGGCGGTACTGCTATCAATCTTGCCGTCTTTGATCTGCCGCGCTTATCAGTGGACATTGATCTTGATTTCAGCAGAGACTGTACAAGGAGCGAGATGCTGACAGCAAGACAGGAAATCGAAGAGGCCATGGGAAGATATATGGCTGCAAACGGGTATGCTGTCGATCCCGGCAGGGCAAAAACAGCGCACGCACTTTCCTCTGAGGCGTTCAGTTATCAGAATTCTGCAGGCAACAAAGACAATATCAAGGTGGAAATCAACTATTCCATGAGATGTCATGTGCTTCCGGTGAATAATACGGAAATATATTTTGACTTCATGAGAACACCGGTCAGGGTCAAAACACTGGATGAGACAGAGCTTTTCGGTACGAAAATCAAGGCGCTGCTTGAGAGGACTGCAGCACGGGATCTGTTCGATATCAATAACATGATCACGAATGGCACTGTAAGTCTGTCCGACTATGAAATGCTCAGGAAATGTGTGTTGTTCTACAAAACAGTCGGATGCACAGGAACGTACAGTGAGAGAATAAACATTAATAGAATTGATGAGCTGTCTTTCACGAGAATCCGACAGACTTTGCTCCCGGTGCTCCGAAAAAGTGCATATGTTGATCTGCCGGGCATGAAGGAAAATGTAAAACAGTTTTTATCTGAGCTTATGATTCCTGATGACAAGGAGCAGCAGTATCTTCACGATTTCGGTAAAGGATATTACAGACCGGAACTGCTTTTTGAGAACAAAGATATTCTTGAACGGATAAAAAATCACCCGATGGCCATCTGGAAAACACAGAAAATGAGGGAAGAACAGGAACGATAAACAGCGTATGTTGAAAAGAAAATATAGCATCTTTCACGGCGGAAGTCACGACGGCTTCCGTTTTTCGCGTTTTTGAAAGGAGGAGACGATGGCATATTACAGCAAGGAGCAGATCGAGAAGGCCCGGGAGATGGATCTGCTGACGTATCTGCAGCAGTTCGAACCCTGGGAGCTGGTGCATGTGAGCGGAAACACCTACTGTACCCGGGAGCATGACAGCCTGAAGATCAGCAACGGCAAGTGGATGTGGTGGTCGCAGGGCTTCGGCGGGGCAAGCGCACTGGACTATCTGGTGAAGGTCAGAGGCGATCCGTTCACCAAGGCGATGGAGAAAATACTCGGACAGGAGACGGACAGGTCTCCTTTTTTGATGGAGAAAGCTGCTCAGGAGCCTCATGCAAAGGCAGGAAAACTCCTGCTGCCGCCCCAAAGTTATTCCAACAGGGAGATCACAAAGTACCTGATGGCTCGCGGGATCGACCGAGAGATCATCGAAACCTGCATCGGGATTGGTCTGATCTATGAATCTCTGCCGTACCACAACTGCGTTTTTGTTGGCAGAGATGAATTTGGCAAGGCGCGATATGCGGCGTACCGGGCGTGCAGCGCAGCGAAGATCATGGGCGAAGCTGCAGGTTCGGAGAAAAAATACTCCTTCCATATCCACCCGCCGGACGAAGAAACGACCCTGCATGTCTTCGAAAGTCCCATCGATCTGCTCTCTTTTGCGACGATCATGAAGCTTCAGAGGGCGGACTGGAGATGGGATTGCAAGCTGTCACTGGGCGGAATCTACGCCCCGGGGGAAATCGGAAGGTGGAAAATGCCGTCCGCATTGACGTATCAGCTGGAACAATTGCCTGGCATCAGGGACATCGCGCTGCATCTGGATAACGATCCTGCCGGCCGTGCGGCGACCGAAAGGATCATGAATCAGCTCGGAGCGGACTATAACGTGCGGGATGATCCGGCCATCCACGGCAAAGATATCAACGATGAACTGCAGTATATGATCCGCAGCCGGCAGCGGAAAGACAAGGAGCGTGATGAATATATCAGATGAACCAGCATATGCCGTTCTATTCTGCAGAGGATGAACGGATCCAGGACGTCGCTCTGATCTGTAATGACGAGTCAAAAGTACGCCAGATGATGCCGAACCGGACGATCTATGGTGAGGATGGTGAGCGCCTGGACGTCATCTGCGGCGACTTTTTCCTGTGCTATGCACCCATAGAGAGCGAACGGTTCCTGTCGATGCCGGAAGATCTGCAGCAGGTTTTCTATGAAAAGTTCTACTATCCGGAGCTGTTTTATGAGACGGAAAACGGAGTTGTGGGACGAAAGTATGAGCCTTTGAAGGAATCTATGCACCTGCAGCAGGAACGGTAAGCAGGTTCTGGAAAGGAAATTGTACCAATGAAGAGAGAAAAACGTTCGGGGAGGGATCCGATGTTGGATCGGATCCGGCTCTGTCTGCAGGGCTATAACTACGGCAACGGCTATATCCCGTGGGCCATCAGGCGGGACGGCGGATATACCGTCGCCAATGCCATCGCCTTTTCTAACATGCAGGCGAAAAAGCATGGATGGGACAGTTACGGAGACAAGCAGTATCCGGCGCATGTGCTCCGTTACTATCCGTACGGGAACTACAACATCGGCGTTCCGAACACCGCCATCGTACAGCTGGCCGCAAAGGAGATCGGCAATCATGGCGGCAAAAAGTTCTGGAGCTGGTACGGATACAAGAGCAGAGTCAGCTGGTGCGGTTGTTTCGTCTCGTGGGTAGGAACGAAGTGCGGCTATGTCCAGTCCGGCACCATGCCGAAATTCTCCTCTGTTCCGGACGGCGTGGACTGGTTCAAATCACACCACCAGTGGCAGGGAAGAAACTTCAGGCCAACCCCCGGATGTTTGATTTTTTTCGACTGGCACGGAGACGGGACGCGCGACCATGTCGGCATCGTCGAGAAATGCGATGGCAAACGCGTTTACACCATCGAAGGCAGCAGCTCCGATCAGGTCGCCAGAAGATCCTATCCCGTGGGGTATTACGAAATACTTGGTTACGGAATTGTGAAATTTTAGTTTTCCACTGGCTGCGGTGAGAATTGCAGTCAGATACATTGACAGAATGTATATGAATTCTATGATGACTGATTGAGCCCGGATTGTTACTGTGCTATGATGATAAACAGAATAGTAAACATGAATAATCGCAAAGTCCTCTCAAGGAACTGACCCATAACGAAGGCGTTATCAAACAGTGCTGCGTGGGTGCGATAAGTTGTGTCATGGGCTGACGCTGCCGGCGAACGCGATCGTAAAGGAACTCACGGAGCAGAGGAAAAACGGAGAATCAAAATGGGGAATAAAAAAATTGGAATCAAGAGAATACTGCGCATCCTGATCGTCGCCTGCGTGTTTGCTGCTTTTGCGGGAGGTCAGGCCTTTGCAGCGGACGGATGGCCGGAGGGGGTGCAGGACAATGGCATCCCGGCGCTGGTTCTCACCATCGACGAGACGGAATTCCAGAATGTCATCGAAAGCCCCGACCATACCTACAGCGCGGAGACTGGATCGATCATATTTTACATGCC